>Ga0099851_1000961_pt1 | contig 12188 bp, 7 predicted proteins | sample CB_VirMetaG_6_FD_78176 | JGI IMG/M metagenome (GOLD analysis project Ga0099851, IMG submission 78176) | Freshwater to marine saline gradient viral communities from Chesapeake Bay - CB_1508_2 Viral MetaG | ecosystem: Environmental > Aquatic > Marine > Coastal | place: USA: Chesapeake Bay... | reverse complement strand
TAAACACAGTTGATGTGTACCCATCCGAAGAAGGTCACAGCAATGTGATTTACAATGTACACTGGCGTTTGAACGCTACCGATACTGAAGTCGATGCAGAAGGCAATCCTTATGTTGCTTCAGTCTATGGTACTCAAAGCCTTGATACTTCAGACCTATCTAACTTCACAGACTTTGACAGCGTGACAAGTTCACAAGTACAAGGTTGGGTTGAAGCTGCTATGGGTGAAGAAGCTGTACAAGGTTTGAAAGATGGATTAGATGCTAATATCGCAGACCAAAAGAATCCAACTTCTGTTACCAAAACTTTGGTAGCGTAACATGGAACTGTCAGCGTATATCGTTTGGAACGTTTTTATAACGCTTGTTCTTGCTCCACTGCTTTATAGCATTAGACAGAACAGTAACGAGATACAAAGAATCGGTATACTGCTGAACAGGACCCGTGAAGAACTTGCAAAAGAATATGTAACTAAACAAGAGCTTAAAGACGATTTTGAAATGCTTATGGAGCGTGTAACAAAAATCGATGAAAAGCTTGACAAATTGTTTGAAAGACAGTAAAATAAATTAGTAGATATATAATAAATGGCAATACTTGATACATTAAAAAAACGTGCAGGAGCTGTAACTAAGCCAACACCAAGTGTTCCAGTAAAACCAACTCCTACAACTTCTTCAACAAAAAACCCTCCTGTTACACCAAAGCCAACAGGTCCAAGTCAAGCACAATTAGAAGCAGCTCGTAAAGCTGAAGAAGCTCGTAAAGCTGAAGAAGCTAGGAAAGCTGAAGAAGCTAGAAAAGCTGAAGAAGCTCGTAAAGCTGAAGCAGCTAGAAAAGCTGAAGAAGCTCGTAAAGCTGAAGAAGCTAGAAAAGCTGAAGCAGCTCGTAAAGCTGAAGAAGCTAGAAAAGCTGCTGAAAGTAAAGCAAAAGCTGAACAAGATAGAAGAGATGCTGAAGCTAAAAGATTACAAGAACAACGAAGAAAACTAGAAGAAGCTGAAAAAAATCGTAAAGCTGCTGAAGCTAAAGCACAAGCTGAAGCTAAACGTAAAGCTGACGAAGCTAGAAAAGCTCAAGAAGCTGCTGAGAAAGCTAGAAAAGAAGCTGAAGCTAAAGCAGCTGCTGAAGCAAAACGAAAAGCTGATGAAGCTGTAAGAGCTAAAGCAGCAGCAGCAGAAGCTGCAAGAAAAGCTGTTGAAGCTAAAAAAGCTAAAGATGCTGAAGCTGCTAGAAAAGCAGCAGCAGAAGCTAAACGTAAAGCTGAGTTAGCCCGTCAAGCTGAAGAAGCTAAAAAGAAAGCTCAAGCAGAAGCTAAACGTAAAGCTGATGAAGCTGCTAAAAAAGCAGCAGAGGATGCAAGACGAAGAGAAGAAGCAGCTAAAAAAGCTGAAGAAGCTCGTAAAGCAGCAGAGGCTAAAGCTAAAGCTGAAGCAGAAAGACAAGCAAGAGAGAAACAAAAATTAGCAGAAATGCAACGTAAAGCTGAAGAAGCTCGTAAAGCTGCTGAAGCTAAGGCTAAAGCAGATGCTGCTAAAAGAGCTGCCGAAGCTAAGGCTAAAGCTGAAGAAGCTAGAAAAGCTGCTGAGGCTAAACGCAAAGCTGAAGAAGCTAGAAAAGCTGAAGAAGATAGACGTAAAGCTGAAGAAGCTAGAAAACAAAAAGAAAGAGATAGATTAGCAGAAATGCAACGTAAAGCTGAAGAAGCTAGGAAAGCTGAGGAAGCTAGAAAACAAAGAGAAAAAGATATGGCAACTAAACCTAAACCTACACCTAGACCTAATCAAGAACCTGAGCCTAGACCTACTCCTCCTAAGTCAACGCCTCAGCCACAACCTGCACCTGCACCTCAGCCAAAGCCTACTCCTGCTCCTGCTCCTGCACCTTATAAACCACAACCAACAGGACCAGAAGATGGAAGACCTGTACCTACGCCTCCAACAACACCGAGACCAGAGCCTACACCACAACCTGCTCCTACACCACAACCTGCTCCTACACCACAACCTGCACCTCAGCCACAACCTGCACCTGCACCTCAGCCACAACCTGCACCATATCAACCACCAACAGCTTATCAGCCACCTACAAGACCACCTGAGCCTTATCAACCACCGGTTACTACACCTCCACCAAGCGAAGGTCAACCTCCTGTAACACCACCTACTACACCTAAACCAGCTCCAACTCCGGGTGAGCCAGAGCCGGGCTATGGTAGACCACCCTATGATGATGGTTACACACCTCCGGGCTATACACCTCCGGGCTATACACCTCCGGGCTATACACCTCCGGGCTATACACCTCCGGGGTACACACCCCCAACTACTCCTCCTCCTGCGGAACCAACTTTTCAAGAAACAAGAGAAGAAAGAGTAGCACAAACAGGAGAACAAGCTCAACAAATGGCTCAAGGTATTTTACCAGAAACTATTCCACAAATACCTGACCCAGAAAAAATAAGCACAGAAGGTACAGAAATAACTCCAGAAGAAGCTGCTAACTTACAAATGAAAACTACAGAAGAAGCTAAGGCAGCTACTGTAGGTGCTGTATCTCCTGAACAAGTATCGGTTATTGATGATGTTGCTAAAGCTTCACAAGTAGAACCTTTTGAAGCTGCAACAATTGGAGCAGAAGATGTTGCTAAAGTTCCTGAAGATGCTGTAGTAGAAGCTGCTACAGGAACAGTATCTCCAGAAGTTTCTGAAACTTTAGCTGCTGCTGCTGGTGTAGCTGCTGTACCACCTATTGAAGCTGCACAAGTAGAGATAGTTCCCGGTGCACTTCAAGAAAGAGTAGTAGGAACTATTAGTCCTGAAGCTAAAGCTGAAGCTGCTAAAGTAGCTGGAACAAGTTTAGCTAGAGTTACTAGAGCTAAAAAACAATTACGTAATGCTGGTTTATCTGAAGAAGATATTCAAGAACTTGGAAACGACCCAGAAGCTTTAGAATTAAGATTAACAGATTTTACAGAAGAACAAAGAGGAATTGTCGAGGGCTTACCCGAAGAAGCTTTAGTATCTAATCAAATAGATAGTTTATTATCTGGTATTGAAGAAGGTAAGATTCCAACATGGGCAGCTCCTGCTGTTGCTTCAGTAGAAGCTATGTTAGCTCAAAGAGGATTAAGTGCTTCAACAATTGGTAGAGATGCTTTACTTAATTCAATTATTACTTCTGCACTTCCTATAGCTCAAGCAAATGCTCAGGCTATTCAACAAAGTGTAGGACAACAAAAAGCTATAGAAGCTACTGCTGCTTTAAAAGATGCAGAGATGGCTCAACAAACAGCTTTGTTTAATGCTCAGAATGTATTTAGTATGGACATGGCTCAGTTTAGTGCTGACCAACAAATGGCTATTAATAATTCTAAGTTCTTACAAACTGTATCTTTAACCAATGCAAATAACGAACAACAAGCAGCTATTCAAGATGCTGTATTAATGTCTCAAAGAAACTTAGCAGAAGCTGATCAAAATACAAAACTAGCTATACAGAATGCTCAAGCTTTCTTAGCTATGGATTTAAAAAATCTTGACAACCAACAGCAGTCTAATGTTATTAAAGCTAATTTAATTCAACAAAGATTATTAAGTAATCAATCTGCTGAGAATGCTGCATTACAATTTAATGCTACGAGTGAAAACCAAGTCAATCAATTTATGGCTAGTTTAAAAGCTCAGACTGATCAATTTAATACTACTCAAGTAAATGCAATGGCTCAGTTTAATACAACACAAAAGAATGCTGCTGAAGCAAGACGTGTTGCTAATGAATTTGAAGCTGCTAAATTAGATGCTCAGTTAGCTACAGACATTGATAAGTTTAATGCAGCACAAGCAGCTGCTAGAGAACAATTTAATGTAACCAATGCTACAGCTATAGCTCAATCTAATGTGGCTTGGAGAAGACAAATGAACACAGCTAACACAGCAGCGTTCAATGCAGTTAATCAACAAAATGCTCAAAATGCTTTTGCTTTAACAGCTTCAGCACAAAACTTCTTATGGCAAGAACTTAGAGATGAAGCAGACTTTATTTTTAGAAGATGGGATAACGATGAACAACGTAAAGCATCTTTAATGATTGCAGCATTAGGTAACGAAGGTGCAACTGCAAAAGATAGTACATGGAGTTCAAACTTAACAGCTATAACCAGATTAATTGAAGGCTGGTTAGACTAGGAGAAACAATGGGATTTATAAGAAAAGTAGGTAAAAAAATAGCTGGAGGAATCAGAAAGATAGGTCGTAAGCTAAAAAAAGGTTTAGGTAAAATAGCCAGAGCTTTTGGTAAACTTGGACCACTTGGAAGTCTTGCATTATCTTTTATCCTTCCCGGTATAGGAAGTGCTATCGGAGGTTGGATAAGTAATAATACTTTTTTAGGACCAATTTTTGAGACAATTAAAGGAGCAGCTTCTTGGGTTAAAGAAGGAGTGGGTACTGTCTTTAATAAAGTAACTGATGCTATTGAATACGGTATGAATGCTGTTAGCAAACCTTTTATGCAAACAGAAGGAGCTAGAGGAGCAGGAAGTGCTTTTAGAGATTTTGTAAGTAATGCAACTGGAGGTTTTATTGAAAAATCTACTGTAGGTGTTGAAGATGCTGCTAAAAAATTAGGATTAAATCCAGCAGATACTTTAAAAGCTATTGAAGAGGGATTAACTACAGCAGATGATATACGTAAACAAGCATACCCAGAACTATTTAAAGATTCTAAAGTTGTAGATGTTGCTAAAGATAAAACATTAAAAGAAACAATTAAAGAAAGTGAGACTTATCAAACTTATAAAAAAGTAGAACCTTTTCGTAAGTTTGGTCAAGCAATAAACGAGCAAGAAGAAGCTGTTGCAAACTATAACGCAAATATTTTAGCAAGAAAAAGAGATTACTTTTCAGACTTTGGTCAAGATATTCTAGGTGCCGGAGGTGGTCAAACTATTTCAACACCTATGAACTTTATTAATGTAGCAGATATTTTTTCAAGTGATGATGTTGCTAAAAATTACAACAGAGCTATATACGGAGACTTAATGCCAGACGATAGTTTTGTTAATCACAATGCTATTGCAATGGGAGCTATTAACTACGGTACATCTATGTACGATATAATGGGAAGAGATTAATGATACATAAAGATGCAGTTGAACATATATTTGATGGTCCTATTCCGGGTCAGTCTTTAACTAATCCAAAAGATAAACCTTATCCTTGGGAACAACCACCACAATTTACTTCTGGAAAACAATTAACAGAAAAAATATTTTTTGATTTATTAAAAGAAGATAACTTAGAAACCGTTACAACTTTAATGGCTCAAGGAACTCCTGTAATGGACATAGCACAAATGCTACTTATGACAGGTTTTCAAAAAGGTAAGATGAATCCTGATATGATGCTTATGCAACTTGAGCCTACAGCTTATATGTTATTAGCTATTGCAGAAAAAGCAGGTATTGACCCTGTGCTTTCTAGAGATGATGAGGTTGCAGTTATTGAAGATGATGATGTTGAAGAAGATTTAAAAACATCAAAGCAAGTAACAAACTTCATAGGCTCTGGTGGACGATTTAAAGATGCTAAAGTTGCAAAGATTAGCCCAACTTCTGTAGGACCAGACATTGAAAAACAATTACAAACTTTAGATACAAGTAAATTAAAAGCAAGTATATTAGCAAAACAACCACAAAAAGAAAGTTTATTAGAAAAACAAGGATAATCAAATGGCAGATAATTTTAGTGACATAATGAGTAAATATAAGGATATGTCAGTTTCTGAACTGGGTTCATCTTTATTACAACGTAAGGAAGAAAAAGATAGACAGGCTGCCAAGTCTATTAAAAAAAGTGAACGAATGCAACAAGCATTGGGAGTTTTATTAGCAGGACAAGCAGTCTTCAAAGGAGCTTTTAATAGACGTTCTAAAGAACTTGAGTCAGCATACCAGTTTCAATTAGCAGATAATGAAAGTCAAGCAAGAGAAATTAATTTAGTTTCTAAACTTACTCAACCTATGTATCAATGGGCACAAACAACTAAAGATCAAACATTTAAAAATGAAGAAGAAAAATTAAATGCTTTTGTTGAAAGTCCTTACTTTGATTCATTTAGAATTGCAATCAATGGGTATACTGAACCAGCTTTTAAAAGTATGCTTGGAGATAAATACGAAACTTTTAGTAGACAAGCTGGATATTCTAATGCCCAAGTAGAAGCAGCTAAAGCTTACGCTAGTGAATATTTAAAAGATAATAAATATGAAACAGTCGTATCAGAATTGCAAAATATATTTGATATGCCAGAAAAAGATTTTGATGCAATTGATTTATTTAAAAGAGGTAATGGTTTAAAACTACATGAATTAAATGAAATAGAACGTAGAAACTATCAACGTATTTTAAATACTTATAAAGATGATAGTAATTTATTTAGTGGCATTAAGCAAGTTTTTAAACTATTTAATGATAAAGAAGCTAGAAAAGGTGGTATACCTTTATTCAAAACTATAGATGAAAAAGTATTACTAGGTCCCAGCATTAATAGTGTTTTAGACTCATTAGACTTTCAAGGTCTTACAAACAAAATTGTAAACGATCAATTGGTTAAAATGAATAAGTCTCCATTAAGAGCAGAAGCATTATTTGAATTACCTAAAAATAAAACATTAAGAGATTCTCTACCAGCAAGAATGGACGAGCTATCTAGATTAGTTGATAGTAAAAAGTTTTCGTTATATAATGATTTATCTAAAGATGGTAAAGCAAATATTATAAGCCAATCAGATTTAGATGATTTATTTGATAACATGAGTGAAATAGACAAACAAGAACTTCAAAGAGATGGAGGATTGTTATCTATTTTATTAGACCCAAAACAACTTGAGAATCAACAATTTTTAAAAGCTCTTTATAAATCAAATCATACAGGTGATGTTAATATAACTTTTGATCAGTTTAAAAATAAACTACAGAACGAAACATTTAGAGTTCAATATGCTATGACATTAGCAGCTAGTGAAGGTTATAAAAATTATGGTTTTGGTTTATCTACGGGTATGAAAACTTCACGATACGACCCAGAAAGCGGTAATGTTTTAAACGTAGTTTACGATAGATACTCAGGGTCTATTCCATCATTATTGGGTGAGACAATTAACTTACCTACTAAAAATAATCCTAACTATAGGGTTGGAGATGGTTGGAGAAAACTAACTACTGAAAACAAATTAGACGATATCAATGCTGCGGTATTTGCAATTCAAAGAAAACCAATTAGTGATAAATTAAAACAAGTAGAATTAGATAACTTATTTGCTAACGTTCCACATCCTTTAAAATTAACTTCTGATGAACATATTCAAAGTGATCAATATTTAAAATTTGTTAATAAAGTCATGGGTGTATCTACTAAAACTTCAGATGAAGAATCAAAAGAAGAAGTAGAAGGCGTTGATAAAGATATGCAAAATTTAAAATTCAAGCCAAAGTTAAAAGGAATTGAAGAATTAAAACAAGTAGCTTCTTGGTCTCAGAAAAAACAAAAACAAAGCGATATTGAAAAGCTTGAAAAGATTATACAAGACCCTACAGCTTTTGTAAGTAATAAAAAAGCAATATTTAAAAAGTATGGTTTATCTGAAGACCCAACAACAGCAGATCTAAGAGAAGTTATTTTAAGACTTAAACAAATTTAATTTTACATTATGGCAAATCCTTTAGAAGAGTTAATCCAACAACTCCAACTTGAAGATGAACAAGAACAAGTAAGAGTTCCTCCTGTTCCTCTTGCCAATATCGAAGCAGCTGAAAGACAAAAGTATCCTGAAGGATATAAAGAAATTGTCTATGAAGCTTTTCCTGAAAGAACTTTTACTGGTAAGTCAAGCCTAACAGACTTAGCAAACGATGAAGAGTTTTCTACTAGAGCTGCTAGATTTTTAGAAGGTATTGGAAGCAACGATAATATATTTGAATACTTACGAGATGCTGATTACAGCTTATCGTCTGCTATTACTCGTTCTTTTCAAACAGGTAAATGGACTCCAGAACAAATTGAAGATTATAATTATTTAAAAAATGCTTTTGATAATACAGAGCTTAGTGGCTTTAAAGAAAGATTTGGAGCTTTTAAAGATATAGCTGTTGATATACTAGCAGACCCGTTAAATATTGTTAGTGCTTTATTTGCTTTACCAAGCGGAGGTTCTTCTCTTGCATTAAGTACTGCTGCAAAAGCAGGTGTTTCAAAAGTAGCTAAAGCAGCAGCTCAAGATAAATTAAAAGGATTAGCAAAAGATCAAGCATTAAAACAAGGATTACTTTACGGTGCTACAGAGGGTGCAGCTTGGGGAGGGCTACACAATTATTTTTTACAAGACATAGATATTGATTTAGGTCTTAAAGAAGATATGGATTTAAGTGATATTGGAGCTTCTACATTAGTAGGTGCTGCTTTTACTGGTGCGTTAGCTGGTGGAACACGATACATGTCTACTCGTTTTACTAAAGCTCCAGAAACAAACGAGAATATGTCACAACCTTTAAAGGATAAAGAGTTCGTTTATAGTAATGAAGATGCTATCAATAAAGCAGGAGATGCTGAACCAAGAGCTAAAGTAGTTAAAGATACTGAATTAGATGAAGCTATTGAAGCTGGTGATGATTTAACAAACGAAAAAGATTTTATAGAAGAATCTAAAAATAAATTAAACTGGTGGTTAGCAAGAACTATAGGTAAGCCTGTAACTGAATTTATTGAATACATTAAAAAAGCACCAAGTTTAGAAAACATACTAGCTTCTATTAGATATGATTACGGTACATCTTTGACAAAAGGTCAGAAAGGTGTAACTAAAGTTCTACTTACAGATGGAACAGAAAGTACTAGAACATATGGTGAAAGTTTAGGATTAACAAACGGATACTTTCAATTTGGTTTAGCAAAAGCTTTTAATGTTTTATACAGAGTAGGCTGGAGAGCTAGAATATTTAAAGAGCAAAACGATCAACTTGCATATTTATTAAGAGATGGAGAACTCCAAGTAAGAACTAAAGATGGTAAGAATGTTACTGGTGCTTTTATTGAAGATTTTGTTCCTAGTGAATATACAATTACTACCAGAGCTGGACAAAATATTTTAGGCACAAATTATAAAGGCTTTGATATTGATGAAGATGTTGTTCAGTCTTATTTACAAATCAAACAACTTTTAAATAAAGCTTTTATAGATGGTAAGTCTGCTGATATTTTTAAGAAAGGTACAGGAAGAGTTACTAATTATTTACCAAGAATATTTAAACATAGTGTACTATCTAACCCACAAAAACGAGCTGTCTTTGAGCAAAAGTTAATTGAGTCAGGACATGCAGACCCTATTAACGATAAACAATTTTTAACCATTTTGGATACCGATGGTAAAAAAGTTAGAGGTATAAAAGAAGATGCTCTTGGTTTAGATGAAGAAGTCTTTGGAGTAAACTTTTTAGAAGAAGCTGGTGGAGATCAAGAGTTAGCTAAAAAATTAAAAGCCAGTAAGATTGTCCAAGATATGTTGGATTATAGATATACTCCATTAGAACTAAGAATGGCTGGTAAAAAACGTAGCGATGCTACGGGCTTTTTACAATCAAGAAGATTTACAAATATTGCCGATAATGAAATAGAAGAATTTTTGGAAAACGATGTTCAAGTTTTATTAGAAAACTATTTTACTAATTTTTCTCAAACATTAACAAGAGCTAAGTACTTTGGAAAAACTATTGCTGAAGTAGAAAAAAATAAAATAGCTCCTATAGTTAGAGAACTTATTGATTCTGGTATGAATCCCGATGAAGCTTATAAAGTTGGAAGAAATGTAAGTGATATGATTAAACGTGTTACTGGTTTAGAAACTTATTCTGATTCATTTTGGAAAAAAAATGCTTGGGGTAGAAACTTTTCAGACTGGGGTAAACTATCACAGCAAATGGCTCACCTTCCTTTTGCAACTTTATCAAGTGTTACCGAACCTTTACTACTTTTAAGCCGAGCAGGTAAAAGAGATGCTCCTGTTGTTATTGCAGATATAGGTAAAGCTTTGGTTAAAGAGGGACAAAGTGTTATAGATAGAACTCTTAAAGGAATACAGCGTGGAGTTTTCAGACAAAAAGTAAAAGGCATTAAAGATATTGATGATGAAGTCTGGTCTGAACTTTATAAAACTGGATTAGCTTTAGAGCAATCTGTACAAGAAAGATTAGAAGGTTTAGTTGGTGAAGGCATTCACGGAGAGTTTGTAAAAAATTTACAACAAGGATTCTTTAAAGTTAATTTATTAACTCAATGGACAAAAGCTGTACAACTTGCTTCCTTTACAACTGGTAAAAGATTAATAACTAGAAATGCTGAACTGTTATCAAAAGGTGGTCTTGGTAAAGGGAAAGATAAATATCTAAGACAACAATTGAATGACTTAGGTATTGACGATATTCAAGCAGCTGAGTGGTATGGTAAATATGTTGAAGATGGAAAGTTTAATTTTAACTTAGCTAAAGAAGATGCTTTTTATAAAAACGATTTAACTATTGGAGCTAACAGATTTGTAAAAGAAATTATTTTAAATCCAAGCACAGCAGAGGCTAATAGACCTTTATGGTTTTCAACTCCTGCTGCACAAATGTTAGTTCAGTTTGCGGGGTATCCTACCGTGTTTAATAATACTATTCTAAAAAGATTTGCATATGAAGGTAAAAGTAGTTTTATGCAAGTCATGCCTAAAGCAGTCCCAACAATTTTATTAATGACAGCAGTAGCTCACGTTGGTAATATTATAAGAAGCAATGGTCAAAGCGTGTATGATTATGAAACTAAAGCACCTAAACCTGATGGTGAAATAATTATGGATGCTGTTAGAAGATGGGGAGGTATGGGACCTTTTGATTATGCTTATAGATATGGTAGTGAAGCAGATAGAAATGTTGGAGGCTTTACCTCTTTAACAAAAACTTTTGCAGGTCCTTTACCACAAGATGCGATTGATGCTATTTTATATCGTAAAGGATTGGCTGAAATTGTTTTTACTAATTTACCCGGCTATGCTGCTTACGATATGGTTTTTGGTGATGGCACTAAAAAAGAATTACGAAGAATGGCTAGAGGTACACCAGCTGATAAACCTAAAAAGCCTGTGTTGTATGCTAAAGGCGGTTTAGTTTATGATGTTCCTAATGTTACTGACGAACCTGATGAAATGAAAAGCAGGGTAACTGGTATTCCTTTTAATGCTACTGCTGAATTTGTTCAAGATGAAGAAGACAGAGCATTGAAAGGACAAATGAGTAGGCTAGGTTTTGAAGATGGTGGTTTTGTGGAAGAAGCTTTAGATACTTTACTTGAAGAAGCAAGAGCAAGAAAACAACAAGTATATGATTATTTAAAAAGCAGACAAAAAGAATTTGGTTATTCTGACGAAGCTATCTTTGGTTTAATGGGAAACATAGATAAAGAAACTGGTATAGAAAAATTAGGTTATAAAGGTTCTTTTGATTATAAACAGCAGCAAGAAGATGGTCCCGGATATGGTTTGTTTCAGTTAGACCCCGGTGGCTCACATGTTTCAGAATACAATAAATTTAGAAAACTTAATAATCGAGAAGATTCTATGGAAGCTCAATTAGATTATATGTTAGACAGTGTTTATAATTTAAAAAGCTCTGCTGCTGAAAAAAATGGAATAGGTAATTCACAAAAACTACAAGAGATTTTTAAAACAGGTTCAGCTGAAGACATTGCGGTATCTTTTACTGAAAGATGGGAAAGACCTAGGGCTTGGGTAGATAGAAATACACTTCCAGATAAATGGATAGAAAACAAAAAAGATAGGATGTATCGTTCTAAAACATTAAAAAATGAATTTGGATATTAATGCTATTATACACAGAAAAACAACTTGATCAAGCTTATCGTATAGATTGTAAAGCCCGTACAAAGTCTGGACTAGCTTGGATATTACGTGAAGAGTTTAGACCACTATATGAAACTTTAGTAGAGGCATTCATGGTTGCATACAGTGAAGACTATCCATTAGCAGATGATGTTCCTGATTATTTATTAGATGCGGTAAACGATTTATTGGAAGGTACTATAACAACAGAGGAGTTGAAATGAAATTTGGAAATGTTTTAAAACAAGTAGTAGGTGC
>Ga0099851_1000960_pt1 | contig 12190 bp, 24 predicted proteins | sample CB_VirMetaG_6_FD_78176 | JGI IMG/M metagenome (GOLD analysis project Ga0099851, IMG submission 78176) | Freshwater to marine saline gradient viral communities from Chesapeake Bay - CB_1508_2 Viral MetaG | ecosystem: Environmental > Aquatic > Marine > Coastal | place: USA: Chesapeake Bay... | reverse complement strand
TCATCCTCGGAGACGAACGACGGGGGCACCAAGTACCAGCCTTCGGGGATCTTGAGGCGAACTTCGCTGTCGACCCACTCGCCCTTCAGGTGGTACCAGACCCGAAGCTCCGCACCTCGCCCGACTCGAAGGAGACTATTCTCCTCCACGAGGACGGTTCGCGCGCAGCCAGCGGCCGATGCGATCCCCAGCCCGGCGAAGAGTAGTGCTGTCTTGATCCGCGTCCTTTGCGACATGGCCCCTCTCCAATCTTCGTTCGACCCATTCCAGGATAGCACGGAACAGGGCTGCGAAGAAGGCCGTCAAGCCTGGGGTTCCTTCCCATCCTTTGCAAGAATGAGGCCCACGCCGGCAACGACAGCAGCGACAGCGGTCGCGAAGTCGGGCGTCGTCGAGGGGTCGCCGTCAAACCAGGAGACGAGGACGCCGCCGACGGCGACGAGGATGGCGCCGATCCCGGCGACGGTGGTGTTCTTGTTGTTCACAGCTTGTTCCTTTCAAGGCGCTCGATGCGCGCGATGATGTCGAGCAGCCGAGACTCGGACTGCTCCGACCTGATGGAAAGACTGACCTGCGTCTTGGCGAGGTCGGTCACGATGCTCGAAAGCTCCTTCACCTGGATGGTGGTAGCTTCGAGCTGCTGGTCCCGCCGGCCCACGTACAACAGGGCAGCGATGATGGTGCAAGCTAGCATCCCTGTTTGAATCCAGGAGGCCGACAGTTGAGACCATTGACGCTTCGCTTCGGTCATCCCAGGATCTCCGTCCTACGGGCGGCGGTGAGCAAGTTCTGCGAGACGAGGTAGTCCATGCCCGCTAGCGTCACGGGATTGTTGTTGAGGATCAGCTGCGCCGCAGAAGCAAGCTGAAGGAAGTCTGCAACAGTCGCGTCAGTTGTGGCTGCGGCGCGGAATGAAGCGCGTTCTTCAGGGGTGAAGCGATTCAAGAACTCGTAAGAGGTGAAGGCAAGTTCGATCATGCGACCCCCAAGTAGGCAATCGGAAGGTAGTAGTTGTAGGGAATGAACGACGCAATCGGCAGCGTCGGCAGGCCATCTTGGTAAGGAATGAGATTGCTGTAAAAGCCGACAAGCGGGCTTGTCGTAGTTGGATTAAGGAACAGACAGGGCAATGAGCTATAGTTCACGGCACGGACGCCAATGCCAGTATGGCTGGCATGCACAGCAAGCCAATACTGCGTACCAGCCGTCATGCTCAAGCTGACACCAGTATCTTCTTTGAAGCCGGTGGACGAGCAATCAAAATCTGCCGTACCGAGTAGAGGACTTCCCGTAGGAATCCCATCATTGTCGGATGCGTAAACTCCGACTCGGCAGTTAGAGGCAGCAACAGCGGTGGTGACAGAAACACCAATGCTGTTTATGTTCCAATCCTTTCCCGCTACAAAAGGAACCCAGAAAATGCGCCATTGCGCCAACAGAGTCGTTTGAAGGTTTCCGCTGGTTAGTGCGTTTGTCAGGTAATGCCCTGCGGGGGGCTTTGCAAAGGGTCTGGACGGAAGAAATCCGCCACCGCCACCGACCTCGATTCCCCCGGCCGTCGATCCGTCGCCGATGTAGACCTTCTGCGTGTCGGTGGTGTAGACCGGCTCTCCAGCAGCGGGCGTGATGGCTGCAAGTTCAGCGGCGGTTCCACGTCGGATCTGTAGTGGCATGGCTGGTCCTTACAAGATGACGTTGAAGTCGTGGTTGAGCGCGGCGGGGCTGAGGAAGGTCCCGTAGTCCCGGTCAAGGTCGAGAAGCGCAGTGATCGTTCCGTAGTCGAAGCTCACCGGCTTGGGAGCCGGAGCCAAGACCCACTTCTTGAACGTGCTGTGGTTCCTGACCGGGATGTTGGAGGGGGAACGTGATCGTCGGCGCATGGCTCAGCCCAGGAACATGCCCATGATGAAGCAATGCGTGAAGTAGATCTTGGAGCTGGTTCCCGGGTGATTGATCCGGACGCCGGTCGGAATCGAACCGATGCAGCAGACGATCTCCTCCGAACCCATGGTCTGGAACTCGTGGCCCATCCCGATCACCGCCGGCGAGGCTGTCCCGAACTGGGCAGCGCCTTCCGCCAGCGCAAGAGCTGCAGCCTTCGAGACGGAGAAGTCATCAGGCAGCGAGTACGCCGTACCCGTACCGGCGGTGGCTCGACCGAAAGAGGCAGGGTTGTTGTTCGCCCCGGCGGCCCAGATGCCGTTGGAGGTGGAGAAGTTCGAGGAGTACGCCGGCAGCGGAGTCCACGAACCATGGGTCCGAATGTCGTAACCCACGTTCTTGGTGTGGGTTGGGTAAGCCGCCGAGATGATGTCATCCGGGAGGTAGCTGATCTTGGGGTTCAGCTTGTTCGACGTCGAGAACCCACGGGTCTGAGGCTGCAGGCCCATCGGGACAACCCAAGGAGCCGCGTAGGCGTTGGGGGTTGCGAACGTCGTGGCATTGGCGTTGGCCTGGCTGTCATCGGTGGACAGCTGGTACATCGTGAAGATGTAGATCCGGTCGTAGGCATTGGGGACCTTGACCGGGTAGTAGCTGCCCGTGCTCAGCGGTGACGCGAAATCCTTGGAGATCCAAGGGAGAAACCGATTAGCGTCATGCGCTGCGGTGGGAAAGGCCACCGCTATGTCCGTATCCGCACCCAGACCATCTCCAACGATGGGGGTGGCCATCAGGTGGTTGAGGACGAAGGGCTGGGAGGCAATGGTGGCCGAGGCACCGAAGCCGTAGTTGGCCGGCTCAACTGCCCGGAAGTTCTGGAGAGGTTCGTTCGCCATTTGTCAGGGCTCCGTTGATCAGCAATCTTGCCACTTCCTCCCCCACTGATCTGCGCTGGTGGGGCGTGGTGGCCGGAAGATACAGGACTTGGATACCGCGCTCAAGACAAACGCGGTGCAGTGCGTCGATCACCAGCCAGGGGTCGTAGTCCAGCTGGTTCCGGGCCGTCGACACCAGGTGGGCGACGGTCCCTTCGAGGATCAGTATCGGCGTGGAGCATTCGGATCTCAGCCTGTCACAGGCCGCAACGAAACGCTTGCGACCAGTGGGGGTCAGCAAGTTTCCACCCAGCTCCATCAGGTGTTTCTTTCGCTCGACCAGGACCCGGGACTCAAAGCCTTCTAGGGCGTAGTCGCCGGTCTGTAAGCGTTTTTTGGCGACCGTAAGCGAAACGGTGCAGGTCCGGCGCTCGCAGGGCAGGTGGGCATCGTCAAGCATGACGATGTTGGCCGGGAAGAGGAGGGGTGTCTTCTCCCGGTCATCCTGGATGATGGTCCAGCTGCGCTTCAGAGGGCGGCCTTGGTTTCCCGGTCGACCCGGGACAGGATCGCCTTGATCTGGCACTCGGCAATCCGGAAGGTGGCAGCGATCTCGGGGATCGTGAGGACCCGGGAAGCCTTGACGATCTGCCGCTCGATGCGGCCGCCCGGCTTGACCAGGGGGTTGGTGGGTGCGCCGTGCCGGCGGGCGATGTCGAAGACCCGCTTGCGGGAGAGGCCGACCTCGTCTGCCACGTCGGTGGCATTGATGCCCCGGTTGAGGAGGGCGAGGACCTTGCGGTGGTTGGTCTGGATCTGGGTCATGAGTAGATGGTGCGTTCGTAGCGGATGGGGATGTGTCGCCCGTACTTCTCGCACAGTCTAGCCCAATATCCGACAGTTGTCACGTGATTGAAGGCGTCACGGAACAAGGTGTCGAGCCGGTCAACGGCGGCGTCATTGCGGACGTCGAAGTAGATGGCGTCGTACACGTTGAGGAACATGAGAATGTCGGGGGCAGGCGCATTGATGGAGGGCAGGCTGTGATGGAGGTAGTGCTGGATCCGGAGGAGGACGTTACCGGCCGTGCATTGGATCGGCATGTTCACGATTTCGGAGATGTCGTATGCATCTCCACCCATGAAGCGCCGGGATTGCCCGATGAAGGGGAGGACCACGTAGCCGGCAGCACGGGTTTCCCGGATCAGCTTCTCCTGCCACGCCCACAGGCCGGGCCTTGACTGGGCTCTAGTCTTGACGATGTTCTCGCAGATCTTCATGGGCACCACGACGCCTGTCATCTTGAAGACCTGGGTCTGCAGGGTGGGTGCGCCTGCCCGGAACAGGTCACCGAAGTTGGCACCCTTGGCCGCCTGTCGGTAGACCTTCTTGAAGTCAGGGTCCTGGGTGATGTCGGGGCCGAAGACCTGGGTGGCCCGGCTGGTATGGAGATCCAGTGGGGGTTCAGCACAGAAGGCCGAGCACAGGGCCTCGTCACCGGAGAGCAGGCCGGCCACGACCATCTCGATTTGGGACAGGTCGTAGCCGACGATGTGGCCCCGGGGCCAGCGGCTGCGGTAGTACTGCTTGATCTCGTCGGGGTCGGTCTGGTGGCGGAAGTTCTTGCAGGTGATGCGGCCCTGGAGGGTGCCACCCTCGCCGCCGGCTCCGTCCTTCGAGGCAGTGGGGGTGACGAACCACGTGGGATAGGAGACCCCCACTGGACTGTTGGGTCGGGGCACCAGGGTGGAGGATCTGTTGGCCGGGTTCATCCGCTGGTGCCGGAGCAGCGGGAAGAAGTAGGAGGACAGGAGTTTCTGGAGGGAGGAGTACTCACCGAGCAGGGTGAGCGGGGCAGCGAGATCAGTGGGGGGCGCAAAGGAGAGGAAGAGCTGGCGGTTCACGTCGTTGACAGCGATCTCCCGCTTGGCTTCGGTGAGCTGGAAGAGGGGGTGCGACCGGATGTTGGGGTCGTGGTGCTCCTCGATCCAGGCGCAGGTTGATTGCATCAGGGCGAGCTTGGAGGCTGCGGATCCTTTGCCGGTGAGGATGAGTCCGAGGTCCGAGGCAGACCCCTCAAGCTCCCGCATGCGGGACACCACGTCCTGTTCGTGCTGTAGTAGGCCAGCCCGATCCATGGGCACCCCCGCCTCTGACATGCGTACCACTGTCCATATGGTGTCGCTGTAGTGGGTGATGCACTCAGGGGAAAGCTTGTCGGTGCCGGGATAGTCGTGATGGATTCGGCGGGCCAACTCGGCGCAGGCGAGGAGTGTGTTGTGGGTGTCGGCTGCGTTGTACCGGTGGAGTTCTGGGGATCGGGCGTCGTGGTATCGCTTGTCACGGTCGAGTTGCTCCTTGGGGTAGGCGTGGGTTCCGAGGATGGGGCCGAGTGCTTTGAGGGATCGCTCGGGTCGGAGCTCGGAGTGCAGGTAGTTGAGGACCGAGAGGTCGATCAGGATTTGGTGGGAGAGGTGGAAGCGGAGGTCGGGCTGGGAGCGAAGGTAGAGGAGATCGAACTGGAGGTTCATCCCGAGGATGGTGTGCGCGTGGGCGAGCCAGCGGGCGAGGTGCTTGCGGTGGGCCGGGACGTGGAGCTGGAAGACGAAGGTGGGACCGGGGGCGAGGTGGGCCAGGTCACCATCGTGGTCGGCGACGGTGACGGATACGGTCTGGACTAGTTCGCGGATGGGGCACCCGTCCACGGACACGGAGCGGGCAGGGTGGAAGACGGTCTGGTCGGGGAGCAGTCGGCCGGCGGGGGTGAACCGGGTGATGCCGTAGGTCTCGATGTCAAGGGAGATGGTGCGGGGATCGGGGCGCTTGGATATCGGGATCAGTGGGGGTGGGAGCTTGGCCTTTGACATGAGCGGTGAGCAGGTTGATGTGGTCTTCGACCGTGTGGATGAGGGAGTTGTTCCGGAGGATGGCGGCCGGGTGGATGGTGGCGAAGACGGGGACGGAACGGGAGAGGATGGTGCGGGGCTTCCCGTTGTTGGCGATGGCGTCTTTGTGGGAGACACGGATGCCGAGGTGAAGGCGGTGGAACTGGGTGGTCGCGTCGGCCCCGAGGAGCAGCACTCTAATTTGGGGTGCCGGGCTGGCCCAGATGGAGTGGATGTCAGCGAGGTGGTGAGTGAAGCAGGACTTGAAGTCTTTCGATTTGGAGTCCTGGTCCACGCCGCAGCGGACGAGGTAGGTTAGGTAGATGGTACACAGGGTAGAGAGTTCGGCAAGCAGGATCTCTCGGAGGAGGCGACCGGGCTTGCCGACGGCGGGTTCGTTGTGGACGTGCTCGTAGTAGCCGGGGGATGGGGCGACCACGACGAGGGCATCCCTCCCGGGAATCCCCACCTGGATGGTGGGGACCCCGGGGTTCTTGGGTGCCAGTTCCCATCGGCTGCACAGCCGGCAGTCAGGGAGTGGGGGCATCAGGCTCATCGTCTTCTCCGCTGATGAAGTGCGAGGGGATGAGGTCGGGCAAGCCCTCCGCCACGGTGTGCTCCATCGTGGAGATGAAGTCGAACAAGTCATCGGTGGTGGGTGGGTACTGCTCTCGGCACTCGAGCCACTCCGCCCAGTAGGCGATGGTGGCAGGCGAGAACGCGCCGGGAGGAAGGGAGAGTTCGTCGAGCATGGACTGCCAGTTGCTGGGCTTGCTCATGGGGCTTCCTCTTCTTCCTTCTCTACGAGGTAGTGCTTGGCTCCCCGGGTGAATGCATTGTCGATGGCCTCGTGACCGAAGAGGTGCATGAGGTCTGCGATGAGATCGGATGCGGCGGCTTCGTCGGGTTCGTCCAGGGGGGCACCGATGGAGGCCAAGGAGATGTAGTTGCAGAGGGCTTTGTAGGCACGGTCTGCACGGTCAGCGTTACTCATGGGATTCCTCGTGGTACTGGGTGTCGATCTCGTAGGACTGGATCTCCTTGCCGACGGCGTTGCCGAGGAGGTCAGCGATGTCCTCGTACTTGCCCTCGATGCGGCAGAGCCATGCGTCTCCGACCACCATGTCGATGTGCCAGTCGATCATGCCTTCGAGTTCGGCTACCCGTTGGCGGAGCCAGTCGATCTCTTCGAGGGCGTTGGATACGGCGCGTCGGACATTGGGGTTGCTGTGGTTCTGCGCCCGAGACAAGTCGGGCAGGTAGGTGGTTGGGGGCTTTACCATGCTTCGTTGTCCAGTTCGGGGGTGTTGTCACCACGGTTGGGTTGGGCGATGCAAGACTTGGGGGTGTCGATGTTGTCCCAGTCGGGGTTGGCCCGGTAGAAGCCGAGGTAGGAGGCGAGTGAGGACTTGCCGAATTGCTTGATGAGGAGCTTGGAGAGGTCGTTGTTGAAGGCGATGAGGGATGCGTGGTGCTCAGGGTCTAGTTTCGGGGGCATCCAGAGGCGGAGGAGTTGGACGTTGTGGGTCCACTCGGGCATCTCCTTGCGCCACGGGTGGTTCTTGCGGGGCTTGTTGGCTGGCATGGTGGTGGGTCCTTGGGGTGGAAGGGGGAGGGGGTGGTCGCATCACCCCCCGGCTGGGTCAACGACGGACGATGCGGAGATCGTCGAGGGCTGCACGGACGGAGTCATCGACGATGTCGGAGATGGTGTCGTTGTCGTTGAGTGCGTCACGAATGTGCATGGCGACGTCGCTCTCCTCGACGTAGTCGCAGAGCTTGTCATCGATGATGGTGTCCACGTCCTCCTTGATGAACTCGGAGAGGTAGGCACCGAAGAGGTCGAAGAAGGCGGTGGCGAACACCTTGATGCGCTGCATCTGGGCGTCGTTGTTCCTGGCCATGGCCTCGTTGCGGTTCTTCAGGGCCTCGACATCCTGCAGGATCCAGTTGAGGTGGTTCTGCAGGGGGCCGTCGATGGAGGCGAGGAGCTTGAGCTTCTCGATGCTGGTGGTGGCGGACTGGACGTGGTCGGCGTTGATGGGGCGAGAGAGGTTGTCGGTTCCGAGTTCCATGGTTGCTGTCTCCATTAGGATGCGAGGATCGTGACCACGAGGTACACGATCAGGAATAGATAGAAAGTGGAAGGGTTGATGTAACGGAAGGGGTCTGGGTCTTCGTCACGCTTGGGCATCGTGACGGTCCTTGCGGATGGAGTCCCAGTCGGGAGCGGGAGGGTTCTCGTACCGGGCGGCAAGGACAGGGGAGATGTCGAAGATGCGGCGCTCGATGAAGAAGTCGAGCTCGAAGTCCTTCTCGATCCTCCTTGCGAGGAGGTCGAAGTAGGGGTGAGGAAGGCAGAGGTCGACGCCGTCGATGTTCTCGATGCGGTCAACCTCGATGGAGTCGTGGTCAATGCCGACGGTGACGAGGAGGGACTGGGCTTCGGAAGCACCCTTGAAGTGGAGAGCAAGGGTGACGGTGAAGTCCTTGGTGTCGACGTCGATGATCTCTGGGGGTAGGGGCTCGGTCATGAGGTGGCTCCGATGGTGAGGCGGACACGACGTTCGGCATCGGTGATGACGTGTCCGTGTGGGCGGTAGTTGACGTAGGTCGTGTCATCCCAGCAGGTGCGGCAGCTGTGGGTGTCACAGTCACCGCCGAGCAGGGACTTGGGACAGTCGGTGATGCCGGGCAGGGACTGGTGGATGGACACGGTGCCGTGACCGAGGCCGTCGGCGCATGGCGGTTCGTCCCCGAAGCGGAGAGCGGAGGGACGGACGCAGGCGTTGGGCTGTCGGTGCAGGCGGCGCAGGGCAGGGAGCCATGCGGGGAAGAGGTAGGTGCGAGTGGGGAACCAGAAGCGGGTGGACGGACAGGCTCTGACGATGTCGGTCCAGAGGTGGACCGAGGACAGAGCGTGGAAGTCACCGCTGTCGTGGACACGGAAGAAGGTGATGTCGTTGTCGGTGAGGAAGCGAGTGAGGATGGAGGCGAAGTGGTTGGGGTCGGACTTGAAGAAGGCGAAGCGAGCGGCTTGTGCTTCGCGGACATTGCGGAAGAGGTAGTTGCCCTGCTGGGCGTAGCACGAGGAGCAGATGGTGTTGTGCCCTGTGTACTCGGCGGGGCAAGCACCGGCCTTGCCGGCGGGCAGGGACCACGACCAGCAGGACATGGCTGATGTCCATGTGAGCAGGGCGTAGGACTTGCCGTTGTGTTGGAAGCGTGGAGAGTGTGTCATGGGTTAGACCTCTGGATCGGGGTAGGAGATGTTGGCGTCGATGACGAAGAGCTTGCCGTCTCTGATGAGCCACTTCCACATGGCGCCACCCTCGCCAGACCAGTAGAAGTGGAGGGTCCCCTTGAGTGCGGGAGCCATGCACTCGAAGAGCTTGCCCTCGTCGCCAGTCTTATCGTCGTAGCCCAGGTCGGTGATGTTGCCGTCTCGGTCGAGGAAGACGTCGAAGCCGAAGTCTTCGAGGACGGCGTCGAGATCGTGGTCGTTGAGGTGCTTGGTCAGCGCCTTCATGTCGACCCACGAGTACCACGCTTCGGTCTTCCCATCGGGCTGGTAGGCACCGCCACCCATGGAGTCGGTGTTGGTGAGGAACCCCGTGGAGAGGAGGTGCTCACAGATGGGGGAGAATTCGTGAGCAGGAATGTGAAGTTTGGTGGAGGTGAGAGTGACGTAGTAACCCATGTGCTGTCCTGTGAAGGGGTGAAAGAAATCCCGCCGGTCGCATCGGCGGGGGTCGGAGGCGATTAGTGGGGGTCCGTCAGAAGGGGAGTTCCTCGGGGACCTGCTCGGTGTCGAGGACACGGCAGGTTCCGTCGAGGATGGTGGAGAGTCGGGCCGTGCGGCGCTGGCTCTCGGCGGGGGAGTCCGTGGTCTTCTCGACCTCGGTGAAGGCGTTGAAGAGGGACCAGAGGTTGGGATCCTTGAAGCAGGAGTGACCGCCGGCTCCGTCGGTGCGGTTGAACTCGGACCACACCTTGGGCAGGAGCCGACCGTTGGTGGCGCCCTTGGTGAGGGCAGTCATGCAGATGTCGGCTGCGTTCTTGCGAACCTCGATGGGGTCTTCGCCGAGGTAGGTGCCCTTCCACCTGTCGATCTGCTGCTCGGTGTCGGCGAAGTAGCCGGGCAGTTCGGCGACCTTGTCGAGGCAGAGCTTCGGGAAGTCACGGTAGATGTTGGACGTGTGCTTGCGGCTGAACTTGACCACGGCGTTGGACGCACGGAACGAGAGGTTGTCGCAGATGAAGACCTCGGAACCGAGCGCAGCCTGGGCAGCGAAGCGGCAGCGGTTGGAGTTGCGGAGGCCGAGGACGTGAGCGTAGTCCCCGTCGGCGGAGGTGTTGCCGAGGGTGAGGACACCGAAGTAGTCCTCACCAGCGGGTCCCATCAGGCCGTGCTTCTGCTTGGTCACGGTGTAGCCGTGGTAGGACAGGGCTTCGAGGACCTGGTCGAGGAAGTAGCGGTGCGGGATGGGCACGTGGGTGGCGGTGGACTTGGGAGTCTCGACGTTGGTGATGTCGGCGAGGGAGGCGGAGTAACCGCCGGCGTGAAGCATGAGGCTCATTAGTTGCTGTCTCCGAAGGGTGATTCGTTGGGAAGCCATACCCGCTGCCCCTTCTTGCAAGCGGAGATGGCGATTGCCTCGACGAGGGCACGTGGGCCAGCGAGGAGGTGGTCGAAGTCGAAGGTTGCGCCTTTGTCCACGATGACTTGGAGTAGATGGAACATCGAGGGGTCGATGTCCGGGTCATCGAGAGCAGAGGCTCGTGATGGGTCGATGATGATGAAGTCGAATGGGTTGAATGTTGGTGGTGGTGGTGGTGGGTCCATGGTTCTCCGTGAGGTCGATGGTATACAGGGTTGACACCGTGTCAACCCTGGGGGTGAGATTAGTCATGGCAGATGGCGTCGAAGCAGCGAGGACAGATGCGGGAGATGAGGAGTTCACGCTGGTCGGGGTTGAGGTTGGGGTATGCTTCCTGCATGGTGGCGCCGTGGGCACGGGCATAGCAGCCCTTGAACCAGTCGGCTTCGTGCACATCGAAGCGGTTCAAGGACTTGCATTCACAGCAGCGGACGGAGACGCGGACGAGGTCGATGTTGGTGGGGTGTGGGTCGGCGGTGAAGACGATCATGTTGTGCTCCGAGAAAGAGAAACCCCCTGCACCGAACGACTCGATGCAGGGGGCAGGACAGAAAGCGTGGGGTTGGTTAGTTGTTGGAGGGGTCGGCCTCGACCTTGATGCCGAGGGCGGACAGGAGTTCATCGAGGTTGTCGAGGTCTTCGGGGCTGGGCTTGGGCTTGGGGAAGGAGTTGGGAAGATCGCGGGGCGGCGCCTTCGGGGAGCGAGTCCCCTTGGAGGAGGCGAGGGAGATGTACTCCGACATGTCGGAGTTCGGTGGGACAAAGGGGATGGGGTCAGCGAGGATCGGCTTGAGGTGCCGCTTGAACTCGGCGTCGGTGAGGTGGTCGGTGTCGACGAAGAAGATTCCCCACTTGGCCATGCCGGCGACGATGGTTTCGAGGTCGGCGGTGTCGGCGTCGATGCCGACCATGAGGAGCATGGAACGATTGTTGGTGCAGGGGGCGCAGTCGGTGTCGTACTTGATGGCCGCCAAAGAACGGTCGATCTTCTCGCCAGACTCCTGCTCCATGATGGAGCGGAGGGTCTCGATGGCGGCTTCCCTCCCTGCGCGGAGGACGGTGAAGAGGGTGTCGATTTCGGTGTCGGTCTTCATGTCTGCTGTCCTTGACGGGGTTTGGTTGGGTAGTGCTGCGCCACCCGTCGGAGCGCAGCACGGGGAGAAAGAAAGCCCCCGCCCCCCAGTCAAGGGGAGCGGGGGAGTGGTCGGCGAGTGGTGGTCAGCCCTCGACTGCGGTCGAGGGGTGGTCGGCGGGGTCGTACTTGACCGTCTCCAGCTCCACCAGGCTGCCGTCGCTGTAGACCGAGACGATGGTGAGGTTCTGCTGGACCTCAGGGAGCAGGAACCTGGCGATGGCGGTGGCCCGAGTGGCGTTTGGTGCGATTGCCATGGGCTGGTACGCGGGGCAGACCCCGTAGATGATCCAGCCCGAGGCGGCCTCCGACTTGATGACCTCGGGCTTGGTGAACGGGGTGAGTTCCTTCTTGGCGATGATGTACATTCTTCTGTCCTCGCTTGGGTTTGGTTGGTGGTGTGCCCTGCCACCAAGCAAGCAGGGCACAAAGATAAACCCCTCACCCCGCCGTTAAGCGGGGGAGGGGCGTGGGGGAAAAGATCAGGGGTCAGTCCTGGTCGAAGGAGTTCGCCTGCGACCAGAACATGGAAAGGGTTTCGAGCATGATGACGAAGGACATCATGCTGTACACCCCGATGATCGCGGCGGCAATCCTTGGGGTGAACCAGTAGGGGCTGATGGTAGCCCACAGTCCGAGGGCGATCATGATCGCGGCGGTCAGGATGAGAACGATCTTCTGAGTTCTGCTGGTCATTGTGCTGTCCTTTGGGTTGGGGGTTGGGGTTGGTTTGGACGGGGGAACCGTGCTGCCCCG
>Ga0099851_1000959_pt1 | contig 12193 bp, 10 predicted proteins | sample CB_VirMetaG_6_FD_78176 | JGI IMG/M metagenome (GOLD analysis project Ga0099851, IMG submission 78176) | Freshwater to marine saline gradient viral communities from Chesapeake Bay - CB_1508_2 Viral MetaG | ecosystem: Environmental > Aquatic > Marine > Coastal | place: USA: Chesapeake Bay... | reverse complement strand
CCTGATGCCGTTCGGCTCCATCGCTCGCGCGCTCAAGGCGGCCTTCGGCTTCGGCGGCGGTGGGCCGACCACCATCATCCCCCGCAGCCGCGGGGCGCAGTACCGGTCGCAGTGGGGCGTCTCGAACCAGCAGCAGCTCATCGAGGCCATTCAGCGCCGGCAGCCGGTGCAGTTCTTCTACGAGGACAAGTGGCAGCCGCCCGGCACGCCGGGGGCGCTGGGGCCTCGTATCGGCAACCCCCACGCCATCTGGGTCGGCACCAACGGGCGAACCTACCTGCACCTCTACGTCGACCCGCAGTCGGCCACCGCGACCGGCGACCTGCCGGGCTGGCGGACCTTCCTGATGGACCGGATTCAGAATGTGGCGACGCTGGAGCTGGGCAGCAGCTTCTTCGGGCGCCCCATCCAGTTCGTCATCGCGCCCGGGTGGAACCCGTCCTACTACTCTTCAGTCGGCCGGCCCATCCAACTTCTGCAGCTCTGACGCTGCACCACCACCCACCGGGAGACTGAATGTCCACCCCGAGTTCGTTGGCTGAGACCGTGTTGGCTCAAGCCCAAGCCGCCCACGCGGCACCCGCCACCACTGACAGCGCGGCGGCAACTGACAGCGGAACCGACAGCGGAACCGCAAGCGACAGCGGAACCGACAGCGGAACCGACAGCAGCGACGAGGCGGCGCCTGCTGGCCTGAGCTGGGAAGCGGCGCTCAAGCGCGTGCCGCCCGACGTGGCCAAGCTGATGAAGTCCATGCAGGCGGACTACACGCGCAAGACGCAGGAGGTCGCCAGCCAGCGCAAGGAGCTCCTGCGCGAGCGCGAAGCGCTCAGCAAGGGCCTTGCTCAGGTCAAGGCGCCCGCAGAGCTGCCAGCCTACGACCCCTTCGATGAGCAGACCATCAAGGCCCGCATCGAGGCCGAGGTTGTGCGGCGATTGCAGGAGTCGATGGCCCCGCTCATGGCCGAGCACGAGATGCTGCAGGCAGAGGAGGAGTACCAGACCTTCCTGCGCACGGCGCCCGACTTCGAGAGCGACGAGGTGTTGCGGGGTGAGGTCCAGCGCGCCCTCGAGGCCAACCCGTCGCTGGACCTTGAGACCGCCTACTGGGCGGCCAAGGGGCGCCGCTCGCAGCAGCAGCGCGCCGATGAGGCCAAGGCGGCCAAGGCCCGCCGCGACGCTGAGCGAGAGGCTGCCCAGCGCGGCACGGCGCTCCCTCGCCGCGGCGCCACCCCCGCGCGCCCGGTGGCCTCTGAGGTCAAGCGCATGAGCACCGAGGACATCTTGCGCCTCGCTCAGCGGCTGAACGGCTTGTAGCCGTTGCATCCTGCAGCGTTGGGGGCTATCCTCTGCGCTGCAGGCCCACCCTCGTCGAGGAGGCTGGCGCGGCACTCCCGACCGGGCAGGACGCCGACAACAACCCACGTCCATCCCATAGGGAGGCCTCATCATGGCTCCTCAGTCGGTCATCTCGACCACCCTGCAGCTGCTGCGCGACAAGCTGGTCGACAACAGCTACCTCTCCCATCCTCTGTTCCGCGCCGTGGAGCAGGCTGGCAACCTCGTCAAGGTCTCCGGCGGTCTGCGCGTCGAGCAGCCGGTGATTTTCGGCGACCACAGCCAGATCAGCGAGCTCAGCAACGGCTTTGAGCCGGTCAACATGGCGGTCACTGACCCCTTCCAAACCGCCAAGTTCGAGTTCGCGAACTTCACCCAGCCCATCATCCTCTCCGAGGTGGAGCGCGTGGCCAACAAGGGCGACCTGGCCGTCGTGAACATCCTCGAGAGCAAGATGAAGAACGTCATGCTCGGCCTCAAGAAAGAGGTCAACAAGCAGATCATCGTCGGCGACAGCACCAAGATCACCCAGCTGCAGACCCTCAACGGCAACGGCACCGCCACGAAGGCGGCGCTGAGCACCGGGTGGTTCGAGGGCGTTGCGCAGGCCTCGCAGGCCAACACCGTCGGCGGCCTGGCCAAGACGACCTACAAGGCTCAGAACTGGTACAACCAGTTCTACGACTCCGGCGGCACCTTCGACCTGTCGCACCTTGACCAGCTGATGATCAACGCCCAGCTCTACAACCCGAGCGGGCAGTTCCCCGACATCATCATGATGAGCCCCAAGTGCTACGCGGCCTTCCAGGCCCTGCAGCAGTCGCAGGTGCAGTACATCAGCGCCAGCGACCGGGACGGCCTCGACAAGGACATGGTGGCCATGTGGCGGTCGGCCAAGATCTACGTCGATCCCAACCTCGGGTTCATCGCCAACGCTGGCTCCGGCATGGGCTCCAAGGCGGTCTCCGCCTACGTGCTCAGCAGCGAGAACTTCCAGCTCTACGTCGACACTGACGGCTTCTTCAACGTCTCCGAGATGCTCCCCGTCCCGGGTACCGCGACGCAGGCCGCCATGGTCTTCAACCGCATGCAGCTCGTGACCGGTCACCTGGCCAGCCACGGCATCCTCATCGACGCGGAGGCCTGATCACCATGGCAACCTCTACCCTCGTGCAGTTCCTCGCCGCTGGCGAGGCCTCCAGCACCAGCGACCGGCGCCAGGTCGAGACCTTCCTGGCCGGTGGCGCCATCACCGCGGGTCACCTCGTGGGCATGGACCTCACCAAGACCGACGCCGACAAGGCCCTCTACGTCACGCAGGCGGCCGGCGTCGCCACCGTCGGCAGCAAGAACGTCGTGGGCGTCGCCCTCGCCAGCGCTGCCGCTGGTGAGCGCGTTGATGTGGTGGTCGCGGGCTACGTCGACAGCGCCTACGTCGACGGCGCCACGGCGGCGGGCTCGGCCCTCATCGGCCCCATCGGCACCGCTGGCCAGGCCGCCATCGAGGTGCCCGGCACCACGACGGGCGCTGTGCTCGGGGTGGCTCTGGCCGCTGACACCGCGAACTTCGCGCCGATCTTCCTGTTCAAGCGCTTCTGAGCGCGCGACGGGCTACAATGGCCCCGCCCCGGTGACCCCGGCGGCGGGGCCTTTCGTCTGGAGCAACCGTGAACCTGCTGGACCTCAGAGAGTTCGTCGGCAACCTGCTCGACTACGACCCGACCAACGATACCTATCGCGAGCAGCTGACCCGCATCCTCAACGACGCCCAGCGGCGCCTCCTGACCGACCGCCCCTGGGACTTCCTGACGGTGCAGGATGACCTCGGCGTGCTGACGGACATCACGGGCTCGTTCAGCGTGGTCAACGGCTCGGCGACGGTCGCTGGCTCGAGCTTCCCGGTGTCGGTCTCCACGGTGCTCCCTGGCTCCCCGTGGGAGCTTGCCGAGGCCATCATCGACGACGGCAAAGGACCCGTGTCCTACGAGGTGCGCTACGTCCCGAGCTCGAACCAGCTGTTCCTCGACCGCGACTACAGCGGCACGACCGGCACGTACCAGGTCACGCTGCGGTGGCGTCGCATCCTGCTCCCGGCTGATACGAGCTCGCTGACGGGGCTGCTGGACCTGGCGGTGGGCATCCCAGACGCGGCCATCTTCCTGTCGCAGTGCGACCGAGACGCGGCACGGCTTGACCCTGAGCTGCTGGGCCGCATCGAAGGCTACCTGCCGACCGACGGCCTGCAGGTGCCATCTCCGCGCGATGCGTTGGGCGTCGCGAAGGTGGCGGCGACGGGCCAGGGCACGCGCACGATCCACGTCTGGCAGGTCAACGTATGGGCGCCCCGCACCGCGGTCTTCGACAGCTACGGGCCAGGCATCAGCGGCGGCTTTGAGTCTGGCCTCAGCCGCAAGGCATCCTACGACCTGGCCGACAACGAGACCCTTGAGTTCACCCCGGAGACCATCCCGCGCTCGAGCGGGTTGTGGCGGCGGTACTACATCACGTGTCCCGAGCTGGGCATCGAAGCCCCTGTGCGCGTGCGGCACGCGGGCCAAGAGGGCGGCATCAGCATCGACACAGACACCGTGTCCCCGGCTGGTGGCGTGACGCTGCAGCCCGACCTGAGCAAGACCACCCTGGCGACGCAGACCTTCCAGACGCGGGCAATCCGCTGGCGCCACAACCAGGGCGGCATGCACCAGGCCATCACCCTCTACCCGCACCCAGCGAGCGACCAGAGCATCAGGGTGCGCCGCGTGCGGGCGCCCGAGCCGCTGTGGGAAGACCAAGACGTGGCCGCCATCCCAGAGGCCTACGCGCCCATCCTGGCGTATGCCGCCCTGGAGCAGCTCACGCTCAAGGCCGACACTCCCGCGCTGTCGGCGGTCTACCAGCGGAAGAAGGAGCTGCTGTTCCAAGGCATGGAGCAGCGGTACATGGGCAAGGTGCCGCGGCGACTGGTCAAAGGTCAGCCGGCGGCCGGGCAGAAGTTCGCGCCCAACCCCTTCGGCCCGCTGAAGTTCACGCCATGAGGCAGACCCCCTTCAACGTGCCTGTCGCGGGTGGTGTCGCGACGCGGCTGCCCCAGCAGCCAGCCAACGCCGGCATCGCGCAGAACCTCACCATGGACCGGGAGACCGGCGGCTGGTCGACCAGGCTGGGCTACGAGCCCTTCGTTGTCGATCCTACGAGCTGGTCACCCTTTGAGACGCTTGGCCCGGTCTATGGCCTCCACGCGGCTCAGGAGCTGGGCGGCGGGGCACGTCAGCACATCCTGCTCGAGGCCGATGGCACGCTGTGGCTTTGCTACGACGCGGCTGGCGCTCCCCTCCTGCGCGCCCTGCAGACGGGCCGTGCCATCCCGGCCCCCAACGAGCCCGGCCCGACCTTCACCGACACACCCTATGGGACTGTCGTGTGCAACGGCCGAGACCGGCCGGTCTTGGTGCGCCCGTGGCCGCTGGGGAACGCTGCGGAGTCGTCTGCGTCGATGGCCTCCTGCATCCGTCCGTTTGGCTTCGACTTGACGCCGACCCCACCAGCGCCCTACCGTGTGCAGCCAATGCCAGCTCCACCAGCCACGAGCTCGCGGGCAGCTGGGGCGGGCGCGACCAGCCTGTGGACCATCGGCAGCGCCCGCGGCATCACCGACGGTATGCGCTGGGGGCTCGGGTTCGCAGCCAACTCGGGTAGTGACGACAGCAGCGGAGCCATGTACGGGTGGGCTGTGTCCTTCATCAGCGACACGGGCAGCGAGGGACCGCTAAGCAGCGTGGCGACCACGGCGTGGCAGCTTCCGTCCGGCGCCAAGGGCTTTAGGCATGCGGTCGCGCTGCGGCTGCCCATCGGGCCGCCGGGGACCGTGGCGCGCAAGCTGTACCGCACCAACAACTTCCACGAGGACAACACGGCCGCGGCGGGCGACACGACGCTCTATGAGGCCGCGCTCATCCGCAACAACATCGAGACCTTGTACGTCGATGCTGTGCGCAATGCCGACCTCGGCTCACAGGCCAACGTGGTGCCGCTCGGTGTGCTCCCCTCGCTGCGGCCTCGCTTCGGCGCCGTGTTCGGTGGGCGATTCTGGCTCGACGGCGGCGTCGATGACCCGCTGAGCCTGTACTTCAGCGAAGCGGGGCTCATCGAGCAGTTCCCAAGCGCAAACTACATCGGGCTCAGCAGCGAAGGCGGCGGAATCACCGGGCTGACGCAGCATTACGCCAGCCTCATCGTGTTCCGCGAGCGGAGCGTTGACGTTGTGCAGCAGCTGCCTGACGGCTCCTTCGCTGCAACGTCCCTGTCGAGCTCAGTGGGCTGCCGGGCGCCGCACTCCGCGACCACGGTGCCGGGGCTCGGTGTTGTCTTCTTGGGACTCGACGGCATCTACGCACTAACGGGCGGCCTTGAAGGCGGCGCAATCAGCGAGCTCGTGAACCTCACCAGCTCCCAAGACGGCCTGCTGCAGCGCGCGACTATGGACTGCATCGCAAAGGCGGTGGGCGCCTGGTCTCCGCTGACGCGGGAGTACCACCTCTATCTGCCAGCAGACGGCCAAGACCGACCGACGCTGGGCATGGTGCTGCACACCGAACGCCTTGAGGCGGCTCCCCAGCTCAGCCCGTGGAGCACCCGCGACGGCTTCCCTGTCGGCGCGCTGTGCACGCTGGCAGGCGGCGCGCTGGTGTTTGGGCACCATACAGGCGCAGAGCAGGAGAGCGGCGAGCGCGGGCTATTCGTCATCAGCGGCGCGCGGGCTCTTGGGGGATCGATCGCTGACCAGACCTTCACGGCAGCCGCGGCGCCCACCAGCACCTACCGCTCGGCCTGGGTCGACTTCGGCGATGCGCAGGTGCTCAAGCAGGTCAGCTACGTGACCCTGTGGGTGCTGAGCACCGGCAAGGTCAACGTCACGCTGCGCCACTACAAGGACTTCAGCCAGACGCCGGTCGAAGAACGCACCTACCTCGCGCAGCCACCGGACGCGGCAGAGCTGCCAACCTACGACGCGGCGACCCTGGGGCTGGACCGGTGGCGCGATGAACGCCTGGTGCCGCTGCGCTTCTCGACTGCTGTGCAGAGCTGTGCATGGTTCGCCTTCGAGGTCGAGCTGCAGGGCGACCTGGTGCTGGTCGGCTGGGAGTACGAGTACCAGCAGCGGGGCCAGCGGATCATCGCAGGAGTGCGCGCATGAAGGCCTGGACGCAGCGACAGCAGCGCAGCGGCGACACGACCTCGCCGGCAAGCCTCAACGACGAGCTCAGGTCTTCGGCGTCGCAGATTGCGACGCTGGGGCGCGATGAGCTGCCCATCCAGTGCGTCAGCGACTCAAACCTCATCGACGGCGCGCTGATGGACTCGTGGTCATCGGTGCTCTACCCGTCGACGACTGGAAGCGAAGGGGAGCAGCAGGCCGTACGCGACACGGGGACGCAGGCGGGACGCATGTGGGAGGCTGTCACCTTCCAGGCCACTCCCGGCGGATGGCTGAGCGCTGCGCCGTCGGTCACGCTGACCGGGTTCAAGGGCGGCCAGCTGTTCATCGAGTGGAGCGGCAACGGCTTCGTCTTCGGGGCTTTCGGCCAGACGGCCTACAGCGACGCGCCGTATCTGCCGCGCTACCTCAACCTGCGTATCTTGGTCGACGGCGTGCTGCTCGTCGAGCGCCGCGGCAGCGCGTATCATGACCACTGGCGCATCTTCGGCACGGCCTCCTTCCCACCTGGGGACCTGTCGGTGGAGTTCCAGTTCCGCGTTCCAGAGCCTGGGCCTGATGACGCTGTGCAGACCACGGGCGGCGCGAACATCATGCAAGCGCACCTCTACAGCATGAAGTACCTCTGCATCGGGAGGTGGCGGTGAGCCGCATCACTCAGGGTCGGCTTGTCGACGGCGACCTCATCAGCGCCAGCGACCTCAACAGCCGCTTCAACGAGTTCAGCCAGGCGGGCGCCCTCAACGGGTACAACCTGCGCGATGCGGCGGTCGACCTGCCGCAGCTGCAGACGGGATGGTTTGCCACCGAGCTCGTTCAAGCGACGATCGGCAAGTACGACCTGCTGCACGCTGCGCCGGTCTCTGTGGCATCGACGACGGCGGCGCCTGGAACGGCCCACATCATCGAAGACGGTGCGGGCACTCCCACTCCGCTGAGCTTCGGGCTGGGCGGGGCCAGCCTCGCGGTTGGCGACCTCCTGCGCGTCTACTGGGACCTGAGCTGCTACGCGACGTACACGGGCACTCCATGGAAGGCGGCCGGCGCGATCGGCTCTTGGGTCATCGCAGACGGTGCCAGCGGCACCAACGTCTCATCGGGCGCCTCGTGCTGGGTCGCGTGGCTGCAGTGGAACACCACCGACCCAACCCTCGCCACGGGGTGGACGGAGGTACCGGGCCAGTCCGACTTCGCGGATGCTTACAGCGCTGACGTGGGCGCTGCTCTGGCTGATACGCAGGCCACCACCGTCGTACCCATCTGGATCGATACCGCGCTGAGCGCCGACGATGGCGTCTTGTCGACCACCCCGCTGAACGCTCGCATTGGATGGCGAGGCATCAGCGGAGTCTGGTACTACAAGCCACCGGCCCCCGTGACGGTGTACGGTCTGCGCCTGGTGGTGCAGGGCATCTACCACCCGGCCACGGTCAGCTCGCAGAACCTGCTCGTGCTCGACCCGAACGAAGGCGGCGCTGGGCAGACGTTCAAGTACACCAGCGGCGAGATGCGCGCGCTGGTCCACAAGCAGAGGTAGCCGTGGCCTACTCTCCTCCCACCACGTTCACCTCTGGCAAGCTGCTGGCCTCGCAGGTCGACGGCAACTGCCGCGCGTTGCGCAAGTACCTGCACCAGGGGGTCGTCGCTGGTGACCTCGAGGCCAGCCAGTGGATCGACACCCGCCACGTCCAGCCCCCCGTCTTCGAGCCCTACAGCGGCGTGCAGCACGGCGTGACGGGCCACATGGGCGGGTACCAGTCCATCCAGCAGCAGGGGCTCACATTCGGCACCAGCTACTTCAGCGGCAACGGCTTGGCAGCACCGAGCCCCCAAGGGTGGCACGAGCTCAGCGGTACGGCCATCGAGGTGCAGGTGCGCCGGGCTGCCAAGTGCCTCTACCACTGGTGGGTGGAGCTGGAAGTAGGCCCGGATGACCTGCCGTATGCGAGCGGGCGCCGTTACCCGGTGGCCGACCGGCTGCTCTACATCGCGCCCTACATCGGCAATCTGAGCCTCGTGCGCACCCAGACGGCGCAGGAGGCACAGCAAACGCAGTCAGGGTGGGCGACATCGTTTCCAATCGGCGCTCGGGACGTGTACTCCTGCAGCGGGGGCGCCCATCAGCGGGACGGTACCGTCACCACTACGCAGACCGCAGGCGGCCGTGTGACCTTCGGCCTGGCTTGCTATTCTCAGGTCGACCGGGCCGTCGCCGTCAACTGGGGCGTCGCTGTCGAGACCTTCTACCTGTGAGGCCACCATGGACCCTGTGACCCTCGCCCTGCTGGGCGCTGGCGCCGCCAAGGCTATCGGCGGCATCGCCCAAGGCATCGGCACCGCACGTGCTGCCAAGGCATCGTTCAGCCCCGCCATGCAGCAGCGTTTGATCAACCTGCAGCGGCGCCAACAGGAAGGCGAGCTCGGCCTGGGGGAGAAGCAGCGCGCAGCTCTGGAGCAGCAGTACCTCGCCAGCCAAGCCGCAGCGGGTCGAGACCTGCAAGCGGCGGCCCTGCAGCAGGCGGCCAGCGCTGGGCCGAGCGTGCGCGGCCGTGACGTGTTCTTGCGTCGGCAAGCTGAGGCCGAGGCGCAGCGGGGCGCCCGGCAGGCGCAACAGGCGCAGGTCGCAGCGATGGATGAGGCGCAACGGCAGGCCCAGCAGATGCAGATTCAGCAGCTCGAGCAGGCGCAGGCACAAGCCGAGGCTGGCCGGCGCGCTGGTGTCTTGCAGGCGGTTACGGGTGGCTTGGTGGGCGCTGGCGATGCTGCGATGGCGGGCGCGTCGATGGCGCAGCAGAAGCAACTCGCGCAGGAGGGCTTGGGCAACCTCAGCGACGAGGAGCTCTTGCGCCTCTTGGGGCGTAGCCAGACCGCGCCCACCGCGACCTACGACCGCTACCTTGGGGGGCGCTGATGGCTAGTCGATCTGAGCAGTACCGCGACCAGTACGCGCGCGCCGTCGCAGCCGCGCAGCGCTGGCAGCTCATCCAGTCCCAGGTCGCCGACGAGCGCGACCAGTACCGATACCTGCAGTCCCTGGCCATCAGCGAGCGGCAGAACCTCACCCAGCTCGAGGAGCTCTTCCGCACCCCGCCGGCCGACTTCGGCCAGGCCGCGGAGCTGCTCAAGCTCCAATACGCCAGCGAGGACGCAGCGCGGCAGCAGGCAGCCGGCGCGGCCCTGGGCCGTGCGCGCGCTCAACGGCTGCCGGTCGAGCTCCGCACCCAGCTCGAGGCCATCAGCCGCGGGCCGGGGCGCAACGTCGAAGCAGCCCGCACGGCTATGCTGGAGCTGGTTGGGTCGGGCTCTGGGCTCACGCAGCCGCAGGTCGATGAAGTGTTGCAGCTCGCGCGCGGCGCTCTGGATCCGGCAGCGGTCGCAGACCTGGAGGCCGTGGCGGCTCGGGCCAAGCGTCGCGCGGTCCCCTCTGGCAAAGCGCGCGCTCTGAGTCCAGAGGAGCAGGCCCGCGAAGAGGCCCTGGGGCGGACTCTGGAGGCGGTGTACTTCCAGGGGCCGCAGGGCATCGTCGGCGGCTACGAGGGGCAGGCCCTCGTCGATGAGCGCAAGCGCACCGTGGCCCCCAAGGGGTCGCGCTTCTCGACGGCTGAGGACGCATTCAACGCCTACCTCGCATTGATGAACGATGGCAGCGCGAGCATTGAGGAGTTCGCCGCGGCGACCGGGGCTGCGGCCGACGAGGTGCAGGCTGACTTCGAGTTCGCCAAGGGCCTCTACGACGAGGCCAAGGCCAAGGGGGCCTTCCGCAACGATCAACGCAAGTTCTTCGACCCGGCCTGGCTCACGAGCGCACAGAACGTCGCGCGCCTGGAGCGGGAGGCCGAAGCCGCGCGCCCTGAGTGGGACGACGCGCTGCAGGAGGCGGCAAAGCGCGAGCTGCGTGCGCGGGGCATCGACCCGGAGGACCCCCACGCAAAGTACAAAGGGAGTCCACTGCACACGTACCTGACGACGGCCGACCGCATCTACGGCGAAGTCGATGGGGCTGTGGAGGCGGCTACGCCTGAGCAGAAGCGTGTGGTGGCGCTGCTAGAGCAGTGGCGGTCGGTGAACGGCGACGAGCCCTGGGATGTGCGGTGGCTGACCCGCAACCTGAGCAAGACCCTGAGCGGCAAGGCCCTCGACGAGGCCACGGGCTTCGCGCTCGCCTACCAGCGACGGGTCGACGATGGTGTGCAGACGCCGGACCAGGCCGAGCTGCAGAAGGCGGCGAAGGCGGCGGAGGCGGCGACGGCAGAGCAGCGCAAGCAGGAGCTCAAGGCAAAGGCGGAGCAGGCCAAGGCGGCGCGGCAGGAGCTGGAGATGGAGGGCGCCCGGATTGCCGCTCAGCCCCCCGCCCCTGAGCTACCCCCGGCCCCCAAGCCAGTCGACCGCGGCGCGGAAGGTCGGCGCATCTACCAACAGGCCCTACTGCAGGGGGCAAGCCGGGAGGAAGCCCGCAAGCTGGCCATGGACTCCATCCGGCCCATCACCCAGCCCCCGGCGCCGGCGTCGGTTGATGAGCTCGTGCTGGGTGGCGGGGTAGTCGCTGCCCCTGCACCTGCCGCTGCCCCTCGCCCTGCCCCTCCACCTCGCCCACAGCCAGCCCCCGCCCCCGCCCCTCCGTCCCCCGCGCCCACACCTGCGCCCGCCGCGGCGCCCGCGCCCCCGCCCGCCCCAGGCCTTCGACCGCCGCGCTACGACGCGGCCACGGGCGACCTGGTGCCCGTCGAGGGATAGCACGATGCAGCAGGTCGAGGTCAACGGTGCAGTTGTCGAGTGCCCCGATGACCTCACCCCGGAGCAGATGACCGACGCGCTGCTCAAGGCGGGCCTCATCGGCCCGACCCTGGGCGGCGGTGTCGTGCCGGCCGACATCCCCGCGCGCCCTGCGCCTCCGGCCTTGCAGGCGCCCCCGGAGTTCCCTGCGCCAGGCGAGGCGGCGGCGGCGCGGCGGGAGGCCATCGCAGAGGAAGCCCAAGCGCGTCTCGAGGCCCGCAGCCCCTTCATCGCTGAGGGGGAGCGCCCCCGTGAGCGCGTGCAGATTCCGGCGGAGGTGGCCCGGGAGAAGGCGCCGACCCGGCTACTGACGGCTGAGGGCAAGCCCGTCAGCGAGGCCGGCAGCCTGCCGTTCGTCAGCGTCACCGAGCTGGAGCGGGCGCCCATCTACCAGCAACCCGAAGGCGCGCTGCTCTACACCCCCGAAGGCCTGGCCGCGGAGCAGATGCGCTACCCGGCCCCCCTGGCGGAAGCCCAGCCGCAGCGCATCGCAGCGATGCAGCGCACGCCGGAAGGTGTCCGCGAGGCCGAGCCCCTGCAGCAGCTCGGCGAGGCCTTCAAGCGCCAGCGCCTCTACACCGAGGAGCAAGCGCGCGCGGAGGGCATCAGCTACGCGCAGGACCTCGCCGACCTCGAGCGGCGGGTGAAGGCCGGCGAGGACGTGCCCTTCTACGACCGCGCCAAGGTCGCGCTGTCCGGGATCGGCATGCAGGCCGAGCCAGGCGGGGCCATCGTCGAGAGCCCCATGGCGGCGCTGCTGCGGGGCGGTCTCGGCACGCTGGAGGCCTTGGCGGCTGAGGGGTACTTCCGCGGTCTGGGCTACGAGGTCGACGAGGCGGGGCGCCCGGTGGACCCGTCTGACCTCGG
>Ga0099851_1000958_pt1 | contig 12193 bp, 15 predicted proteins | sample CB_VirMetaG_6_FD_78176 | JGI IMG/M metagenome (GOLD analysis project Ga0099851, IMG submission 78176) | Freshwater to marine saline gradient viral communities from Chesapeake Bay - CB_1508_2 Viral MetaG | ecosystem: Environmental > Aquatic > Marine > Coastal | place: USA: Chesapeake Bay... | reverse complement strand
CTGGTTGTTCCTGAGAGCTTCTATTTGCTTGCTAATTCCATTGAGCTGGTCTTCATTAAAAACCTTGAGTCGCCGCAGATCCTCAATGTTCGTATCTTGGGTGATTGTTACCTCAACTTTTTTCTTTTTAGCCTCGGCCGCATAAAGCTCAAGCTTTCTCTTGGCCTCATTAGCAACATTGTTTTTTGCGTCGGTTTCAGCGTAGTCTTTGAGGGCCGCATCAAGTAGCTTGTCATAATTGATTGGCACAGCCTTGTCAGCCGGCAGCCCTTCATTCTCTTTGATAGCCTGCTCTACCAATCGCTCAAACCGGTCTGTAATGGCCTGGCTCTTCACCACCCTAGCCTCTTTGGGATCAAAGAATCCAACCTGCGTACCAATGCCAGATTGATCTCGAATGCGTGAGCGTATGGCGCTCAGTTCTTTGTCGCGCTTTGAATAGAGCTGGGTCTGCAATTTATCAAGCTGCGTCTTGTCAAGGCCGTTGGGGCCAACAAACTTTTGCAGTTGTCTATAGTCTGTAATCTTGCCGCGATCAATGTCCTCGCGCAGATTGGAAAACAGCAACGCATCGCCACCGGTCTCTGGGGCTTTTAAGATGCGGTCAATATCTGCCACCGAGTCAGCGGACTGCACCAGGCGCCTGGCGATTTGTGCTCGCTTGCGCGGGTCGTTCTCAGTCATGTAGAGCTTGTAGTCTGTGATGTAGGCCTCATCATTGGCCATCTTCTCAGCCTCAACATCCCGCTTCTTGGAATTTATCTTGGCAATGGAAGCGTCGTCCATCCGCTTCTTAATCTCAATGCGCTCGGCCTCTGACTTTCTCTTCCAAGACTCTGTGAATTTGCCTGCGTCATTCCTGGCTAATTTGGCCAGGCGCTCTGCTTCACTAGCGCCAAAGTCATCAGACCCAAAGTATTTGGACATGGCCGAATGCTCGGCAGACTTGCGGACTTTTTCAAAATCCTCAAGGGCCTTCGGAATGAGTGCGGGAGCTTGAGCCGCCTGAGCGTACACCTTCCCCTGGGCGGCAGAAACAATCTGAGCAATCTGCTCCGGGTCTTGCGTTACTTCATAAGCAGTTTCAAGGGTCTTGTTCAGCGCTGCGTTTACCCCGTCAACCTTGACACCAATTTCAGCCTGATACGCCTTGACCAAGATATCTGAACTCTTGGCCATTAGCGATTTGCCAGACGTGGCAATTGATTGCATGAGAGCCTGCGCCTGAGATGGGCTAATCTCCGAAAGCGGCATAGCCAGCCCGCGCATCGAGGTGATCTCTTCTTGTATCTTGGTGGGGCTGTTCAACTGGCCTGTCTCAACCTGCACGGTCAGATCTGCCATGCGCTTTTGCACCTCACCCTCGAGCTCGGCCCGCACCTGAATAGCAAGAATCTCGTCTTCTTTTTGGCGCTGCTTTTGCACTTCGCCAAACGCAAACTGAGAGATGCGGTCCAGAGAGCTGGCCACCGTCTGGCTAAATTGCGCAGACTCCCGCAGGTTCGCAAAGTCCATGCGGGGGATATCTGCCGAGATCAGCCCAGACTCTTGATAGCGTGGAAGGCGTGCCATTGTCAGACGTTCCTTATCTCAACCGGAGCTGGCGCTTGCGTGGCGCTGGTATAGCTGTCAGCAGAGGCGGCAGCCATGCCAAGCTTCGCCACAGCCCTAAACGTGCCGGCCCTGGCGGCTTGCTGACCAGCGGCCTCATACATCTGGGCCTGGATTGCGCCACCGCGCATGGCAGCATCAGCGTCAGCCATGAGGATGGCAAACTCGCGGCCAGCCTTAGTATCGTTCAGGGCCCTAACAGTGTCTGGCGAGCCAGAGAATGGATCAATGCCGCCGGCAAATGAGCGGACGGTAAGAGCTGCATTTGCCTCTAGTCTGCGCTGCAAAACGTCGTTGGAGCGCTGTTTGTACTGAATTGATTTGCGCTCACCCTCAACCGTGGCCTGCTGGGCCTGTAGGTTGTACATCTTTTTTGCAGACTGGCCGGCCTCGTACTCCCCATAGGCCCCAATTACAGCAGCGACAGCGGCAACAATTTCCATTTGTTAACTCCCAGGGTAGGTGGAGATTTTGTACTCCATCCCTAACAGCGTCATTTTAAGAGGGATATCCTGCTCAATGGTGATCTTTCCCTCGTTGCTATAACCCAGCACGCCAGGCAATGTCTTTGTGCCAGTGAACTCTTGCACCGGCTCATCAAGGATTGTCGCGCTGTCAAAGTTCCTAAAAGGCACGGTGGTGCCATTAATGATCATGTGCTGCGTGTCTTTTACAAACGCATTGACCTCAACAATCCGCTTCTTAAACCCCAGCCGGGTGCCGGCAGATATCTTGACCTCAGCGGGCATCGTCACAATGCGCACGTTGTAATCGACCCCAACCTGGTAGGTTGAGGTCGATGAGCGCGGGAATGTAACCGCGCCACCAGATGGAACCACCTGCGTGGGCTGCACCGCGCCATCCAGAATTACATCTACAGTCTTGGCCTCTAGGTGGGCAGCGGATGCCGAAGCTGCGGCCCCACCCGCGACTGCACAGTCAACCGTTAGCGTGTCATCAAAGCGCTCAACGTAATACTTCACAACGCTATTGATGGTGCGCTTGACCACTGTGTAGATGGTGGTCAGGTCTACGCCAACGTCAATAAAATCACCGTCTGTAATGAACTCGGATGGGGCAATCACATTCTGCGCCCGCAACAGAGAGAAGGCGGCCATCGACCCATCGGTGCTATTGACCACCAACAGCAGGTCGTTTTCATCGGTTGCCACTGACCGGCGCAGCGCAATCCTTGTGGGGTTGCGCAACAGGTGGCCGGCCAGTAGCGATATCTTGCTAGTCACATAGGTGAGCTGCGTATCTGTAAAGGCAAACTCGTTTAGGCTTTTGCCTTGGCGCTGGATAAATAGCGTGCCAGACTCTAGCTGCTGGACTCGCACCCCTTCTTTGCTTCCGTTTCGAGTGGTTGATTTAACAAAAAAGTTGGTTGGAGTGATGGGGTCGAGGCCTTCTTGCGGAACATAGAACTCACCTCCGGTTGTAAAGATCTGAAGATCTCGGCCCGACGTGATATCTGTAATCGCGTTGAATGTATTGGTGTCCAGCGTTGCTTCGACTGCATCGTCATCCAGACCCTCCGTTGCCTCAAAGTCAAAGAAAAGGCCGGCCTTCGACCCCCAAACCGTAGATGGCCTGGACCGAGAGCCACCAAAATACAGGCGCCCTTCATGGAAGGTTACTGACCTTGGCCATCCGCGACTCACAGACCAAACGTCCTCGTAACCAGTCTCTAAGTCCCATGAACCAGATGCAATGGCTGCGGTGCTAAAAAATGGGAATTCCGTAATGGCCTGCACCACCGTGCCGCTGGTGTATTGCACAATCTTGGCTCGGCCCTGTGGGGTGGCGTTGATGTACTGACCCACATTGCCAGCAGAAAAGACGGATGCAGATGCCGTGAGCGTAACCTTTCCAGACACAGCAGACGGGGTTAGGGTGGCCGCAGGTGAGCTCGTTGAGATGCTGAACGCGTATTTCGGCACCGAGTCAAAGCTAATCGTTGAACCTGTCCAGCTTGCATCGTTGGCGCCACGCACCAAGGATACGGGCGCCAGGTCAGGATGCACAACAATCAGGGTGTCAGCCGACTGCGTCCAGCTTAGGTTCGCCAGCCTGGCCCCCGTCAGCCCCAGGCTGGTGGTGTCCAGATAAGGGTTGGCCGTCCCATTGATGGCTGTAATCAAAACACCAGCCTTGAAGACGTACATCCGATTGTCTGTAAAGCACAGCATATAGCTGTCAGAGGTGCTGAACTCAAACGGCACCAGACGCACGCCAGAGGCCGCGTTGATCTCTGTGATGTATCGGGTGCCAGGCCTGCGACGCACGCCACCCTGGGGCTGCACAACCACATTGGTGGCCTCCTCCAGAGCGTTGTTGTACGCAGGCAGGTCAACCCGAGCTCGCAGCAACGGGTCCATTTCCCCGGTGCTGAAGTTGGTCTGGATGCTAACGAACCGCGTCATTAGTATCGGACCTCGATCAGTGCAAAGTCATCAATGTAATTGTTGGGCTGGCCCTGGCCATCCATCTGGATGGCGGTCCTCATGTAGCCGCCACGGCCATTCTCGGATGCCGAGCCAACAGCAACGCCCTGCCAGTATTGAGCCTTTGAGTCCTGATCGGTGATGGGATAGGACAAGTGCCATGCCATCAGATACTTGAGCAATTGCACAAAATAAACCGGCATCTCAAACTCGCCCACGCTGTACTGGTAGTCGATCCAGACTTCTTCGTAGTCGCTCAAGAGTTTGTCTTGAAAGATTCGGTATTCCTTCACCGGACGCTGGCCCGGAGAGGAAGATATAAACACCTGGCGCGGAGAACCTAGCCGGTCACCGGGTAGTTGGTATTCGTATTTGTATTCTGTGGTCGGGGTGGTGACCAGCCTGGAGAGCTTGACCTTCTTAAAGGAAAAGCTCCATGGGTACGTCATCAAGGCCTGGTCGCGGATATCGGGATAGAGCCGATCACAGACGTTAGCAGAGTCGGTGCCCTCATTAAAGCTGGTGATGGCATTGGCCCCCAGCAGCAAAAGAGCATCAGAGCAGATTGATAGTCCAGAATCACCGGCAGCCATGACAGACCTCTATGTAAAAAGGGCCAGCCCCGCGTGAGCAGTGGCCGGCCCGGTTTGCAGCGTTACGTCTTAGTCGGCATCGGCCACCGAGATCGTCGTGCCGTCAGACACGTCAACCACGGTACCGGTGTTCGACAGGACAACCACCAGAGAAGCAGTGGGGGTGGCCGTGTCGTAGACGTAGATCAGGTCGCCAACCTTCATCAGGCTGGCAGCAGAGTTGAAGTAACCACTGGTGTTAACGGTGGCAATCGCATCAGCAGACTGGTAGGCCCAGATCTGAGGAGCGTTGCCAGCCTTTGAACCAGCGACAAGGTTAAGACCGGTGCTTGAGTAAGCCATTTAACAATCTCCTTATGCTTCGCGTGCGGTGATCTGAACGATACCCTCAGCATCAATGGCAATAGCGCCAGCGGAAAAGAGAGCGTTCACAAGGAAGCTGGTCTTCTCGGGCACATAGTTGACTTCGGTGCGAGGAGCGATACCTTCTGCGTAACCAACAGCGTCACGGTGGAAGGCAAAGAGAGTGCGGTCATTAGAACCGTCGATGGCCAGGCCACCCTCGGAGCGGTCACCCAGAATATGGAAGGTGAAACCCAAGAAGGTGTTGATCTCGCCAGCAACCAGGGCGCGAACCGTATTGAAGTCAGCGCTGGTAACGGCGGTCTCAGACAGCAGAGAGGCCAAAGAGTTGGCGTGCAGGATGATATGACGGCCCTCAAACGGCACGTTGTTCTTATCCAGCAGCTTCTTAGCTTCGCGCAGCTTGGCGACGTTCATATTGGTATCGGTACCACCGATATCGTTAGAAACAGTCAGCGAGGTGCTGGAAGCGGTCAGTGCGTCCAGAATGATCTGGTCCTGGCGGCGGCCGATAGCGTTGGCCACAACCTGCACAAGCTCTTGGCGCTCGTCAAAATTCACTTTCTGTTGAGAGAAAATGTCACTGTATTCAGCGGCATTCCAGTCAGCAAGAGTAGCAGTGACCTGCGAGAAGCCCACGTTCATGGGGGTTACATCGGTCTGGGGAATGCGAGCAGTCGCAACGCCTTTACCGACCTTGGGGAATTTAACGCTAGAACCTTCGACACCCCGACGCTGACGCACGGCACCGACCAACTGTGCCTTGGCCTGATAGGCCTGCTTAACCTCAGCATCAAAGAGTTGTACAAAGGCATTCGACAGAGAGATAGCCATTTGTGATGCTCCTTGAAAAATTAAAAAAAGGTTTATTGCGCGTCGGTTGACCTGTTTCCAGGGCCTGGTGCTTGTGCCTTGCGGGCACCAATCGTCAGCTTCCGCTGCGGTGAGGGTCCAGATGGATTGGCCTCAATTAGTTTCTAATTGTTTTGATATCGCTTTGCAAGTAAAAAAAACCCCGGCGCTTGGCCGGGGCAACCCTTATGTAACCAGGGAGGAGAGAACTAGGAGAAATTCTGTGCAAAAAGCTTTTCTACTTTGGCGCGATAGGCAGGGTCCGTCTTGTACTTTGGATCACCAACCATGGCATAAAGTTCATCTTTGCTGGGCGCTCCTTCAACCGGCACAGACTCCAGGGGGATTCTGTTGCCCTCGTAGGTTTCCCGCAGCTTGGCCAAGGCTTTGATCCCGCTGGCCGTGCCGCCCCAGACCTTGAACTCTTCAAAGTCATCCTTGCCCCAAATGCCCTTATTGACCAGGCTGCGGGCCCAGTCCGTCATGCCACTAATGATGGCATCTGCATTGGGTCCAAGGGCCTTGCGTTCTTGCTCAATGGTGCGCTGAACCTGCACCTGTTGCTCGCCGCCCATGGCAACCACTTCACCGACCAGTTTGTCGAGCGCCGCCTGGCTGATTCCGTTTTCCTTGGCCCAGCCCAAGACGTGGGTGCGGACCGGGTCGTCTTCTGGCGTATCGCCAAAGGCCGACACGTCATAGTTCCCATCGGCAGGCGGCTTATGTTTGCCCGCCCGAAACTGCTTTTCGAGCTCGGCATAAGACTTTGCAATCTCCTCTAAGGCTGGTTCTGAGCTGTCTTTTTTCCAGAACTTTTCTGGCCACCAGTCTGGGCGCTCCAGGGGACCGTCGTCCTCCGGTTCATCCATGTGGCTAATCTCGGTTGAGCTTGTATCTAGTTGAGCAGCTTGCCCATCATCAATCGTCGCTGAATCAAGCAGGCCACCCTCACCAGAACCCTGGTTCGTTTGGTTATCTGTATCCATCAGTATTTCCTCGCTTTGGTGATCCGCGCTTCCAAGTCCCGTACCACACTGTTCTGGCCTTCTCGATAGAACGCATGGGACGGGTCTGCACCCGGCACGGCAACGGGTTGCTCAAGTAGGGCTGACCTAAGCCACCCCATGAGTTTTTGGCCGTCCTCGGTGGCTAACACCCGAAGGCAAAGCTTGTTCAGGTCTTCAACGGCCTGTTGTGTGTCTCGAACATCCTGGCCAACTGGGGCCTCGAGCTCGTCCCAGCCCGGCATCAGGCTTTAGCCAGCATCTGAGCTGCTGCCTCTGGATTGGCCTCGGCTGCCTGCGCGGCCATCTGCGCCATCTCCTGCATTCGCATTTGGCGCTCCATCGGTGTCGTCCTGATGCGCTGCGGCACGCCAAGCTTCTCTGCAATCAGGTCCAGCATATCTCCGGTCTTGATTGCCATCTGGCCTTCTGGACCAGCGCCCTGGGCAATCTGGGCAAACTGCAAGATGTTGTTGATCTCTTCCATGTTTTGGGCCATGGCCAGGGGGGCGACAGCAGACACCCGAACCTCAAGGCCATTGACACGCAAAGGCAGGTCGATCAGGCCACGGTCATCCATCACCTGCAAAATCTTGCTAACCAGGGGGATCATGGTCTCGTTGATCAGGCGGCCAAAGGCCGAACCCAGATTCTGCGAGAGCTCCTTCATGCGCTCGACCACTTCGGTGGCCGACCTGGCGCTCATGTTATCTGGCGGCAGGGACTCATCAAGCAGCACCCGCTTGACGTTCTGACGCAGGTCGTTGATTACGATCTGAGATACGTTAAAGTCAGCCGAGCGTGGCAAAGGTTTAAGAGAGTCGCCCTGCGGGCCGCCATTCCTGGCCACTGGGATGATGGCACCCGGAAGAATCTTGACGGTGGCTGGGTTGAGTACCCCATCGTCTGCGGCCGTGTACACCCCAGCAATCGCCAGGCTGGCATTCTTGAGCAGCAGCTCGAGCGTCTTGTTGAGCGTTTTGATATCGGGGAGTGCGGTCACCAGTGGGCCACGGCCGTAGATCTCGCCGGCAACCTTCATGTATCGGCTAACCACCCAAGGCGAGACCTTCATGCGACGGTAGACCAGCTCTTGCTTGCCCTCTTTGTAGATGACGTGATAACAGTAGTCGCCTCGCTTGGGGTCAAAAATGGTTGCCTCGATCAGGTCAACGTCCTCAGTCGGCTTTTCCTTGATCAGTCTGGCCAGAGAACTTTCACCGTCAATCTTGGCGTCTGGCCACTGACGGTCAATGGCCTCAGCCTTGACACGCATCCGACGGTAGACGTTGTCCACCTGGCCATTGGCGCCCTCTTCAAACGCAACTAGGAACTGGGGCACGGGCACAAAGTTGATCGGGGAAACATCGTCGCCAGGCTGCACCATCATCACAGCGGTGCCGACTGCCAGGTCCAACAGGAACTCGCCCATTGCAATGTCAAAGTTCGACTGCTTGAGCGTGGCGAAAAGCTTTTCTGTATATACATCAAGCGCGGCCTGAGCTTCTGCTGTGCGGTCTTGCGGGATGTTGGGGCCAGGTTCCAAGCGGCACCATTTGCGCTGGGGCGGGAAGATTCCAGACTGCAACCGGTTAGCAAAGCGCTGGGTAGAGTTGATGGCCGTAGAGTCGAAGACTCGCTGCATCTTTTTTGAGCCACCGACCTTGCCATCGTAATAACCGTCATACAAGTTGCGCTGCGGGAGTGCGAACTCGTAGCAGTCCTCGTACAGGTCTCGGAAGTCATCCTTCTTGCGTAACGCCAAGTCATGGCGCTTGATTACTTGCTCGGGGTTGAGTCGCATCATGTCATCAGTCCTTTTTGTGCCTTTGGGCAAAATTACGCGCAGCCTCTTTGCTGCCAAACCCCCACGCCTTGAGCGCCAGCTTGAGCCTGGTTGGCCTGCCCTTCTCATCTACCAAGGGGCCATCCATCCCGCCAAATCGAGCAGCAAAAGACACCCGGCGCGGATTGGTCCCAGACTTCACCGGGGCCTTGAGATCAGCGCCCTCGGTTCTCTTAAAGTATTTGCGGCCGGCCTCAGTCAGCCCGCCCGCTGGATTCTTGTGCTCTTTCCTCATTCGTACCACTCCAAGATGATTTCGGCCGTCTGGGCCGACCCAGAGATGTTGGTCAACCTAATCAGGTAGCTGGTCAGTGGCTTGATCACATACTCCAAAGATTCGCCTCCACCACCGCCGGCTTTCTTTTTAACGCCGCCAGGCCAGAATTCTTTGAACAATTCTGTGCCAGTGGCTGTCACCGTTGGATTGATGGTCATGGCCACATTGCTAGTGGTGGCGCTGTTGCGATTGCGTTGGACTGGCGTAAACGCGGTGCCGCCAGATGCGGTTGCATTCTCGTAAATAAACATGGTGGCGTCACCACCGCAAAACGCTCCAATGGTTATGTGCGGCGTATAGCCAGCATTGGCAGCAATCGCAATGTTAATGCTGGCACCGTCAGCCAAGGGAGAGACACCGTTTTGCAGGTAATACGCAATAAACGCCAGCCCCTCATGCAGCCGGTAATGGTTAACGGCAACCACCGGCAAGGGCTCGGAATAATCGACCAGGACATGGCTACCATCACGTCTGCCAAAGCTTGGCGTAACGTGGCGGGCAAGTGTGGTCAGAGATTCTCTGTTTATTGTCAAGCTCATGTTTGTGTAAATCGAATTGGTATGCAGCCAGGTATCACAACAGGGATGCCAACGCCCTCGAGCTCGTCAACGACCTTGTTGACCTTTTCTTCACAGGCCTCCATGGTCGGGTAAGGCGTGCGGGTGTCGGCAAAGAAGTTGCACTCGCCGGGTATACAGAAAGCCACCACAGCGAGCCAGCCAATCACTTTTTATTCCTCATTGCCGTTTTGGCTGCCTTCTTAAAAGCCTCGGCCGTGGGCGCACCCTTGGAGCCAGGCTTGCGCATCTTCTCGCCTGAGCCCTCCGCTATGCGCTCCCTCTTTTTGTGAATGTTGGCATAGAGGCCGGGTTTCATTTGTAGCCCCCAGCCTTACGGCCCTCACTCATGGCGATAGCCTTGGCCTGCTGCTGGCTTTTAACCTTTTGGCCAGAGCTGGACTTGAGCTTGCCCTTGGAATACTCACGCATAACCATGGCCACTTTCTTCTGCATTTTGTCGGTGTCTGGCATCACATATCTGCCTGTCCAAGGGTTTGCACTCCCTGCTCTGCGTTGAGTCGCTGCTCAGACAACAAAGCGCGTCCACCGCGTCGGGCACGACGGCGAGCGGAGCGATCCTCTGCATCCGCCTGTGCCATGGATTTTTGCTCGGCAGGTTTTGGTTGAGAAACCTCTTGAATCTGACGCGCCACCTCTGGCTTTTTGAAAATCTTAGAAACTGCGCCGCCCATTACATGGTCCTTTCTGTGCCTAGGGCACCAAGTGTGGTCAAGCCCTCCTCGGGGTTAACCCGAGCAGCAGACAACAACATTCGAGAACCACCGCGCATCCGGGCTCGCCTGCGGGCCTCTGCCTGCTCGGATAGGTCTCTGCGCTCCTCTTCTTGCTGCCGCTTGAGTCTTTCGTTTTCTGCTCTTTGTTCTGCTAGTTGACGCTCGGCTGGGCCAGTGTCTGGCTTGCCTCCGAATAGTCCGCTCATGTCCACCTCGCCATAATCAAATAATCCACACCGTCTGGACCATAGGCCCGCAAGACAGCCTCTTGTTCAAACCCAATGGCGCGAGCCCACTTCTCTGCACGCCTGTCTGTGGTTCTAACGGTTATCTGCAACCTGCGCAATCCCTCCGATATCATCAAGATATCCATCACCAGTCTGGCAATCTTGGTCATGCGTATTGGGTGTTTCCTGGCGGCATCGTCTGCAATCATCCAGGCCTCACCAACGCCAGACCAAATTGGCACCATGCCGAACACCGCAACCGGCTTGCCATCAAGGAATGTGGTGGCCGAGGGCCCCATGGTGGCCTGGTGGTCAATCATCTTGGCCACGTCCATGGTCTGAGCTGCGGCCAGTATCTCAGGCTGAGATATCTCTATCTGGTCTAGGTGGGCCGGGGAGTAGGGCAGGAAAAAGAGATTCTTACTCCCGACCCTTTGATTGAGCTCGTCAACGAATCGAAAAAACATCGAACTCGGTTGTGGCCACGGTTGGGGCAATCATGGTTGAGGCTTGCAGTGGGGACTTGGTCATGCGCCTGTGCTCGCCACCTCCCAGCAGCAGATAGCCAAAGGCGTCCCCAACGTGGCTGTGCTCGTTCTTGTTTGGCGCATCCCTAAATCGCTCCTGGCCGGCACCAACTGACACCCGTTTGAAGTGATATCCACCGGCCAAAGACTTGCGCAACATCTTGCAGTGTGTGGCCACAATCAGGCCTGGCTTGCCTGCAATGAGTCTTTGCATGGGCATGGCCGCAGATTCCCGCCGAACCTTGAAGTCATTGCTGGGAGTTGGCTGGGCACGCAGCCCCAGGGTGCGTAGGTAGTCGAAAGCCGTCACTTCGTAGATGGCATCTCGCTGCATACCGGCTGGGTCGCCCCAGAGCATGATCTGGGCGCTGGGGTATTTGGCATTGAGCTCGGCCAAGAGCTGCTGGCCGAAGCGCTCGAGGCCCATGTCGAAGGTAACAATCTCATCCAAGATTACCCAGCGGCCATTGGAATAGCGCTGACCGACTACGGCCGCAGGTGTCAGACCGAAGTCAAGGCCAACCTGGAGCGGCAGACTTGGGTCGTAATCGACCTCGCCGCTCATCATGCTGTCGTCGTACTCTGGCCAGACTGGCCTGCCCTCTTGAACGTAGGTGTACAGGCCGCCGGCATAGCACCGAATCCAGTCCAGGTTCTTGCCCAGCAGCATTTGTTGGTAGTAACCGGCTGGCAGGTTGCCGACGTTCTCGGCCTTGGGGTTGAGCTTCCACCACTTGCCAGACGAAAAGACATGGTCCTGGGCTTCTGGGTTTTCGGGCAGGTCGCTCGGATCGACCTCGACCATGCCACCCGGTTGCTTGTAGAACTTCCAGGCATAGGCCCCGCTCATCTTTTCCTTTTCTGCCATACGGAACCACCAATGGTCGTCGTCCATCGGGTTGGTGTCCATCCAGATGCCGTGCCAGGTAGCGCCACCATCGCGCTTGGTTGGATATCGCCCAACTCGATGCGTGAGGCCGTCGATCACCGCGTTTGGCAGTTCTCGGGCCTCGTTGACCCATGCGCCAGTCAGTTCCAAAGAGAGAAGTTTGCGCACGTCTTTCGGTTGGTCTAGGGCCAAGAAGATGACCTCGCAGTCGATGCCCGCGGCATCACCGCGGGATGGCAGACGAATGTGGTGCGTAATCGGTG
>Ga0099851_1000954_pt1 | contig 12211 bp, 17 predicted proteins | sample CB_VirMetaG_6_FD_78176 | JGI IMG/M metagenome (GOLD analysis project Ga0099851, IMG submission 78176) | Freshwater to marine saline gradient viral communities from Chesapeake Bay - CB_1508_2 Viral MetaG | ecosystem: Environmental > Aquatic > Marine > Coastal | place: USA: Chesapeake Bay... | reverse complement strand
TTGTCCACGTACATCTTTCGACGGAATCTGTTTGAAGGATATGGACAAAAAATACTTAGGCATCGCTGCCCTCGAACCAGGTTCGTACAACGAAACGTTCGCTATGGCAAATGCCTATTCAGGACTCTTAGTTAACCAATTTCAAAAGGCCAATGACCAATTCCTTTGGCAGCAAGTTTCAGGTAGCTACTCTTCATTCGGTGGCACTTGCGAAACTGATGGCTTACTTCGTATCTTATCATCTGGTTCAGCTGGTTCTGCAATCACTGATTCAGCACAAATCGTAGGTTCAACTACTGCATCTCTCGCTAACCTCGAGACTATGTTAGAGGCATTGCCAACTGACGTTGCTGATAGAGACGACCTAACATTCTTTTTATCTGTAGGCAAGTTTAGAGAGTTAATCTCTGATATCCGCCAGCAAAACAACTTCTACTTTGACCCAGTATCTGTATCTAACAGAGGTGGTTTGTTAGAAATTGGTATGCCATTCCAACCAAACGTTAAGGTTGTTGGAACTGTAGGTATCAATACAAACCGTATCGTTCTCGGACCTGCTAAGCACATTGTAGCTGGTACTGACCTTATGTCAGACTTCAGCGAGTTTCAGCTTTGGTACGACATCAATACTGACCAATTGAAGCATAGAATCTCTACTAAACTTGGTGTTCAGGTAGCTTATCCAGAGTACTGGATTTCTAACAACGCCTAATATTAACCTTAAAACCAGACAAAAATGGCAACTTGTGATATAACATCAGGCTTTACATTAGGATGTCGCGACAATACAGGCGGTATTACTAATTTATACATTCTATCTGGTTCAATCACCACTGTAGATACAGCAAGTGAAGGGTTAATCTCCGGCATTACAGGTAGTGGAGAGTTCTTCAAATTCGAGTTATTCCGTCAAACTTCTGATTACACAGAAACTATTACGGCAACTCCTGAAAATGGAACTGTAGTTTACGAACAAGCTGTTAACGCAGTATTCTTCAAGCTACAATCAGCTACTCGTAACCAAGTTAAAGTATTAGCACAGAATCCTAACCTTAAAATCATTGTTGAAACAAACAATGGAACAATAGATGGCGTAGGTCGCTATTGGTTGTTAGGTCAGGACCGCGGTATGCAATTGTTAAGTGGCACTGGTGCTACTGGCGTTGAATTCTCCGCACTTAATGGCTATAATTTAACCTTCACAGGTCAAGAACCAAACCCAGCAAGTGAAATCTCTGGTAGCTTATCAGCTGCTATGTCAGGTATCACTGTTAGCTAATAACCAAAATTAGGGAAAGGGGTTACGTTTCGGCGTGACCCCTAACCTAATATTTCGTACATTATGTTACAGTTCAATAAATCACAACAAATCAATACTAACGCAGTATATCTCGAAACTGTAGATACAGGTTCAGGTTACTACGATACAATGGTAATGATTTATAGCCAATCCTACGATAATTCGTCAGGTTCGTTTGCTGTTACAGCTACATCGACTCCTACCCAATATCGTAATTGGTTGATTTTTAACACTTCTGGTAGTGATGTTCCATCACCATCAGGACAATACGATGTAAAACTTTACATTAGTCAAGAACTCCCATCGGTTTGGCAACAAGTAGCTACACCTTGGGACTCTTATAATGAAATATGGGAGGATGCTTACGAGGATACCCCTACAGATTTATTATATAGTGATAGGGCTTACATTAGTGGTTCGAATGAAAGTAATATAACACAATATGTATCCGCCGACGAGAATGGCACATATACAACATACAATGGATAATAGTAAAAAACTTAAATTCGCTAACATTACTCGTGAATACGATGGTAGGGTTTCTATTACAGAGTCTAAGACTAAGGACTATGTTAAGTTTGGCGAATACAACGATTTTCCACAAGAACTAATTGAATTATACAATAATAGTTCCATCCACAATACTTGCGTTAACGCTATTGTCGATGGAATTGTTGGTGAAGGACTAACAGCTGACCCAGCTTGGGTATTAGACATCGCCAATTCATCAGGAGAATCGTGGAACGATTTATTAAAGAAGGTAGCAGTAGACTACAAATTGTATGGTGGTTTTGGATTAGAGGTAATTTGGAACAAAACACGTACTAGAGTAGCTGAAGTATACCATATTGACTTCAGTTGGTTACGTGCACGTGAAAAGGATTATAGAGGCAAGTGCCCAGGTTACTACATCAGTGACGAATGGGCTACCAAATATCGCTTTTCAGGATACGATGTAAATAAATTACCATTCCTACCTGTTTACAATCCACAAAAGGCAGTAGAGGAACCAAAACAAATCTACGTTTACAATCCATATAGACCAGGTCAAGGATATTATCCGTTGCCTGATTACGTAGGTGCCTTACGTGTTATCGATATTGATACAGAGGTAGATAACTTCCACGTAAATAATCTTAAGAATGGTTTAGCACCGAGTCTTATGATTACTACATTTACAAACGCTAACGAGGACGAGAGAGAGGCAATCGAGAGAATGCTTCAAATGCAATATAGTGGAACTAATAACGCTGGTAATCTCCTTTATATGGATTTAGATGACCCAGCTAATGCACCGCAAGTCACCCCTATTCCACAAAATGGTGCTGATGGTTATTATACCTCTATTAACGATATGGTGATGCAAAAGATATTAACTGCACACCGTATCACCTCGCCTATGATTTTAGGTATTAAAACAGAAGGACAATTAGGAGGACGAGAGGAAGTAATTGACGCATATTTACTATTAGTGAATACAGTTATTCGTCCGTTCCAACAAGATATCCTACAAGTATTCGAGGACTTACTCGAACAAAAACACCCAGAACTCGACATCACATTAGGTATTCAACAATTGAAACTATTTAGTGATGGTGAAGAGGAAATTGATGTTGTAACCTCTATTGATGCTGAAGTAGGTGAAGATAATGAACTAGAAGCTGATATCGAAAAGGCAGATAGAACAGCAGGAGGAGTTGCTAACGAAAATCAACCAATAACCGAATTCCCATTAGCATAATGACTACTACATTCATAATTTCAGAAGCTAAACTACGCCAATTCACTGATATCAATGATTCAGTGGATACAGCGTTGTTGAAAAATGCTGTTAGAGAGGCACAAGATATTTCCTTACAGCGTATTATTGGTACAAAATTATATCAATCTCTCCTATCACAAATCGATGCTGGACCTACTTGGACATCATCCGCATATCAAACATTAGTAGACGATTATATACAGGACTTCTTGTTATACGCGGCCTATTATGAAGCATTAGAGGCCATTTATATACGCCCACGAAATAACGGACTTTTGACACCAACTGGTGGTGAAAATAGTATCAATGTAGAACGAGACTTATTTAACGTAAAGCGTCAAAATGTATTGAACAAAATGCAATACTACGCTGAACGTCTAACTAACTATATTTCAGAGGAACAATCATTATTCCCTGAATTAAATTCAGCAAATAAATTATACGAACAATGGCCTGATTATGGTAATCAATATCGTTCGCCAATTGTATTTAGTTATCAAAATAGAGTTGGGGCACATTACAAATGGGCTAAGGAAGCTGGTTTACGCATCACAGATTCAAAGTACAAACAATACCCTTGGGGTTCAAATATAAAGTAAAATGGGAATCAATTTAGGACCGTTAAATATTAAAGATACCTATGAACAGCTGGTTCAAATCAGTGGTTCATTACTAACAGATGGTAGTGGTAGTTTAATTTCATCACTTAACGTTACAGCAAGTAATGCTACATCTGCTTCACACGCAGATATTAGTGATTTTGCCTTTACTGCTACATCAGCTTCATTTGCTACAACAGCCTTATTAGCTACTTCAGCATCGCACGCAGTATCAAGTGACACAGCTATTTCATCTTCATATGCCTTAACAGCATCATTTGCAGAGAATTTTAACCCTGCAGCAACAGCATCGTACGCTGATTTTGCCTTATCTGCATCATACGCAACCTATGCTGAAACAGCAGGTGCTGCTACTGACGTAAATGCGTTGTATACCGCGTCTATAAGCGATGCTACTATCACATTCACCAAAGGCGATGCCAGCACATTCGATATCGCAGTAAACAACGTATCTTCAAGTATTTCCGCATCATATGCATCAACAGCAACATCTGCTTCACACGCAATCTATAGTGATACAGCAGGTTCGGCTACTACTGCTACTTCAGCATCACACGCAGTAGTAAGTGATACAACTATTAGTTCATCATATGCTACTTTTGCTGAAGAAGCTAAGGAGGTTTTAATCCAAGCAAACATACAAAACTTTAGCTATAAACTATTAGTAGGTAATTCAGGATATGAAACCCCACAATCTGCAACTAACATTGTAGTAAATCCATCAGCATCATCTATTACAGCTACATCATTTATTGGTAATGCCTCTACAGCAACTACAGCTACGAGTGCATCATATGCTGTAACAGCATCATACGCAGAAAATTCTGTTCCACCATTCCCATACACAGGTTCAGCAACTATTTCAGGTTCACTTGCTGTAGAAGGAACATTAGTAAGTGGATTAGGTAATGTATCAAACGTTGTAGCTAATGGTGGTGCCGCAATCGCAACATCAGGTTCAAATGCTGACGGAACATTAACAGCCGTAATTGGTGGATTTAATAACGATACAGGCAATACACAATACAGCGTTGTAGCTGGTGGTACAAATAACAATGTAGCTGATGGTCAAAACTGGAGTTTCATTGGTGGTGGTGAAAATAACAGCGTAAATGCTGGTGTATCAGCTGTTGTTGGAGGTAGTGGTAACGCAGTAAATGGATTTAAAGCAGGTGTATTTACTGGTGAAAACAATACAGCAGCTGGTCAATATTCAGTTGTTTTAGGTGGTAACAATGGAAATGCTGGTACATTACGAAGTGTTGTTATTGGTGGTGAATCAAACAGCACTACAAACGAACAAGGACAAGCAGTAGTAGCTGGTGTCAATAACGTAGCAAGAGGTGAATATTCATTTATTGGTGGTGGTGGTGGTAACGAAACAGTTTCTACTGCTAAAAGAAGTGCTATTATTGGTGGTAATAACAACCAAGTTCAAGCAGCCCATACAGCATCAGTTATTTTAGGTGGAACAGGATTAAAGACCACTTCAAGTGACCAAGTAGTTGTTCCAACATTATTGATTTCAGGTTCAGGTGGTGGTGTAACATTCCCTGATGGAACTACACAAACAACCGCTGGCGGAGGTGGTGGTGCTGCCTTCCCATACACTGGTTCAGCAGAAATTACAGGTTCATTTGCCGTTACAGGTTCAGTAGGTGGTTTACTTGCTGATAATGAAGGAATTAGCATATTTGCTTCAGCATCTGCTAACTCTACAAATGGTTCAATCCTTATTGGTGCCCAAATCCCATCACAAAACAACTACAATACTAACATTGGTATTGGTAATATTGTTATCGGTTCAGGTGACTTCTTAGCTGATGCTTCTGGTGTATTAAATGGTGCTGGTGATTTTAACACTGTAATTGGAGGTTATAGTGGAGGTGTAAATACAGGTCTCTATAACATTGTTATGGCAGGTGGTAATAACTTTATTGGTGTATCTGGTTCAGGTATCGCAAACACCAATACAAGATATAACGCTATTATTGCTGGTGAAAATAATAATATAGACGATAGGGCTAACTACAATGGTATTTTTGCTGGTAGAAACAATAAAATGGCACCTATTGGTACTAACTCTAACCAATATTCAACACTTATTGGTGGATTAGGCAACCACATCTCTTCAAGTGACTGGTCATCAATTATAGGTGGTAATAGCCACCAAATGGAATTTGCTAACTACTCTGGTATTTTAGCAGGTAATAACCACACATTCACTTACGCATCAAATACAAGTGCCTATTCAGCAATGGTAGGTGGTAATGGTAACACTAACGCACACGTTAGAAGTGTTGTATTAGGTGGTACTGGTTTATCTACAACTAAAAACGACCAAGTATTAGTTCCACACTTAACTATTTCAGGTTCAGTAACAGCAGGTGTATACGCAATTACTCCAGCATCAGCTACTGGTTCAATGAATTGTTCATTAGGTAACTTCTTTACAATGACATTAGACAATGGAACTGATGTTAGATTAGAGGCGTCAAACCTAACAGCTGGTCAAACTATCAACTTGAAGTTAACTAACAACGCTACAGCAGCAGGTACAATTTCATTTGATACAGCTGTATTTAAGTTTGAAGGTGGTACACCATTCACAGCTACAGCAGCAACAAACGCCGTAGACGTAATGACATTCATTTCGTTTGATGGTTCGACATTACAAGCAACAGGATTGAAAAACTTTAGTTAATATGTTTTCACCATTTGGATTTATGGCAACAAAGGCGGTTACACCAGGTGACCCTTACCCGCCTTATAGCCCTTATGCGTTTTATGACGCTAACAATGCTACTTATTCAAGTTTATTTTACGCGTACAACGTTGTAAATGGTGACGCTGATGTAAACCAACGTTACAAAGGAACAGGAACAAGTAATTCTGGTAGTGATTCGTACGACGGAACTAAATGGACATATAATAAAATAGCCCCAAGGGCTACATTATCATTAACAGGTTCAGCTGCTAATAGTGATTTCTTAAAAAATATTGGTAATACAGAACATACTATTGTAACATTAAGTCAACCTCTTCAACAAAATGAAGAAGATATTGTAGGTGCTAGTCCTGGTGATAGTGGTGCTTATATATTAGGTTTTCTTAATAATGGAGGTAATATAGTATTATATGGACAAGTTTGGAATAGTTTAGGGCAAGATATACGACCTGATGTTACAGGAAGTACTACTGTAGGACAATGGCACGCTGCTTCCCAAAGATTAGATTACGATGGTGCTGGTAGTGCTACTTTAAGTGTATTTTTACAACCAAGTGGTTCAGCAATTCTTTCAGGAAGTGCTACAGCAACTTATACTTCAGCTTCATCTGGTAATATGTTCCCTAATATTGCTGGTAGAAGTTTGGGTACAGCTAATTTCTCGGGTAGTATATCACAAGTAGCATTTTATGATAAAGTACTAACTAATTCTGAAATTGAAGCAGTACACGATTGGATGTTAAATCACCAAACATACTAAATTAAGTAAATAGAATAAGTAGAGGGGCATTAGCCCCTCCTTTTTTTAGCTAAATAATAACGGCATTTAACTCCATAAAAACGGCATTTTACTATTTTTGTAATTTAAACTTGCTATTTTAAAATCTATTTTGTATATTTCGACACGTACGACGAGTATGACGAGTAAACGAGTAGTATGGACGTGTGACACGAGACGAATAACACGTAGAGATATGACACGAGACACGTATACACGTCAGCGTCACTAATGTAAACACGTAAAACAAGTAAAACACGTCAAAATGAAAATGTCACGAGAGGAATGGTTGATTACCTTAGAAGTAATGGCTGAATATATGCCCAAGTTAAACATCGTAAGGGATGTAAGGGAGAAGATGTTGAATAATGGGTTGCTGGAACCAACACCTAAACAAGCAGCTACAATAGCAAGTATGTTAAGTAAATCATACTCTAAAAAACAGATATTATCTGCTATCCAGCATAAGAAGGACCAAAGTGAACTACTTAGTATTAGTCGCGAGATGACACGTCAGTTCGAATCAACACGAACAAGTAACAAGTCACTAAATACTAGTAGTCTAGAAGTCACAAGGTATAATAATGAAGGAGAAGTTGAAAGAAAACCAATAGGTTTTACACGTTCAGCGACCTTAGAGATTCTCCCTAATAGGTATACATTAGATAATATCCCCAATAAGGAAACAAGACTAGAAAAATTCGATAAGGTATTCAATGACTAAGGAAGATAAGATAAATAGGTATGTAGAAAAGTGGTATAGGTGGATGCTAAGTGAAGTGAAACGTAATATTGCTAAGGATAAGATGGATGAATATGGTGAAGACTTACTCCATCACGTAATACTTGACCTCTATAATCTCCCAGTTGATAAAATCACCCAGATGATTGATGATGATAAGTTAAGATGGTATGTGTTAACTGGGTGTGGTCTCCAGCTACGTTCGTCTACCTCTCCATTCTATCGTTTACATCGTCGCGAAAAGATGCAATCACGAGAGAACTATACCCATAGTTCCCCAGAGGCTGAATCATTCAGTGGATTAGGAATATTAGATAGGGTAGACGAGGAGTATGATGATATCATAGATAGATTACAAATGTGCTTTCAGGATAGTATAGAGGAGATAGGATTTTACCATAGAACGTTGTTACAAAAACATTTTATAGAAAAATGGTCTATACAACGTATCCACAAACACTATAGTATCTCTAAAACCCACATCATCAAGGATATTAACTATGCCCTCGATTATGTAAGAAATAATTGTAAAGAATGCTAAACCTAAATAAAATGAACGAAATGTTAACACTCCCCCTATTTGTAGTACTATTGTTACTTACCTCGGTATTAGCGAGTATTATTACAACTATGATGCCTATGCTGCCTAAGTATTGGTATGCGTTTAAAACGCATATTAGACGCGTATTTACGCGTAAACCAAAAACGAACGTGTATTGTGATGACTTGTCTAAACGAATTGATGATTTAGAGGAACAAATCAATAATATTGCTGAAATTCAGGCTACACAACAACGCAATCGTAAATATAACATCCGTAGAGATGTTCGTGAATATCTAAAAGAATTACAGAATGACTGATTGTGAAAAATACCAACAATTTGTAGAGGATAACTATATGTTTGAATTCATAATTTGGGAAAACGAAATATTAAACAAGCAATTATTTAACAATGGTAACGGAATTATTGATATCGATAGTACTGCTGAGTAACTTTATTACTTGGTATTTTGAACCGCTGACTACTATTCGTGAATGGATTGTAGATACTTATATACGATTCTGTATTAAAAACAATATGTTTTGGGCAACTAAGGCATCATTGTTACTTACGTGTCCTAAATGTCTTGCCTTTTGGAGTACACTAACTTATACGTTTAACTTGATTGACGCGATTATAGCAAGTATATTAGCGTTATTATTACAAAAAATGTTACAATATGTTACCCAACACTGATTTAACACAAGAACAAGCAAAATGGTTAGTAGAGTTCTACGCACCTAAAATGAACCACCGCATTGATAGAGGAACTATTCAATGGCATCAAAAAGCATTTAACTTAATTAAGGGTACAAACCAACCTATTCCAAGTTGTAATTGTCATTGGGTTAGTGCATCTCGTGTAGCACAATCATTATATGGTCAATACGAGACTGAAATTAGAGAAATAGCATACCCAGTTAAAAAGACAAGAACACGTGCGAAAAACTAATAGAAAACAAACCAATAGTAAAAGTAAAAACACTATTAAAAAGTATTTCCTAACCAAAACGTGGGATACGAGTTTTAAAGGGCAAACATTAAATCAAGAGGAAATTATACATAGATTAGAAAATAACTTGCCAATTGATGATTTGTATAGTAAATTAGATAATAGGTATAAACGAAAAAATGTCAATAATGGAAACGAAGATTTGTAAGGATTGTGGTAAGGATAGGGACTTATCTACCTATCACTACGCAGATAAGAAAAATGGTATTCTAAAATCGTATTGTAAGGATTGCTGTTACGAACGTGCTAAGGCCCATATTGAAAAGGACCCTATAGCACATCAATATTATATGAAGAGGTACTTTAAGGAAAACCCTGACAAGTACCCAGGTAACCACAAATCTAAAAAAATACCACCTGTTGCTGGAGTATATGTAATCGAGTGTCTCCTAACAGATGACAAGTACGTAGGTTGTAGTAGTAACTTACGACATAGAAAATACGTTCATAGTAGAAACGTAGGTAGAGGTAAACAAGCTAATCTAACTAAATTGATTAGAGAATTCGGTTGGGAGGCATTTACATTTGATGTATTAGAAACGTGTGATAAGGAATTGATATTTGAACGCGAAACACATTGGATTCAGGAACTACAACCTAACCTAAATAAGTATAAAAAATGACATTAGAACAAAAATATAATCAATTATGCAATACAGCGAGTGACATAAATGAACACTTGCCTGTACTAAAACAATATACAACTGGATTAAAACATATCACAGAAATGGGTGTTAGAAATGTATGTTCAACATTTGCATTTTTAATGTCTAAACCTACTAATTTAGTTAGTATTGACTTCCAGCACCCAAACAAATTCCCAAACGGACAAGCTAATTTAGATTTAGCTAAACAATGTGCTGATGATAATGGTATCGATTTTATGTTTTGGCAAGCAGATACTCGCCAAATCACTATTGAACCTACCGAGTTTTTATTTATTGATACGTGGCACGTGTATGAACAAGTAAAGGAGGAACTACGATTGCACGCTGACAAGGTTTCTAAATATATTGGTTTTCACGATACAACTACATTTGCAGTTAATGGTGAAACAAATGGACACGAGGGATTATGGCGTGCAATTGAAGAATTCTTAGCTGAACACCCAGAATGGAAACTCGAACTTAGAAAAACAAATAATAACGGATTAACTATATTAAAACGAGTATAATGGAGAATACAAATTATCCCCCATCACACGAGGAACTACAAAAAATGAAGGCATCAAGAGAATTTGATGGTCCACTACCTACTCTAAAAACAGAGAGTGAAGCTAAAACACATAATATTATTTGGGACTTATCATCACAACTAGGAGAGGCAAGACATAAAATTAAAATGTTGGAGTGGAAGTTAGATGAAATGAAAAAAATTATTAACGACTAACATATTGAAAATATATTAAAATGGCTGGTCAAAAACTATCAAAAGCAGAAACAGATTCACGAGTGCAACAATGTTACGATATGCGTTACAATAGCAATAATGGACTATTGTTTCGTAATTGGATAAAATATTGTCACGAAAACTATGGTGATAAGAGTGAAATGCAATACGCAGCATATTGGACATCAGCGAGTGAACAATACCAAGAAAGCTGGAGGGAAAAACTAAATAAACAATTAGACCCAGCAGTAGATGAACTAATGTCACTATTAGCGAGTGACGACGAGAAAATTAGACAACGTGCTGTAGACCAAATTATGAAATATACAGGTAACGACGTTGAAAAAATCGAGGCTAAAATCGAGGGACATATTGAACTAAATTGGGGCAATGACCCAGGTGACGAACAACAATAATGAAAAAAATAGGAGTTATATTATGTAGTCAAACTAAAAAGGACTACGAATGCGATGTTAGACAAATGTATAATGATAGTGTTTCGTTTAGGGCGAGACGTATTTTTATGGATTTTGCCTACGATGAATGGTACGTTAATACCAGCAAATATGGATTTATGGAACCATCATTTGTTTTAGAACCATATGATAGCTGGTATTTGTCAGCCTCTAATACGAGAAATAAGGGAAATGAATTAACAGAGGAAATGGTTAATAGTTGGTTAGATAGTGTATCTAATCAGTTTCCAAATAAAAATGAAATAGAACTACATTGTCATTTATCTAAACTATATTACGATAAATTAAAAACTATTTTTCCTAACATTGTATACTACAAACCACAAAAGGTATTTGCTAAAACAGCGTGGAAATATTACGATGCTACAATGATGTTATTAAATGGTCATACTCTAAATGATACATTAGATTATTTAGCAACACACGTAGATAACACGGAAACTCGCAGTGAAAAATTACAAACGTGGTATCACGTTGATGGTATGGTGGAATATGGTAAATCCAGCGATATCTCCAAAAAATACCACATCAATGATTTGAACCTATGGAGTGTAGCTATGGGTGATATTTTACAAACACAAGGTTGGGTTATTGACGAATCTATTTTACAACACATTACTAAAACAGAGAGTGGTAGGTATATGTTACCACGAGGTATAGCTAAAAAAAATAACAATATGGAACGCGGTGATATTGTAGAACATTTAGATAAACTCGAGGCACTAATCAATGGTAGACATTACTACGATGTTTTAAACCAAATAGATGATATACGTGATATGTTAAATGAATACGTTTCTAATGGTGCGTGGGATTTATCAGTATACGAGAATAGCTGGGATTTAATCAATAAACATTTCCC
>Ga0099851_1000951_pt1 | contig 12225 bp, 8 predicted proteins | sample CB_VirMetaG_6_FD_78176 | JGI IMG/M metagenome (GOLD analysis project Ga0099851, IMG submission 78176) | Freshwater to marine saline gradient viral communities from Chesapeake Bay - CB_1508_2 Viral MetaG | ecosystem: Environmental > Aquatic > Marine > Coastal | place: USA: Chesapeake Bay... | reverse complement strand
GATTACAAGGTAAGGTTCGGATACCTTGGTGCTAACGGACACCAGAAAGACTTGGACCAAATGGGAATGACATTTGAGAACCATGAGTTATACTGCATGAACTTGATGGATTACCCAGATAGATTGAAAGCAAAGTATAGAATGAACCCCGTGGATATTACTCAGTATGCACAGTTGTATAAGTTCTTCGACGTCTCCCTCAGCCCCTTGAAGAACTCAAGATTCAACAAGTGCAAATCAGAACTGAAGGTAGTAGAAGCGGGGTTCACTCGTACTGCAATCATAGCATCCAACGTAACGCCATATAAGGAGGTTATAAAGCACGAAGAGACGGGCATCCTATGTAGTAGTCCAAAGGAATGGAAAGAGGCCGTAGAAAGCATGACACTAAGCAAAGCACAAAGACTTGGAAACAATCTGTACGAGTATTGTAAAGAGCACTACGATTTGTCCACCATAAATAAACTACGATTGGAAGGACTGTCATGAAAAACCTAACCATACCGTCATACCTAAAGCATTACGCAAATGACCTCACCCTCATGCGTATTGAGGCTAACCGTCAACGATACGAGGGCACACACAAACAGCGCACAGGAACAAAGAAGTCTGTGCTGCTTGGCGAAGTATCAAGAGAATACTACACAGAATACATAGGGATACTTGGCGAGTTACTGATGCGTCATTACTTTGAAATCACACCACAGGTTGTACGCTACACAGTCTCAACGCTGTTAAAGGAAACCAAGAGTGTAACCGATGACCCAGACATCATAGTTGAAGCGACAGACAAGAACTATGGACTGAGTATCAAGACTTGTGAGAAAACATTCAAGGCAAACAAGCCAGCCATGGACAAGGAGGAGTCAGATCTGGTACTCTTCATCTTGTTTACATCACCCGAGGATTACATATTCGCCGATTTCACACCGGCAGAAGTAAGGGAGTGGAACGTAAAGCACGCTTACTCACCCTATTACGAATTGAAACCCTAATCGTTTCGTTTCGTACCTTCACGGCTCCCATAATCTCGTGGGCTACAACCTATTTTTTTATCAATCACTATGGAAGACTTCGACAAATTCGTAGCGGAACTTGAGTCCGCTGAACAGCCAACTTGTAACATCTCTAACCCAGAAGATTGCGAGGCTTGCGGTTCCTAATTAGAGTGGTCTATTCACTCTTAGGAAGTAAAGAAGTAGTAGAAGAATCAACAGAACGTAAAAGGAAAACTTGTACACCTTGTTGTACCACCTGTCGCTGTCCCTCATAACGACGGACGGGACAGGTACTTCTACGATTTGAACGATAGTATCGGATTCACATACAGCATCGACCATGATAGTATCATATGATCGTACTACCTGGACTTTGAGTTTATCTTTCTGAACTATTACCGTGTCCTGTGTACGTGTTATCACCGTGTCCGTCAAAGTAACAGGTGGAGTCACAATCGTATCCACAATAGCAATCGTGTCTGTCTTTAGTAGTGTCGGGTCCTTCTTTACTGCACGCTTGAGATGCCATTGAGCGCTGCAAGAACTCAATAAGACTATTGTAATTAACCCGGCCAGCCATCTCATTATCTTGATTTTAGAATTTCGTTTTCCTTTTCCAGGAACTCTACCTTGACTCGGAGTGCGTGAACTTCTGCTGTGAGTTCCAAGATGGAGCCACGCATCTTCTCCTTCTCTTCAGCGCTGTGGGCCAATAGTTCCTCAAGGTTTCTTACACGTGCCTTCAAGTCGTCACGGTAAAGAGTAGTATCATTGTTAGCCTCAGCGCCTTTGCGTTCTTCTGCTTTCATCTTCATTCGGTTGGTGTAAAACTGGAACGCTGCACCACTACCCAATACAGTAACAACTGTTATCGCTATTTGGATCCAAGACTCCATTATCTTTCTCTGGTTTTTCTGTGTAAATATTCTGCGTTCAGTCTACGAACCACACCCCATGCGCTAAAGGCGAGAACAAACCAGCCCCAGTGTGTGGGTGATACAAAGATAGTACCTTCTACCGTGTATATTAGGAACGTAGATATGTAGGCGCTCATGCTTAGAACGGCTGCCTTCACTCTACAATGCAAGTCCTCGGTAGAAATGCAGTACAATTGAAATATACCAAATCCAACACACACTAAATTGTATATCGGCATCCATCCTATCTCCATAACAGTTACCAAAGGAGAAAGAATAATCAAACATACCGCAAGAGTAATCTCTGTAGGTTGGCTGTCGCTATACAGATAAATGTGGCGTATTTTGGATGCTAACAACTTTATGCGCTGTATCTGTTTCACTTCTTTGCAAATTTTTCAAGCCCTGCTATTCCAAAACTGCCGAGCGTTACGACAAGAAAAGAGTTGTAGACAAAGTCGTTGATAGGTAGGTGGCTTCCAAAGAACCCTGTGACTACATCCACCACCATTACGATGACCATAATCGCAAAGGACAGAAAACCTATAACAGTCTTCTCATTGTAGTCGTTGCTCTCTTTGAAAATCTCTGTCCACTTCATCCTACAAATATACCAATCCTACTCTGGAAGTTCGACGCCGTACAAAATGTACATAGCCTCCTCTGGGCTATCCTTAAAGGTCCCCTTGATAGTCATCTCGACGCTGTTTAATATGTCGTAATTCTCAAACTTAGCAGAGTAGTTCGCTGCAAAATCGTATGCTTTTACAACCTCATCCAATCGTGCCTTTCTCTTCACCTTCTCTGTGTCGCTCATATCAATGTATGGTTTACGGAAGTTCTGGTCACTCATGTTGTAATAGAACTGCTTAGCAATATCTACTGGATAGTCACGGAAAAGGAATGCTGATGATAGTTGTAACGCAGTCTCTAACGGCTGTAGTTCTATGTCTGGATTCTCCTCTGCTTCGCCCATTCTCTTGCGGTACTCACGAGATATATAGTTCAAGTTAGGAGGTATGAATGTTTCTTTAAACACATACGAACCATATGCGTCAGACCAATCAGTAAGGTTTGGACCAATGATGTATCTGTTAACCCAACTTACATCTTCGTTATCCAAGATAGGACGACCGTAAGAATCCTTTCCATCTACAAGATTAAACAAAAGTCTTGCTGCAAGGTTAGGGTCCTTGAAGTCGGAGAGTATACTGAGTAGTTGATCGCTTCGTGAAATACCCTCACGTCCGAATATAAGTCCCTGTATCTCATCGTAAGGGTCTTCTGAACTCATGTTGGCAAAGCGAATCTTACCGCTCTCATCCATGTCTATAGCCACAATGTTTGCACCCTGCATCCAAGGTGGTAGTATATAGTTTGTACCACGTGCTTGCTCTGCGAGTTCTACTTCCTCGTCGTCCTCGAGTAACATATTTGCAATAGCCTGGTAACCCATCGTGGATAGTGTCGCTAACAACATACCCATAGACAAAGTACCAACAGAATCTACCATGTACGCTTCACGCTGTGATTTAGTTAGGTTCTCGTTAGTCATTGCCATTGCTAAATCCGATACAGCGTTTTTGTATATACTGAAGTAACTACGGAATGCCTCTACACGGAACGACAAGAAGTCACCCACAGGTAACTTAAATAGGTTCCGCAGAGAAGGATGTATACGAGACATGGTTGGCATGTTCTGCTTGATACGCTCCGCTGTCATCTCATCTACTTGTTGCTGTTGTTCTGAGTTGAGTTCACTATAAGACTTGCCCTCTGGGTTTGACTCAAGTCTCTTAGCGAAGTTCTCACGCTTTGTGAGATAGGCAATCATCTTGGTGTAGTCATCAATGAATCCATACTGGTACGCTATACGTGCAGCCCTTGTCTTGCCTCTACGCTGTGCATCCTTTACTCTTTGTGGCAACCAACTCCATGCTTCGTCTGGGGATGCACCTTCTATCTGGTCAATAAACGACTGGTTAATATCTTGGAACATACCCATGTTAGGAGATGAACCAAGCAAGCCAAGTTCACCCATACGGTTCAATACTAATTCGAGTTCCGGATCGACTACACCTTCTTTCATTTTCTTGAAGCGATTCTTCAAGTCCTTCATAACAGTGATGCCCCCTCTGTGTTTATTGTATGGCAACACAAAATTAGCAGCAAGGAAGTACCATCCACCCATGATGTTCTTACGCCAAGTAGGTGTATTGTAAAGTACACGAACACGACGCATCTGAAGTAGCAATTTATAGTATCCTTGGAGCGCCTTGTTATCGGACTGATACAGAGGAGTCTGCTTCAGCATGCTAACAAAGTCATTCTTCACAGCCTTGCCATTCATAGGGGATTTCTTCTCCTCTATTTTTGTGTAGTTCTTTTTATAGAAGTCGTATACCGCTGAGTGAACAGCGTCCTTCTCAGCAGGAGTGTCGCCCTTACGATTGCCTTGCTCGTCTATCAATTCGTTATATCCTAATCTCTTATAGAAATCTACCAGAGACTCTCCCTTTTCTATAACCCCCATGGTTCTACCTAACTCAACGAGTTGAGAGAAAGACAGTGTGTTCTTTTCAAGGTTACGAATAGTGGTTCCGGTTAGAATCAAGTCACCCAAGTTACTGCGCTGTGCAATCTCATTAACTCTATCGGTCAAAGTGAATTGCTGAACCATGTTGGTTAACGTGGCTATTGTTTGACTGAACTTAACATAAGGGTCTTTCTCTACGCCGAGGTACTCCATTAGTTCTATCGGTAAGTCTAACCTTTCCTTGAACTTCTTGGTAGGTAATCTCAATTTACCCAGATCACGGGTACCGGATAAGCCTTCGCCATATCCTTCACGCTGGCGTTTGGATGCTTCTTCAAGTTCACGAAGGCTGTCGCTCACCCGCTTTCTTATCTTTGTTTTCTGGGTAGCCTCAACGTACATCACTACATCATCGAACTCTTCTGGATTAAGACCCATGTCCATCATGTCCGCGGCTATTTCGTCCGTCATGTTTTCATCAATGTCAAAGGCGATATCCATTATGCTACCTTCTACCATTGCTTTCTCTGCGGCTCTACGTAACTGTGGGTCAAACTTAAAGTTAGGGTCAGTGAATGCTCGATAAGTTCTTGTGCCGTACATCGCTGTATTATCCTTGATAACATCCTGCAACTCGGTACTTAGGTTAGAGAACACGGCACTGTTTTGAATAGACTCCTGCATGGACGCACGAATAGCCCTCAATCTACCCAACTCCTTCGCCAACTCTGGGTTCTGACTAAGTATTTCCTTTATAGCATTGTCTCTGATGTCTGCGTTTTCCCCAAACAGATAGTCGTTAGCAAGGTTAGCAATTCGCTCTCTCTGCTGGGGCTCCATATTCTTGGTAATCTTATTCACTTGACGTAAAGCCAGGAAGAATCTATTGATGTGCTGCACATTTATAGACTCAGAAACTTCAAGTGCTTGTAGCACATCTCTTCTAATGCTACGCAATCGCTTAACGCCAAGGATTTTCTCCAACTTCTTTACAAAGTTGTCGAACTTAGGCTTAATAAACCCGACCATCTTCTCCAAGGGGTCGTATGTTTTCTCGTAGTTCTCTGGATCTGGGATGCCGGCTGCATTTCGGTCGGGTATTCCTTCCAGTTCCCCGGTTGGTTTTTCAAACCCATACTCATCCTTCTCCGTCTTCTCTCTGGTCTCCGCTCTCTTTCTTTGGAATCGCTCTGTTTGCAATCGCTCAGACATAGGTACCTTGCTGATGTCAGCACCTGCACGTACCGCCTTAGCCATACCCTTCATGTATTCAGATATATCTTTTGCAAGAGCAGCATCTTCAAAAATCTGAACCTTCTTACCTGTCAATTTAGAAACGATGGCGTTCAAGAAAGCCTTTACCTCCTCTAAGAACGATGGCTGGAATGTAATACGTTCATCAGCCAGTAGGCCTCCGAGTTCCACCATAAACTCCTCTGACCGGTACGCACCAGCACCCTCTAATGTTTCCTTGTATCGCTTTGTAAAGTCGTTGAGTTCCTTCACACTTGATCCATCGAGACGACGTATAACCAACTTCCTAAACTGATTGAAGTCAATAGGGTTGTCGTTAAAGAACTTGGAAAATATAGAGTGATAGATTTCATGATACGCTGTTCCTTGTGGGGTATATCTATCTGCAGTTCCCCGACCGGTGAGGGATTCACGCTTTAATGGAATCTCTACTACGATTCTGTTACCTGCTTGTTGCTGTCTGTCTCCTCCTCTTTTGAAAGCGGTGTATATACCAGCGCTTCCTTTGAGGTCTTTCTTGCTTAAGCCCGCTTGTTGTCCGGCTTTGTAATATCCTGGCTTACCAAAACCAATGTTAAAATGCTGTGAGTTTGGTTCGAGTTTAGCAAATGCTTCGCTTGCCAGGATTAATTTGTTAAGAGTGCGCTGTTGTGTTGGTGATATACGCTGACCGTCTGACCACTCTCCTTTCTCAAGCATCTGTTGAAGTGCAGCCGCATCATTCCTGTCAAACAGGTTGAAGAATCTACCTTTCTTTGCTGTTGCAAACCTTTCAGCCGCCTGCTCTGGAGTAGCGTGCCGTGATTTGCGCTCTAAGTTTTGCGCGCGTTCTTGAAGTATTCTACTAATCTGAGCCTGCGCTCTGCCGATTTGCGACTCGGGTATGTTCCCAGGTTCTTGCCCGACTTGCTCTCCACTCGGTACTTCTTGGGTGCCAGTTTTCGTATCACTTGGTTTCGTTTTAAATAGTGTATCAAGTTGTCTTGAGTCCTCTCGCAACTGCTCCTCAATCGCTGCCTTCTCTGTTGCGTTGATGTCACCGTTTTTAAGGACTTCTATTGCTGTCATTATACCGGTGGTCAACTCATTTGCTTTTTGTCTTGATGACTCGTCCAGAGCCATGATTTGTGCAGAGTATTCTTGGAGTAATGAATACTTCTCGTCTCTCAACTTACGCTTCTTTGCTTCAACAGCCCTTTTGGTAGTGGGGTCCTCCTTCTGAGACTCTGTTAGTTTTGCTATTTCATTGTCGAGGCTGGCAATCTGACCGTTGTTTACCGTGAAGGCAATTTCATTTGCTTCCACAAGGCCCTTCTGATCCTGTGTCTCTGCCCAGTCTACATACTTCAACTCTCCTGGTGTCTTTCCGATACGTCCAGTAAGTCTGTATGCCATCACTGGTGCAGCCGGACCAAGTTCAGCGAATGCTTCGAGGGCAATATCTCTTGGACTAATCTCGTCTCCAGATATTACCTGTCCTAAAAACTCACCAGTACCCCCGAGTGCTGCTTGAGTCAATGCTTCTGCCGCACCTACCTTTAGGGCTCTGTTGGTTGCCGATTTACTTACTGATTTTACAAGAGTATTACCCGCTTTACCAGCAACACCCCCAGATATACCATCGAATATAGCAATAGGAATACCTCTTTTGAGTCCATACGATCTGGCCTCTGACATGATATCCGGGTTTTCCATAGCAAAACGAAGTTGGTCCATGTCTCTCACATCAATACCTTGTTCTTGAAGAGATTGCATTAATGAAGATGCATACTCAGTAGCGAGAGATGTTGAAGTAAAGTATCCAACGGTTCCGCCACTCAATGTACCAAAGCCAGGAACAACAGAACCTGCTGCGGCTCCAGTGCCTGCGCCAATCGAACCGCTCTCATAAGCCGAGCCCATGGTTATCATAGACTCCGGTAGAGCACGTACAACATCAAGAAGAAAACCTCCAACTGTGCTGTTAGAGTACAGCCAATCGTCTTCCTTTACTGCATCTCTTTGTATGATGTAGTTGTAATAGGCTAAGTCTTCGTAGTTAAAGTCTCCGCTGATTTCTCCCATGGCTATATAATCCCCAAGGCGACCAGTGGCATTGGCTCGGTTCCATAATCTACCTAACTCGCTTGGGTTGTCGTCAATAATAGCATTGCCATCCTTCAATGAACTCAGATTACTCAGAGTAGAGTACCCTTTTCCTTCCAGTGACTTGTAGTACTGCTCGGCTAAGTTGTATATCTCTGGATTTACAGCGCCCCTAATCTGCTCGAGACTTACACCTCTGTCTCTTGCTGCATCAATGTTTGGTATTAACCCTCCTACTACCGCTTGGGATTCAGTGGCGAGTGGAGTAGAAGCAAATCCCGTACTTACGTCCTCTGATCCTAATATAGAACCCATAGGATCGGCGGCCTGCGAACCTACGGTACCATCTTTTTTTTTTGAATAGTAGTCTTGTGCGAAGGACATGACGTCTTCGTTGACACTCCCTTGTATCTGCTCAAGGGTTACCCCTCTGCTGTATGCATCCTCAAGGGCTGCTATTAGTTCTTGTTGCTTTTCTGGTTCCATATATTAAATTTAAAAGCCCATCAGAGGCACAGGCATAGCATTAAACGAACTTCCTTTACCATAAGGACCAGGGTATGTCACCGGTGGTGGAACTAAGCCTTGCTCTTCATGGCGTTTCTTTTGTTCTTCTATCGCTTTCTTTATGTAGGAATCTCTCGGCTGTTCTATAGGGTACTTGTACTCACTCTTGTCGCCGTAATTGTAATAAGACATGCGGGCTATATCTAAAAATACAGGATATGTAAACTTGTCTTCATTCGCTTGAATGGCATCCCATGCCCCATGCTTTGTTCCGAATCCCTCTCGGTCGGCCAAGCCTTCTGCGCTTTCGTCTTCACCGTCCTTTATCAACTGGAACTTTTCATCATTACTAAGGTTATGCCAATCTCCAATGGTCGGGAACTGAGAAGTAAACAAATCTACCGCATAGTTTGCCATGTCTGTCTCAGTCATATCGTAAAGTTCTTCTCTGCCTTTTGGGGCAGTATTCATCGGCACCTGTGATGGCTCTATAGTAAAGGATACGTGAGACCTTGTAGGTGTGTTGTATTCAATATTAGTAGGGTTTGGATTTTCTGATATACCTCGGCGTATTGCGCCCTCACTTATTAAATCGCCGAAGTAACGTCCTTTATATTCATTCTTGTTTTCTTCACTTTTAAAACCAATTTCATTTGCCGCTTGATCCATGATATGCTGTCTATTGCTTAACATCATCTCAACCTTTTCATCGTCTGACATGCTCTTCCATTGTGATAATGCTCCCTGCGAGTTTTGTATGGACATGAGTTTAAGTTGTTCCAGTTGTTGCTCTTTTGGGAGGCTAAGGAAGTTTGAATAAATGTTACCCCTATTAAGTGGGTTGTTGTTATCTGCGGTTAAATCCATAGGTTCCGCACGAACAAAAGCAAACGGGTCCTGTTCTAACTCCCTGGCATAATTATTTGCGTCAACAAACTGTCTGTACTCTGGACTGTCTTTGTCTGGTTGTAGTTGAGATAGGTTGAACAGAGACTGGTCTACACCAGCGGCTCCAGCCGGTGGCGGGCCTACGCCTGGTTGATTGGAATTCTGGGATAACGTCTGCGCATAAGGAAGCATCTGCTGGAAGGTGTTGCGTATCTTCGCAGCCTGGGATGCATTGCTCAATCCGTTTAGAGGTATCTCATTCATCGGAACAACTTCATGCGCCAAGTGTGTTGAAGAAGTGGTGCCCTCCTTGACAGATTGATTGCTTCTTATCACGGCGTACGGCTCACCTTTTTGGTTAATACCGATAGATGTTATGTAACGCTGGTTGCCTCGTTCATCTCTGAAGAAGGGCTGTGATCCCTCAATCTTTGAGTGCATTACAAATCCAGCATTAACCAAATCTGGCTCTCCCGATTTTATAAAATTGCCTCGTTTTCCTTTTTCTGTAATAGCAGGAGCATACGCAACATCACCTTGAGATAGAGCAAATACGTTTGCAGCATTCTCCTCTTGAGCAGCGCGTCTCTGTATTGCTGCTTGTGCGTTTAACTTTCTCCTGTACATAGCGTACTCACGCTGTTCTTTTTCTTTCTCTGTTTCAATGTCTGTTGCAAGCATGTTGGTCAGAGAGTTGGTCACATACTGAGCATACATCCCGATGTACTCTTCACGCTGTGCGTCGTCAAGGTTCTTAACCTTAGACAAGTCCTCCATATTGCCAGACAAACCACCGAGTTGGTGTAACACGTATGCGATAGCCTGGTCTTCTTCTTCTTGTGACAAAGAGTTTGTGCCGAACCACGCAGATACAGAGTTTGCTACTGCTTCTGGGTCTAATGCACCCTTACCAGCCATGTCGTAGAAGTTTTGGAAACCACCAGATGCTTTGAGATTCTGTAGAATCATACCCGCTGCTGCGTTTGGAGCAATCTCTGGCAACGCATATCTTCTGAACTCTCCAAGTCGAGGGAGTTGGCTCGTCGCATTGCCAATCATATTCATATCTACAGGAATAGTTCTGGCTTGTTCTAATTGCTGCATGATAGCAGCAGGGTCATTGTACTGAGTTGGGTCAGCAAGAATGGATGCTTCCAATCCATTGATTGTCTCAGCGTATGTTAGTGCGTCTGCTGCGTGTTGCTTGTACGTATTGTACAGTTTCTGTCTACGGGCCTTAGCCTCAAAAGACATGTCTCCCTGATCCAGGTCTTGCTCAATAGCATCCCACTCCATTTGTAGTTGGTCTTGTAGACCAGGAGTAAAAGCACCACGCTCCTGTTGGAACTGGTTGAGGTATGCTAACTTCTTTTCGTCTTCTAATTCCCGGCGAGCCTTGGCGTTTCTGTACACCGCACCATAGTCAATCATGGGCAATTCGCCTACCGGCATAAATGTGGATGTATCAGCCATTATTGAAATTGTTCTTTGCTAAGTAAGTTACGAATGAATTGATGTAATTCGCTATCACCTTCTTCAGAAAGTTTGCGCATCTCCGCCGCTTGCTCTGGGTTAAATATGTACTCACCACCTGTCATCTCACCAATCTTAGCGCCCTCTTGCATGATGTCAATAGGGTTGTCGTCATGGTCAAACTCTCCTGGTGTTTTCTCTACTGATTCCTCGACCTCACCACCTCGTGCATATCCTGTCTGGAGTAGAGACCTTTCATCTTTAGGTCTACTTAAATCAAGGTCCATTCCTTGTGTTGCTAATTCAAACGCATTTGCTGCATCTGATTCACCGGGCGAAAGAGGTGATGATGCTTTGTTTAATTCGTCTTCAAAGAAAATCATTTGGTCTCTTGGACGTAGCGCCTGATCAGACGCAGCGTTTAATTTGTTTTCTACTATAGAGCCTTCTGTTTTAAATGGAGTTGCATCTCCATCGTAGTCTGTGACAATGGTGTTGTCATCTAATACGGTTGACCTTCCGCCACCTTGATCTGTTATTTCAACTTGCGCATCGAATGTTGTTTCGTCACCGGTTTTGTCTTTCTTTTTCCCGACATAATCACCAGCAATCTCTGCAACACCCGCTAATGATTGACCAATACCAGCCATTGTGGTTTTTCTGGCAGCATCTGCGGCACGTGCGAGCCTGTCCATGTTGGCGTTTGCATCAGCACGCTGTATTCTCATAGCGTCAGACTCTTCAGCCCGTCTAATCGCTGCGTTTCTCTGTCCAAATTGGTCTATTGCATTTTGTGACGCTAAGTCTGTTGCTCTAATAAGTCCTGGCGTTGCTGATACCAGCCCTCTTGAGCCACCTTGTTGAGCGATTTGCTCTGCCGCTGTTGCTTGGGCACGTAGAGTAGAATCAATTGCAGACTGCGCATCACTTTCCTGCTGGGCAATTCTTTGTCTTGCCGCCTGTGATCTGATTGGGCCTTCAGCAAGGGCATCTGCTTGGGCCATTTTCTTTTTAGCCTGGTTCTCTTAATAGGCACCATACGCAGCCGTGCCGAGACCTGCTCCTAAATTCAATAAGCCGCCTACAAAAAATTTCTTACCGTGTTTCATATTACAAAAATACTATTTATCCTATTGTCCCTGCTGGTTGTGCAGGTTACTCTTGGCGTATATAAAGTTTACCGCATATAACTCGTGCGCTGTGGTTGTGGGGTTTACAAGTTTTGCCTTCAAGTAGTAGTCTCTAATTGCATCTCCCTCTATGGCAGAGTTAGCAATCAAAACTACCTCGTCATCAGCAACCAAACCACTTACCGCGGCATGACATTCAAGTTCTTTTTCACCGCTAACAGATACAGCATATAGGTTTAATGGTACCAAATTGGCACCACTTACCTTAAACAACGCTGTTGTGTTACCTACAGGAAAGCCTATGCTATTGATAGCATTCTTGAATGTAATCTTATCTGTCGCTATGGATGCAACTGTTCCGACTCCGAATACCTCAGACGTTCCGCTAAGGGAACTAACATTGGCAGTTGCAGTATAGTCGATGTTGTTGCTTGAGT
>Ga0099851_1000950_pt1 | contig 12232 bp, 12 predicted proteins | sample CB_VirMetaG_6_FD_78176 | JGI IMG/M metagenome (GOLD analysis project Ga0099851, IMG submission 78176) | Freshwater to marine saline gradient viral communities from Chesapeake Bay - CB_1508_2 Viral MetaG | ecosystem: Environmental > Aquatic > Marine > Coastal | place: USA: Chesapeake Bay... | reverse complement strand
TTTTCTACTCAAAATAAACCTGATGTAGAAAAAGTAAAAATTAAAAAAACTATAGAAATAATCCCTGTTAAAGTTGAAACTCCGGTATATGTTCCTAAATGGAGAACTAAAGTAGAAACTATAACAGAAACAGAAATTGACATAGATACATTTTATACTCCAATAGACACTAATGAAATATTAAAAGATTACTATTCTAAATATGCTTATCAAGATACTATCAAAATTGACACATTTGGTAACATAGTAATAAGTGATACTATAACAAAAAATTATATCATAGCTCGTAAAATTCAATCAAATTTAGAAATACCTAAAATTACAATTGAAAAAACTACTTATTTAAATAATAGAGAATTATATGCTGGTATAGGATTAGTTGGAGGCACAAACCAAATTAGTTATATTGGGGCTGAAATGTTATATAAAAACAAAAAAGGCAAAGCAATAGGAATAGGGGCTGGAGTAAATCAAGATTTATTCCCTCAAGTTTCATTTAAATTGCTTTGGAGAATAGGCAAATGAGTGAACAACAAAATATAAAAGAAATACTCAAACAAGAGTATATAAAATGCGCCACTGACCCTGGCCATTTTATGCGCAAATATTGCCACATCCAGCACCCCCAAAGAGGTAGAGTATTATTTAATCTATACCCATTTCAAGACAAGGTATTAAAATTATGGAAAGAAAATCCATACTCTATTGTACTTAAATCACGACAATTAGGTATATCAACATTAGCGGCTGGTTATTCATTGTGGTTAATGACTTTTTATAAAGATAAAAATGTGCTTTGTATTGCTACAAAACAGGAAACAGCACGAAACATGGTAACCAAGGTTAAGTTTATGTATGATAATTTACCATCTTGGTTAAAAGTAGGAGCAGATGAAAATAATAAATTATCACTGCGTTTAAGCAATGGTTCAATAATTAAAGCAACATCCGCAGCGAGCGATGCTGGTAGATCAGAAGCAGTATCACTATTATTAATAGATGAGGCCGCATTCATTGAAAATATTGGAGAAATATGGGCCTCGGCCCAACAAACTTTAGCAACAGGTGGGGGAGCTATTGTATTATCTACCCCATACGGTACAGGTAACTGGTTTCATCAGACATGGGTTAGGGCGGAACAAGCAAATAATGATTTTTTACCTATTAAACTACCTTGGTTTGTTCATCCTGAACGAGATGAGGCATGGCGAAAACGACAAGATGATTTATTAGGGGATCCTAGATTAGCAGCACAAGAATGTGATTGTGACTTTAACACATCTGGTGATGTAGTGTTTTATGGTGAGTGGATAGATTTTATTAAATCCACTGCTATTAAAGATCCCATGGAACGTAGAGGAGCAGACCAAAACTTATGGGTATGGGAATCTGCTGACTACACAAGAGAATACATGGTAGTAGCAGACGTTGCCAGAGGAGATGGTAAAGATTTCTCAGCGTTTCATGTGCTTGATATAGCAACAAATACTCAAGTAGCAGAATATAGGGGTCAAATGAGCCCAAAAGAATTTGGTTATATGTTAGTTGCCATAGCAACAGAATATAATAATGCTTTATTAGTTGTAGAAAATGCTTCAATTGGGTGGGCAGCATTAGATGCTATTATAGAAAGAGGATATAGAAATTTATATCATTCTCCTAAATCTGATCATTTTACCGCAGAATCATATTTAAAAATTTGGGAAGGTGATTCAAATTTAACTCCTGGTTTTACAATGTCTTTAAAAACTCGTCCTTTAGCAGTGAATAAAATGAGAGAATATATTGGGGATAAAAGTGTTATAATCCAATCTAAACGTTTGCTGGAGGAAATGAAAGTATTTGTTTGGAAAAATGGTAGACCTGAAGCCCAACCCGGATACAATGATGATTTAATTATGTCTTTTGCTATAGGAATGTATTTAAGAGATACTTCATTAAAGTTTCAACAACAAAGTTTAGATATGACCAGAGCTACACTTGGTAGTATTAAAAAAAATACATATGCTGGAGCATATAACCCAAATAATGTAGCAAATCCATATATGATGGAAACAAAATATGGACAGGAAAATATTAATTGGCTTTTATAATATTTATAATAAAAAACAATGGCAGATAAAAGCTTATTTACTCGATTAAAACGTCTATTTTCAACGGATGTTATTATTCGTAATCAAGGGGGCAACCAACTTAAAGTAATAGACGTCGATTCTATACAAACTACAGGGGATGTAGCAACAAACTCTATAATGGATAGATATAACCGTCTATATTCTCCCTCCTCAACCTCATTGTTTGGGCAACAACTTAATATAAACTATCAATATCTTCGTACCATGATCTACTCAGATTATGATACTATGGATTATGATGCTATTATAGCCTCGGCCTTAGATATTATATCTGATGAATGTACTTTAAAAAATGACATGGGAGAAGTACTCCAAATCAGAAGCTCAAATGAAGATATTCAAAAAATATTATATAATTTATTTTATGATGTATTGAATATTGAATTTAATTTATGGTCTTGGATTCGCCAAATGAACAAATATGGTGATTTTTTCTTAAAACTTGAAATAGCAGAAAAATTTGGTGTTTACAATGTAATACCTTATATGGCATATCATATTCAAAGACAAGAAAATTATGATCATGAGCACCCAAATGCTGTAAGATTTAAATATTCCCCCGAAGGTTTTTATTCCGGAGGATCAGGGTATTATGGTGTTCCTAATACTTTTGAAAAAGACGAAAATGCTATATATTTTGATAACTATGAAATAGCTCATTTTAGGTTAATAACTGATGTTAATTATCTTCCTTATGGAAGATCATACTTAGAACCAGCTCGCAGATTATTCAAACAATATATTTTAATGGAGGATGCGATGTTAATTAATAGAATTTCTCGCAGCCCCGATAGAAGAATATTTTATATTAATGTTGGATCTATTCCTCCTAATGAAGTAGAAAACTTCATGCAGAAAACTATTTCAACCTTAAAACGCACCCCATTAATTGACCATGAAACTGGCCAATATAATTTAAAATATAACATGCAAAACTTACTCGAAGACTACTATATTCCAGTAAGGGGCAACGATACTGTAACTAAAATTGATACAGCAGCAGGATTACAATTTGATGGCATTACAGATGTAGTTTATTTAAGAGAAAAATTATTTGCTGCTTTAAAAGTCCCTAAAGCATTTATGGGATATGAAAAAGATTTAACAGGTAAAGCTACATTAGCCGCGGAAGACATTAGGTTTGCTCGTACAATTGATAGAATCCAACGTATTGTTTTATCTGAATTGTATAAAATTGCTTTAGTACATTTATATGCTCAGGGATACAATGGAGATGAGCTAACAAATTTTGAGCTAGACTTAACAACACCCTCGATTATCTACGATCAGGAAAAAATAGCGTTGTTAACCCAAAAAGTGGACCTAGCTCAAAAAATCATAGAAACCAAGTTATTGCCTACTGATTGGATTTATGACAACATATTCCATTTAAGTGAAGATCAATATGAGGAATATAGAGATTTAATAATCGAAGACCAAAAACGCGCATTTAGAAATAGACAAGTCTCAGAAGAAGGAAATGACCCTAAAATTACAGGTAAATCTTATGGCACACCTCATGATTTAGCCTCCTTATATGGTAGAGGTAGATACCAAGATAACTCAGTCCCAGATGGATATGATGAAAAGGCATCATTAGGTCGTCCTCAAGAAAAATCTACAAATAGAAATACTCAAGAAAGTCCATTTGGGAAAGATAGATTAGGTAATAGAGGTGCTAAATTTGATGATAATGAATCAGATGATATTCGTCCTCAATATAAAGGTGGTTCACCTTTAGCTTTAGAAGCAAAACAAGTATATTTAAAAAATAAAAGCTTAATAGAAAGCCTAGCAAAAAATACAAAAGTTTCTAAAAAAAATGAAGAAATTTCATTTTTAGATGAAAATAACATAATGGAATAAATATTTTTATATATTTATAACAAAAAGCCTAGGCGAATGAACATAAAACACTCAAAGATAAGAAATACGGGGATATTGTTCGAACTTTTAGTTAGACAAATTACCGCGGATACTTTATCTGGAAAAGAATCTAAAGCAATTAATATTCTAAAAAAATATTTTGTTAAAAGTGAACTGGGAAAAGAATATAAATTGTATGAGACTTTATCAAAGTATAAAAATTTAACAGAAAGCAAAGCCGAAATGGTTATTAATTCTATTTTAGAAACATCTAAAAATCTAAATAGAAGCACAATAAAAAGGCAAAAATATAATCTAATTAAAGAAATCTCATCTAATTATAATATTGATGATTTTTTTAAAACCAAGTTACCTAACTATAAACTTCATGCTTCATTATATACTTTATTAGAATTATATAACGCTAATACAAATAATCCTGACCAAATTATTGATAACAAAATTAATATTTTAGAAACATTAACTTCTAAATCCGTTAATAAGCAAAAAATCAAAGAAGATGTTCTTATAGAATTCCAATCATATGATAAGGACCTTCGTATTCTAACATATAAAGTTCTTTTAGAAAAATTCAATAGCAAATACTCTTCATTAAACAACGACCAAAAATTAATTCTAAAAGAATTTGTTAACTCAGTTGACTCAACACCAAAATTAAGAGATTTTTACAATATTAAAATCGAAGAACTTAAAACTAAATTAACCACTTTATCTCCTAAAATTACAAATAAAGCAACTCAAATAAAATTAAATGAAGTAGTTAAATTATTAACTCCATTATCTAAATCTCATAAAGTTGATGATAATAATTTAATAAATCTACTACAATATTATGAACTTTTAAATGAAATTAAAAGCATCCATGAGTCGATATAAATACAAACTTAAAGAAACAAGCACTATAGCCAGCACTTCTGGTTTTACATCAGGAAATACAGGTGAAAATATTGGTGCTACTATGGGTCGTGGTCCTAAAGCAGGACCCAAAGGAGTAACAGATAATACTTATGTTAAAAAATTTAAATATAGATTAGTAGATAGAAATGCTTTAAACAAAGCTGCTAAAGGAATTGAAGTCAAACAATTGTGGGAAACCACTGATGTAGATGATTATTTAAAAAGTTTAAACGTTAATGATATTAACTTATATAATCATATTAAAGAAAGAATAGAAGGCTTTAATACTTTAGAAGAAAAAATAAATATTTTAATTCCATTATTAGCCAAAGCAAAACAAAAAACACTGGAATACTATAGAAATAATCCTACTTCATATGGTGTAGTGTATGGAACAGACATGGCTATTGAATATTTAAATGATTTAATAGACTTATTTTCAAACAGACCAGAAGAATCTGGTGAATCAGAACAACAACAATCTCAAAATACATAAAATTATGGCAAATATACCTGTAAATTTCGGAGGAGTAATATTAAGAGCAGGGCAATCCGCTACTGGATCTTTTGCTGGTATTCAAAGTTTAGGAACTGGCTCTATTAATAATGTTACTGGATCTTTAATTGTAGCATTTAAATATGGAACAGGATTAAATGCTGATGGATCAGTAATCGAAGCAACAGGCCCTTCATTTACTTTACCCGCAGGACAAACAATAAATCTATTTATAACCTCGGCAAGCTTAGGAGCAGGAAGCGCGCCAGTAATTTTATACACATAATATTTATAACCATGAAAACACTACAAAACCAATATATTACTATTACAGAAGGCAAAGGAAATAAAGAACATTTTCTAAAACAAGCCCGTCATTTGTTTCCCGAACTTTTAACTATAAATACTACTTACAATGAAGCTGTTAAAATATTAAAAAGCAAAAGCATTTTAACAGAAGCAGTAGGCGGTATTGCTACCCAAAATTCAAACAAACCAGATTGGTTTAAAATTTTTAACACAAATATAAAAGAAGCTGTTGGTGTTAAAGATAAAAAAGAATATGGTGATCAAAACACCTTTGAAAAAATAGATAAAGATGTAGCTAAAGCCTTAGAAAGCAATTTTAACAATAGTGATCCTAAAAACATAGATAATGTTTACGGCCAATCATTCTTAATAGGCTATTTAGCTGAAATGGATGATCCTAAAAATTCTACAAAAACTGTAAGTGAATTAAAACAAATTGTAGCTAAAAATATGGCTAAAGATATTAACCATTATGCTAAAAATGCTGCTTTTGGAGTTAAAGGAATTGGGTATAAACTTTCAAAAGAACCCAAAGCACCAACAGGCAAATATAAGTCCAGTGGATATGGTAATTTAAAAGAATCATATGATTATGAAACCCAAAAGGATTTGAAAGCATTGGCCCAAGGTAGTAATAAGTTAAAAGATTCTAATGAAGTAAAAAAAGCCGCTAAATCTATAGGGATGGAGGCAAGTAATAAAGATGAAATTGGTATATTAACACACAAATATGCTAAAAAATATAAAATTACTAATTCTGAAATGATATCTCACATAGCAGATCAAGCTCTTAGTATTTTTAATAAGAGATCTTCAAAAACAAATGAAGGTATTGGAGGAATGTTTCATGATCCTATAGGGTTTAAAAAACCTGAATTAAGTGATATAGATAAAATGTTTACTAAAGAATATCAAGGGAATGGAATGTATTTTATTTTTAAAAATGGAAAAAAAGTTAAATCTATTGAAGGTAAAGGCAATGCCGATGCTTGGATAAATACTGAAAAAAGAAAATTAAAAGAATCATATGATTATAGAACTCAAAAAGAAAACCAATTTCGTTCATTAGTTCGCAATTTAATAAAAGAAGAATTAAAAGAAAACAAATCAGGTATTCAAAACACTTACAACCAAGAAATTGATTGGATTAAATATGAAGTGGATTATGTTCCTGATAATGAAGAAGTATATAAAAAATGGCCAGAACCATATAGATCAAAAGCATTAAAAGCTTTAGAATATAGAAAAAAGAATTTTAATACTATGAGTAAGGAAAAATTAGATTCCTTTAAAGAATCTAAACTCTACTCAGTAATCCGTGAATTAATAAAAGAAGAATTAAAAGAAAACGAATTAGGTACTTCATTAATGGTAAATGGTAAGATAGTTAAAACATATACCCAAAATGGAGATAAATCTTACAATGTAACTTATGATGATGGTTCTACTGACAGAATAGCAGTCAGTCATGATGATTGGGATAATATTAATATTTTACATACTAATGCTATAAATGAAGGCTATGGTATGTCCTTAGAAGATGCTAAAGCTGAAGCCCAACGTATATCCCAAGAAGAGGGTGTAGTACAACACGTTGAAGAAACATCAGAAGGGTCTGAGGAGTATAGAGTATCAGATTGGTATGATTCAGATTTAACTGTTGCAACATATATAAGAGGAATGGAGCAATAACCATGAAACAAGTACTCATAGAAACAATCCCGTTTAGCATATCTCCTGTTCAATTAACAGAAGGTATGAGAGCTCCATCAGGTAATCCTATGGTAGAAGGGATATTAGCCACCGCCGAAGTAAAAAACGGAAACGGCAGATACTATTCAAAAGATTTATGGAAACGTGAAATAGATAAATACCAAGAAGTTGTTGACCAAAATAGGGCTTGTGGGGAACTTGATCATCCCGAGAGCTCAATTATAAACCTAAAAAATGTATCCCATATTATTAGAAAAGTATGGTGGGATGGAGATAAAGTATTAGGTAAAATAGAAATCCTCCCAACAACATCAGGTAACATTCTTAAAGCTTTAATTGATAACGGAGTTCAAGTTGGTGTTTCAAGCAGGGGGATGGGGTCATTAAAGCAAATGGGAGAAACTTTAGAAGTCCAAGATGACTTTGAACTACTTTGTTGGGATTTTGTATCAACTCCATCTAATCCAGGATCATATATGCAATTAGTAAAGGAAGGTAAAGAAAACAACATCAATCCTTACTCCAAAGTAAACAACATCCTTACAGATATTCTATGCGCTAACGGAACTTGTCCTCTTTTTTAAAACTAAATTATGTATAGTAAATTTTTTGATGATATACACAATGAGTTAACTTGGATACAATTCTCTCAAATTCCTCATATAGCTAAAATACCGCTACATGAGCAAGTACAATACTACAATCAATATTTATATGAATTATCTGTAGCTAGAAATAATTGGCTTATGATGCAATCAAAAGGAGCAGCTCCTCAACAACAAGAAGAAGAACAAATTATATATTTGTATATGGGAGGTAATCAAGGATAAAAACTAAACAATATGTCAAGATACACACATTTTATTTTAAAAGACGATGGTAACTCTTTCACTACAACATGGACTGCATCCTATGGTTCTGAAGTAACCGGCTTTGAAGTCGATATAAGTGGAAATTTATACATAGCAGGATATGGTAGAAACAATGCTGGCAGTAATACTTCATCTATACAAATATGTGCTAGTGATGGATCACTTATTAGAAATTTACTAATCGACACTAGCTCTATAGGACTATCTAATAATAATATTACTACAGTTAATAATATTACTGCTATGGTTATTGATAATTCTCAAAGCTTATATGTAGCTAATAGGCGAGTATTAAAATATCCTAGTGGTAGCTCAACTCCAGATTGGTCAGGAAGTTTTTTCCAAAACTTACAAAATAGATCTGGTTCTATTATGAATATAAAACTTGACCAGCATAAAAATATTTATGCTATCGGATTTATGCATGGTATACCCAATAATGGTCAAGTTGTGTTTGATATAAATGATGTTATCATACAAAAATCCTTGCTTCCTCCGTTGTCTCAATCACTTAATATTGTAAAATGGAAATATCAATCTGACCAATCTGGTCAAGACCAATATATTAGAGAATGGAGTGGCTCTTTCACACCAGCTAGAATACCTAGTAGTTCTAATTTAGTAGCATGGAGTGAAGGTGCAACTCTTTTTAAAAATCTCAGCTGGAACCCGTCTAATGCTAAAATTACTTCTTCTCAGTTAGATTATAATGGATCATATAATGCAGTATTAGTAAATCCTACTAGCAGCACTGTTAGGTCTGTATATAATTTTGCTCACCCTGGATTTAGAGCTATAGTAGATAGTGGAAGCACATATATAGCTTCTGCTTATTTTAAAGCATCTGGATCTTTAGGTTCTCAATTATCCTCAATTATTAATTTTGCAACCCCCTCAGGACCCGGGGGCAGAAACATAACAATAATAACATCATCTAACTTTGCTGAAACAGGATATTTCCAAACACAATCAGGTCAACCATCCGGTTTTAGAGTAGATAATCTTGAAGATGGATGGAACCGTATAGTTATAGCATATAAGGTTTCCGCAAGTGTTTCTAGTGGTCCTCGTACAAAAGAACTTCACACTATTATCCCTTCTACAGCAATGAGCATGTATTGGTATGGATTAAGTTATGTAAGTAGTTCCACTGCTGATACAGCTAGTGCTATTAATAACTATACAGGAGATAGTGCTATTTATGTTCCTAACATTGCAAATGCTATCTATGTAACAGGTAGTTTTGCTACCAACCACACTAATGGTTCAGATGAAGGGTATATCCCCGTAGAAGGAAAATATGATATATTAGTAGATAAAGACCAAAACATATATTTAAGTGGCCCTGCTGTTACTAGCAGTAATAATTCTTCTATTATTAAATTAAAATATGATAATGACAATTATACTTTATCAGCTAGTTATAATACAACCCCAACGACCATTTCTAATGGTCTTGCTTTATATGAAAAAACAGAAGAAGAAACATTAATATTCCAAATTAGTAGAGCTGATTCTCAAGGTATTCATAGTTCATCATCTATTAATGTATTTGATGAGCATTTGAATTTAAAAACATCATTTGTTTATACTAGTTCTATAAAAGCAGCAGATTTATTAGACAATATACAAGTAAGTCCTAATAAAGACTTATATTTAACAACCAAAATTCCCGCAAGAACTATTAAATACAAATGGACTGGGGAATATAATTGGGAATTACAACCTTATACTCACACATTCGGTAACAAAATAAATTATTTTTAATATGCCTATTCGAATAGAAGTCAATGCTAATGAGCTCCCATCAGGCGCTAATTCATCAGCAACAAACAATGTTGATTCTTTTTATATTATAAAAACATCAACACCAAAATACACAGAAACACCACCCGATGTTCCTTATAAACCTGAGGAAGTGATACAATTTATAGCAATATTAGACACTATAGTTGACTCTACTACATTAAGATTTAGCAATGCTTTTCCTGAAGAACAAACATTACCTGATTTTGCCACAATCTCTATTATAAGTCTTGACTGGAGAGGAGATAATGGTGATACAACAGATACTCCTTTTTTTGAGACAAATGATACTCCTGTATTAACTATTCCTAATTATAAACCATTTTTAGCATTTACAGATGGACAAGAAATTTTTCTTACAAGTGATGGGGATGATTATTATAAATTTCAAGATAATGATAGTTTAACTAAAAAATTTATTATTACTTTTGGCAAAGTATAAAAAATATTAATATGGGTTTATTTGATTTACTTTCTAAAAATTCTTCTAGGCTTACAATTAAAAATCCTACAAAATATTACAAAAATAATATTATTAAAGGATTTATTAAGGATGAATCTATAAATATTTATCCCGTTTTAAATCCTCCTCTCTCTCCCACCCCTCCTGTTTATTTATACATGGGTGGATCAAATGGTTAATACGCACTCCTCTAAGGGTAGCCCCTTTAGACCAACCCTCCCCTAAAAAGGAGGGTTTCTTTTTGCGATTTTTATAAATTTCGATATATGTATCGATGTAATATGCTATCTACGTATATAGCATCGATATTAATATAATTTTATTACGCTTCACAGAATAAGCGTATTTCCCCTAAAAAATTTGAGGACAAACAAAATGAACAGTAACAGAGATTTACTTAAAGAAGCAATCGCCGATGCTAAAGCTGTCAAGGAAACAGCAATAGCAAATGCAAAAGCCGCTCTTGAAGAAAGTTTTGGTCCGTTTTTGAGAGAAAAGTTAGCTGCAAAGTTATCTGAAATGGATGAAATGGAAGAAACTTATGAAATGGAGGAAGGCGAAGAAAAAATGGAAGAAGGTTATGACGATTTAGAAGAACGTTTAGGTACTCTTAATGATCCAAGTGAAGAAGGTGTAGGAAATGCACGCAGTATGTCTCCTAAAGGAAATCTTGAAGAAGAAGATTTAGAAGAACTCGATTTAGAAGAACTTCTTAGAGAACTTGATGAAGAGACTATCAACGAAGCTGAAGACAAAGAGGAAGATAACAAAGAAGAAAGTAGTGAAGAAGAAATCAGTATTGAAGACATGTCTGAAGAAGACCTTAAAAAGTTTATTGAAGATGTAATTTCTGATATGATTGAAGCTGGTGAATTAGAAGCTGGTGAAGGTATGGAAGATGATGAAGAAATGAGTGGTGAAGAAGATACTGAAGTTGACCTTGAAGAATTAATGTTTGAAATTAAGCAAGCTAAAGATAAAAAGGCTAAAGCCGGAAAAGCTAAAACTGGAATGGCTAAAACTGGAAAAGCTGAAGAAGAAACTAAAGAACTTAAAGGAAAACTTAGAGAAGCTTATAGCACCATTGAAGAAATGAAAAAAACACTTAACGAAATTAATTTACTTAACGCTAAACTTCTTTACACTAATAAAATCTTTAAATCTAAAAGTTTAACCGAATCACAAAAAGTAAAAGTATTAGCTGCTTTTGATAAAGCAACTAGTAAAAAAGAAGCTCAACTTGTTTATGAAACATTGCTTGAAGGTTTTCAACAAAAGAAATCCTCTATCACTGAATCTAGATTAAGTTCTGCTTCTAGAGTGCTTGCAGGACCTGCCGCAAAGCAACCTATCATTGAAGTAGATAACCAATTTGCAAGATGGCAAAAATTGGCAGGTATTAAAAAATAATGTTTAACAATTTAAAAAACCCTTAAAATAAAATGTCACAAGTACAACAATTATTAGAATCAGCGGCTGGCTCTTGGAAAAACCTACAGAGCGATGCTGCTAAATTAGCCACTAAGTGGAAAAAAACCGGTCTCCTAGAAGGTCTAGATGAGATCAATAAAAACAACATGTCTATGTTGTTAGAAAACCAAGCCAAACAATTAGTAATTGAATCCAATCAAATTACTTCCAATTCAGGATTTAC
>Ga0099851_1000946_pt1 | contig 12256 bp, 18 predicted proteins | sample CB_VirMetaG_6_FD_78176 | JGI IMG/M metagenome (GOLD analysis project Ga0099851, IMG submission 78176) | Freshwater to marine saline gradient viral communities from Chesapeake Bay - CB_1508_2 Viral MetaG | ecosystem: Environmental > Aquatic > Marine > Coastal | place: USA: Chesapeake Bay... | reverse complement strand
CTATCCCTAATACTTCTTTTATTGGGTATAAATATTTAAAATACAATAATATTCATCCTGAACTTATTTATATAGATGGATCCCATGAATATGAAGATGTAATGTCAGATGTTACTAACTTTTATGATATATTATCTCCTGGTGGTATAATTTTTGGGGACGATTATCATAATTGGGGTGGGGTTAAACAAGCTATTAATGAATTTACTAATAAAGAAAATATAAAATTCGAAATAATTGAAAATAATTTTTGGGTAATAAGAAAATAAAATTTTTATGTATAATTATATAATTGTAGGTTCGGGGTTTTTTGGGTCTATATGTGCTTATGAATTAACTAAAAAAGGTTACAAATGCCTTGTTTTAGAAAAAAGAAACCATATAGGGGGAAATTGTTATACTTCAAATAGAGATGGTATTAATGTCCACGATTATGGACCTCATATATTCCATACCTCAAATGAAAAAATTTGGGAGTGGGTAAACCAATTTGTTGAATTTAATAATTTTACTCTTCGTCCAGTTGCTAATTATAAAGGAGAAATTTATTCTTTACCTTTTAATATGTGGACTTTTAATAAGCTTTGGGGAGTAACTCACCCTGACCAAGCTAAAAAAATTATCTATGAACAAAGTAGTTACATAAAGGAGCCCACAAATTTAGAAGAACAAGCAATAAAGCTAGTAGGTAAAGATGTTTATGAAAAGTTAATTAAAGGGTATACTGAAAAACAGTGGAGAAAACCTGCAATTGAATTACCTAAAGAAATTATTAAACGACTCCCCGTTAGATTTACCTATGATAATAATTACTTTAATGACAAGTACCAGGGCATTCCTATAGGGGGTTATACTCAAATTTTTGAAAAATTACTAAAAGGTATCAACATACAACTAAATGTTAATTATTTAGACAATAAAGAGTATTGGGATAACCAAGCAGAAAAAATAATTTATACTGGCCCTATAGATGCTTTTTATGACTATCAATTTGGAGCCTTAGAATATAAAACAACTAAATTTACCCATACTCATTTAGATTTTTCTGATAATCATCAAGGTACCCCTATGATGAATTACACTGAATATAAAATTCCCTATACAAGAGTAATTGAACATAAACATTTTGAAAATACGGATTCTAAAACTACCTGGGTAACATATGAATATCCTACTGAGTATAATCCTAAAACTACTGAACCCATGTATCCTGTTAATGATGCTGAAAATAATTTTAGATATTCTCAATACAAACATTTGGCTGACCAAGAAAAAAATATTATATTTGGGGGTAGATTAGCTGAATATAAATACTATGATATGCACCAGGTAATTGAATCAGCTCTAAATTTTATAAATCAATGACAACCCAAATAGTTGTACACTTACTTCCTCATGAAATTGATTGGTTTGAATGGCAATCAAAACAATTTAAATTAGGTAGTTATTATATTACTGATAATGTAATAATTGATGTTACTTTAAATTTGAATTTAACAGATTGGAATCAATCTCAATTACCCAAACAATTTTTTATAGACAAATTTAATCAAATCAAAACATTATGGGACTGGGCTGAAACCCAATTTACAGTAGATGAAGAGAATAAATGTTTGGGGTGTGATGATAAACGAAGAGAAGCAATTCGATCTACAACAGCTGATAATATCTTATACTTAGATAGCGATTTATTATTTAGACCTGAGTTATTAAATTATATAATTGAATCTGCTAAATTAATTAAAAACGATTATTATATAATATCTCCCCAAACAGTTAGAATGTGGGATAATAGTTGGGATATAATAACTAATAAGCACTACCTTAACACCTCCGCAAATATGGAAACATATTATGCTAATGATCCTTTTGAAATAATAACAAATAATTTTGAAGATTTAAATTTAATCCCTATAAATCAATTTAAATTTGGAGGAGGATGGTTCAATTTACTTTCAACTAAATTACTTAAATTAACAGATATACCAGATTCATTTGGTCCCTATGGAATTGATGATTTATATGTGATGATATGTTGTGATATAATGAAACAAAAAGGATATAATATCCAACAGTATGTTTTAGAAAATGCGGTTGTAATAGAAAATTTTAAATATCGTTGGAATCCTTATAAAAGTTATTTATATTTAATTAATAAACAAGACGAATTCAAAAAACAAGCAAAAAACAATTTGAATTTAGAAATACAGAATTTTACAAACAAAATATACTAATCCTGATTTGGATTTTCCTGTTGATTATAATCAAATAACCTATTCTTTTTTAGAAAAAAGATAGAACTGACATATTAAATTTAATTTCTCCCCAAAGTTTTTCCTTATGAAAACCATAGCATTATTATGTAATCAAAACCCCAATGAAGCTACTTTTAGAATTAATTTTTTAGGTTTACTTAAAGCTAGTAAAGATTTAGGATTTCACTGTGATTACTTAAACAATTTTACATCTTATCCCGATATTATCTTAACACAAAGGCAATATTCCCTCACCCCAGAAACCTATAACTATTTAGTAGATTGTAAAAATAATGGCACTAAAATTGTAACTATAATAAATGATGTATATAAGGTGGATGTTCCAGTTATGTTAGAGTGGACTAAAATTAGTGATTTAATTTTGACTCCTACTATTCTCCATAAACAGATTATTCAATCTATAACGGATACAAGAGTAGAAGTAATGATGGATTGTATTGATTATTCTATTGATACAAAATTTCCTTCAATTTCAAATAACTCTATACCTAGAATATGTTGGTTTGGGTACGCTGAATCTTATATGAAAAGTATGAATATATACCATGATATTATTGAAGATTTAGTTTCTAAGGGTAAAATGGAATTTGATTTAATCACTAGTATTAAGGAGGATACAAAACCACCTAAAGAAAATTTTGGTTTAGTTAAATTTAATGCTTCAACTTTTATAGAAGATATTAGAAAATATGATGGGTGTATATTATCTCATACTCCTTTGGATTGGGAAATTAATACTTTTGTTAAATCTCCTAATAAGTTAATCCTTAGCATAGCCCTTGGGGTCCCTGCTATAGTTAGTAATACTCCTAGTTATTCCCAAATTCTATCTCATACCAATCTTTCCCATTTCACATTCTCAGGAACAGAATCATTTATTAAATCACTTAATAATCTTTTAGACCCCAAACAAAGAGAAAATTATTTAACCCAATCTCAGGATTATGTAGTATCAAATTTTAATTATAAAAAAATGGCCCAACAATTATTAAACTACATCTCATAATGGAAAAAATAACATTTTGTATACCAAGTAAAACCAACTTACGTTACTTAAAAACATGTATCCCCTCTATAAGAAAAAACGCTTATAGAAATGACCATGAAATTATTATATTTGTAGACCAAGATGAAGATGGTACTATTGAATGGTTAAATAGTGTTAAAGATGAATATAATATATCTTATTACGTTAACCCTGACTTAGGTAACAGTTTATATGGAATTGGTAAAGCATACGATTATTGTGTTGAAAAATCCACCACCGATATTTTTATGATATTCCATGCTGACATGATGTTGGGTAAACACGCTGATCTAAAAGCATTTAACCGTCTTAAAGAAAAAACAGTAGTATGTTCAACTCGTATTGAACCACCTATTCACCCTAACGGAGGTGAAAAAATACTACTTGACTTTGGGATGTGGCCTGAAGAATTTAAGGAAACTGAATTTGATCAATATGTTAATAAACACCTTGAAGACGATAAAACAACTGAAGGTATATTTGCACCTTGGATGATGTATAAATCAGAATTCTTTAATATTTTAGGTGGGCACGATCCCATAATGCATTCGTGTAGAGAAGATTCTGATTTATTTAATAGAATGCATTTAGCTGGGTTTACATTCATCCAACCTTGGAACTCATTAGTATACCACCTAACAGGTAGAGGAGCAGGGAGTTTTGATGGTGATCCTGAACGTCATCAAAAGTGGCAAGAAGATATGCATAAATCAACTTTAGAATTTATCCGCAAATGGGGACAAAATGTTAACCATACACCTTTAATGAAACCTATAGTTTACCCCAAATACAATATTGCTTTTAGGGTTCATAATGGGAATCCCCATTTAATTAATAATATATTAGAACCTTGGTGTAAGGTTATCTATACTGATACAGAGGATATTAATAATAAGATAAGACCTTTAGAAGCTGAGTTATATGATGATTTTGAAGGTATAATAGTAATTATTGATGGTAATACATTTAATCAACAAGATTTCCAAATTATCCAACAGTTATCTGCTATTATCCAAGATAGTGGTGGAATAGGTGAATTTGAATTGGGTAATATAAAAATTCAAATCAACAGTCTTAAGACCTTTGAGAACGATCTTATATTTATAAACAAATAACAAAAATGAACAAATCTGAATTACATAATTTAGTATTAGAGGTTTTTAACGAATACGTAAAAGAAGCTGAACTTAAAACAGGCGATAATATTTTTAATATTAAAGTTGATGTAAATAAAAACCCAACTAAAAAAGGATTAAAAATCCAACTATTGCCTAAAGATAATACGGTTTTAATAGAACCAGATGAAAAAATTAAAGTGACTGAAAAAGTCCAAAGTCTTTTAAATACTAAATTAAACAAATTTAATTTACAAGTTAATATTGATCCTGATATAGGACAAGCTACTGATAATCCTAATGTATTAGGATATTACATACCTATAGATCAATTTAGAAATTTAATAATAGACGCCCTTAAGGAAAGTTAAAAAGACTTTTGGTTTTCGAAGGGCCTTTTATACATTCATATTATGAGAAAAAAAAGAATTATTCCCACCCTTCCAGTAGATTTTTTTAAAAACCCTACTGACAAAAACAAATACCAAAAAATACTTTATAAAAGTATCATTGAAGGTGTAGAGCAAAGTCTTTCTGGCAACAAAAAGAAGTTTGTTATGGCTCGAGTTGATGATGGAAAAAACATTACTGATGTTGAGATTTTAGAAGAATCTTTTAAATCTAATTTAGAAACTGTTTTAAGTTTTTACGAGCAACAAGAAGAATATGAATTATGCTCTAAGACATTAGAACTCCTTAACCAAATAAAATGAAAATCACTTATGTACTTGAACTAAAACCCCGTGAAAGTGGGGTTAGGGGAGAAAGAATAAACAAATGTACTGCATATTCGCTTACAGAAGCGGTAAATATATTTTCCCAAATAAAACAATTAAGACCCGACCAGTTACTACAAATTTTTTCAGTTTATGAACAACCCACAGATGGCAAATAATCAAATAAGAAAGGACTTAAACAAAATTCTTAATATCAAAAGTGAAGTGAGTAGATCACGACCCGTAAAAGGGCTAATTAAAAAAGAAGCATTCTGTAAGTTTTTAGAAAATTACAAATATGCTAATGATAGAACCCTTATGCTGAAGCAAGACTTCCAAGTAGATTTTGTACACTATGAAGAAGTATTTGTATTGGCTATTGAAGCTTTGATTGAAGTAGCATTCAATAAAAAACAAAAACAATTAATTGAATGGTGGTTATATGAAAAATGGAACACCGGAAATATTGATGAAGTTCTCCAAATCCAACACACTGAAACTGGAGAAGAACTCCCAACAGATACCCCTGAACAACTCTGGAACCTATTACAGGAACTCAAATGAATAAAATAATCCTTACTAAGGACGATATTTTAAGAGCTCATAAGTATACTAAAAGTAACAGGGCCGCTGCTCGTTATTTGGGGGTATCCTATAATGTTTATAAACGTTATGCCCTTACGTTTGTTGACAATGAAACTGGAAAAACCCTGTTTGATAAACATTTAAACCGCCAAGGAAAAGGAATCAAAAAACATCTAGGGGGATATGGTCAAAGTAAATATTACCATAAACATCCTTTAGAAGATATTTTAGAGGGCAGAGTAGATGTTTCTAACTATACTGTCGATATTCTTAAAACTCGTTTAATCCAAGAAGGATATTTAATAGAAGAGTGTAGTTGCTGTGGGTTTAATGAAAGGCGAGTAGTAGATTATAAAGTGCCACTTGTACTTAATTTTAAAGATAAAAACAAAAAGAACTGGAAACGTAACAATTTAGAGTTTCTTTGTTATAACTGCTATTTCTTAAATATAGGTAATATTTGGAGTGATAATCAACTTAAACAAATGGAAGATTACCAAATTAATAGTCGTACGAATAATAAAGATGAAAAGCCCACTTGGGATCTAGATGAAACCCATATTCAACACCTTAAAGAATTAGGATTATGGGATAGTAACGATGACGGTGAAGAATTCATTGATAGGTTATGAGAAATATATTAATTACTTTAGGATTATTAGGAATAGGGATAGGATCTGATAGGGGTGCCGTCACCCCACCCCCAACCCTTACTCCGTATATACAACCAAAGAGAGTCAAATTTAAACAAATACAACCAACCTTACAAATAAAACCAATTAAATCACTTGTAGATGCTTTAATTTATGTGGAATCGCGTGGTAATTCAAAAGCATTTAACCCAAAAGAAGATGCTTGTGGGTGCCTCCAAATCAGACCAATTATGGTAAGAGAAATAAATCGTATTTTGAAAAAACAAAATTCAGACCAAAGATTTTCATTAGAAGACCGTTGGGATTGTGGTTTGTCAAAAGAGATGTTTTATATTTGGAGGGATTATCACCACTCAAATTCAAGCGAGGAAGTAATTGCTCGCAATTGGAATGGTGGGCCACGTGGATATAAAAACCCAAAAACAGAGCCCTACTGGAAAAAAGTTAAAAAACAATGGGAAAGCTAAAAAATAAACATTTCGGAAACGTTGATTGGAGAGACGATTTTGCTGATGATTATTTAGATGACGATTATCACTATGAAAAGTGGAAGCGCAAGCAAAAGCGTAAGAAACAAGAGGGACACTTTGATGACTCAGATATAATAGATTAAAAATATTAAAATGGATAAAAAAGAAAGGTTTCAAATTGCAAAACAAAATGTACTAAAACGATTCCCCCGAGCTATTACCTCGGCAGACAGTAAGGGAAAATTCTATGTTACCCAAGATGGTGTAGATATATGTAACAGAGAATTAAACAAAGCTGTAAAACGGGGAGTTAATTTAGAAGAGCTAGATCTAATCAAAGAAATCAAGCACTCTAATACTGTGTTTGATGCTTGGTTAAATGCTGAAAGTATGGTAATTACTAACCGAGTAATTGAAAGTAACACAGAGAGATTCAGCGATGAGAAGATTATGAGTAAAAAACTAGAGGAATGAAAAAAGGACAAACAGTAGACATTCACGTATTTGGAGAAAAATTAAAAGGGATTATTCTTGAAGTAAATAAAAATAAAACATTAATGGTAGATGTAGAAGGAGTGAAATATCCCAATGTGCAGACTTTTAAAACACTTCCTACTATAAAAAAAGAAATTCCACCATGGTATATATTGAAGTGAGGCGCCCTTAATATGTATTAATAAATATTCCCCCCTATGGCTGCTGGAAAGTATAATTTTAATATAGAACAAGGTACAACTGTTGACTTTGAAATAGCGTACACAGACTCGGGTTCAAATCCTATCGACCTAACAGATTACACTGCCCGCATGCAAATTAGGCCTCTTATTGGGTCAAGTACGGTGTATATTACTCTTTCAAGTAGTTTAAGTGATTGCGGTACTGGTTTAAATATGAGTGGGTCCAATGGTGTTACCCCTCCTACTTCAGGAACCATAGGAGTATACATTTCGGCTGCTTCTTCTTCTTTATTTAATTTTAATAATGCTTATTATGATTTAGAAATAGTCTCTGGAAGTGGTAATTGTGCTTATGTTACTAGAATATTAGAGGGAAAGATTAAATTATCAAAAGAAATCACTAAAGGATCATACTAATGGCTAATAATGTAACTAATAATAGGGCTTAACTGTAATAACTATTAAAACACCGGGTCCACAAGGGCCTAAAGGTAATATAGGACCCATTGGCCCTACATCGGATACTGGGTCCCTTCTCACTACAGCTTCTATATTGAATGATACTGTTACTTTTACTAAGGGTGATTCTTCAACTTTTGATATTATTATAGATAATATATCTTCTAGTATTTCTTCATCTTATGCAGATGTTGCGGCTTTAGCTAATAGTATTAGGGCAAATGATATAAACCAAGATAGACCTTTTGATATAATAAATGCAATATCAGGTTCATTTTTATACATAACAGCTTCTACTATTGAAGTAGATGCTAATACCATTAAGATAGGAGGAGAGGAACTTTCCCGCGTTGATGTCCAAAATTTAAAAAATTCTAAAGCTGAGTTTGATACTTTAAAAGAAAGACCCTTACTTTCTAGCTCTGCCCAATTAGATGCCTTGGGTTATATAAAAGATAATTGCTGTGATGACTTTAGAATATATACCCAATCTAATGATCTTAGATACAACGCTATCAGCAATTATGCAGTTAGTTTAAGTAGTTCGCACGATGTCTTAGAAAACCTAGTGGAAGGATTACTTGAAGCTACAAGTTCATACTTAACAGTTGCTAATTCTACTCCTACACTCCAACAAGTAACAAGTGTAGGAAGTACTACTACCTCATCCCTTACTATTGCTAACACATTTGTATCAGGAAATTTAAGTGTTGAAAAGACCAGCCAATATCCCACAGGAACCAATATTAATGGTGAAGTTCTTAATATAAAAGGAACCACTATATTTGAAACAGGTTTAAGCGAAGAAGATAATCTTATTGGTAATGTATCAAATGTCAACAACACAGGGATTTATGGTGGTACGTCATATTTTTATAAAAAAAGAGACAATTTAGATGCTTATTTTTTCTTAGGAGGTGGGGCACTGCTTACAGTTACTCGTAATTCTGGTTTATATACTACCACTATAACAGGTTGTACAAATTTTCCTGTTTTACCTTGGGATAGAAAGATTAATAATTATTTTATCAAAAATAACCTTGTTGCTGCTACTGATTATTTTGCGAATAATGTGGGTGGTAGTAGTGGAGTAAATCACAGCATATTTATGCCCCCCATTTTAAATGCAGGATATTCAGCAGGTGAAGTTGTTCAAGTATATAACATGACTTCAAGTTCTCTCGAAGGAGAAAGATATGACCCTATATTGCTAAATAGTGGTAGCATATATATAACAGCTTTTAGTAATTTGGTTACTGCTGTAAATACTGAAGAAAAACTTGTGACTGCTATAGGTAACCAAAACCAAGGTATATATTCAGGTTCTTGGAATAATTATACCAATATTGTATGGATAAATACAGGATCATATTACAACATGGATAAATCAATTGAGGTCCCCCCTGGCTACAAAGCAGTATTTGAGGTATTTCATTATGGTACTCCTAGTTCATATTATAACATAACACATCCCCATCCTAATAACATAGCATATCAATATGGCTATAAATATAGTGGATATAATACTAGTGTAACTTCGGGAATTGGTAGTGAGACTTCAAAAGTTTATAGATTAATAGGGGTTGAACCTTTATAAAAAAAAATAAAAATGAAAATAAATAAAAAACGTTTACGTGAAATAATCAGGGAAGCTATCTATGAAGCTTACATTGATGATAAAGGTAATTTGAAGGATTTTTCATTGGATGATAATGATGATGACGAGGATGATAGTGTAGAGCAGGCCATAAACAAAGCCATGAAGGATATGAAAACCTCAATATCTAAAATTGGCGAGCACCCTGATATTGCTAAAAAATATGGAAATAAAGATATTGTAAACGGGGATATCATTAAACTCATAATTAATAGTATAATAGAGGAAAATAACAATTCAGGTAATATCCAATCTGAGGATGAAGATTTTAACTATGAAGCTATAAAAGATAATGTGAATTGGTTCTTTGAAGAATCCGACACTGAAGGTACTTTGTTCAATCCTGAGGATGCTTTTGAGATCATTATGTCCACATTGGATATATTAGCTACAGGGGTAAAAGATACTTCCCAAATTCCCGATCCCGAAGGGATATTAAAATATATTATAAGTAATTATTCATAATTGTATGAATTTGAAAAAAAGAAAGGGCCCTTTGGCCCTTTCTTAGGTCTTTCGTATATTTAAAATATGAGTAAAGATTATAAATATGTTTTAGAAGGGTACTATGATGCCGAAAAAAAAGTAAAAGCAATAGATCTACTAACGGATAAGCCTTATTATATTGAAGATAGGCCCGATATGAAACAAAAAGTAGAAAAAACAATCAATTTTAATCAATTACTAGGTATATACCAAAAAGGTACCCGTAATGGTTTTGAGTTTTTAAATAAGAATAATTTTACTCCCCCTACCCCCCAAACAACAAAAAAACAAACACCTATGGTTGATAAGCCAGATGATTTTATTATAAGTGATATAAAGTGGAAATACCTGACCCACTGTATTGAAAAGGGTAAAAACCTTATGTTTGTAGGTCCATCAGGTACTGGTAAAACCCAAATTATATTTAAAGCCGCTGATAAGCTTAATAGGAAAATTTTTTATTTTAATCTGGGTTCGACTCAAGATCCTCGTTCAACTTTAATTGGAAATACTTTTTTTAAGGATGGGACCTATTTTGAGGAATCTGTGTTTGTGAAGGCAATAAAAACCCCAAATTCTATCATCCTAATGGATGAAATTTCGCGTGCTAACCCAGAAGCATGGAATATATTGATGCCAGTGCTTGATGTTAATATACGCGCATTACGTTTGGATGAAAGCGACTTAACACCCACAGTTACCGTAGCAGGTGGTGTCAGTTTTATAGCTACTGCTAATATAGGTTTTGAATATACTTCTGCCCGTGTGCTTGATAGAGCTTTAGTAGATAGGTTCAGTATTATCGAAATGGATATTTTAAATAAAGAACAAGAAATGAAATTATTGGGAATAAAGTATCCTAATCTTAATTCCCGTATGAACGAAACCTTATGTGACATAAGTACAAAGATTCGAAAAGAATATACCTCAGATGAATCTAAAATAACATCTTCTTTATCAACCCGAGTATTGTTAGAGGCAGCTGATATGATCACTAATGGGTTTACTTTAGAGGAAATTGCAGAACTTATTATATATCCATTATACTCAAATGATGGAGGGATAGACTCAGAACGTATTTATATCCGACAATTAATTCAAAAATACATCCAATCAGGGGATAAAACAGATTTATTTACTGATGAAGATTTTAGAGAAGTAACTAAATTATGAATTTTAAAAAAGGATATATAGAAGTATGCCTTACAACTGAGGATAGTATCCAACATTTAAGGTGCCACGGGTGGTTAAAAAGAGAAAAATACCTAATCAAATCAGAACAGGTATTTAATAAAACCAGTGAGCAAGATTTTGGTATGTTTATTGTGGTATTATCTAACGATGACCTTTATGAGATGATTGAATATAAAGGAGATATGTTTAATTCTTTTGAGGTTCTTTCTAAAGAAGAGGAACGTTGGGGGACTTATAAAAAAATAAAAGATAGAGATTATATTGAGAATATTTCAAATTTTATGTTTAGTTTAGCCCCAGAAAATAAAATAGATATTGATATGTTTATTGAACAAATGAATGAATCTACTCTCCAGTTATTTAAAACCTCTGATGATTTTAAAGGGGATTATGTATTGGGTGATTTCTTAACACCCGAAGAGAAAGTAAAAGATCTCGATATGTTAATTGAGTTTTTTGAGCAAAAAGAAAGATACGAAGATTGTGATTTTCTTTTGAAAATCAAAGATAAGGTCGTATCTAATAGGGGCTTTAAGAAAAAATAATCTTATGAAAAAGGTTTTTCGTACATTAAATGGAAATCCCATTAATATACTTTCCCATACATTAGAACAAATTAAAATTAACCCCGATGTTAAAATTTATATTGGGGGTGATTCAAAACTTAAGAGTAATGGAAGCATTGTTTACTATACTGTAGTAGCCTATCGCTACGGTGGTAGAGGGGTACATTATGTTTTTAATAAAGAAGTAGTTGAACGCAAAATGACTAAGTGGGACAGATTGATGGGTGAGATTGAGCGCATAATGACTTTCGCTACGTGGTTTACTGAAAATTCTCCTGTTAAGTTATATGCAATTGATTTTGATTTAAACCAAGATAAAAGATACTACTCAAACAAACTTGTAAACATAGCTATAGGATGGGGTGGCTCTTTGGG
>Ga0099851_1000942_pt1 | contig 12268 bp, 20 predicted proteins | sample CB_VirMetaG_6_FD_78176 | JGI IMG/M metagenome (GOLD analysis project Ga0099851, IMG submission 78176) | Freshwater to marine saline gradient viral communities from Chesapeake Bay - CB_1508_2 Viral MetaG | ecosystem: Environmental > Aquatic > Marine > Coastal | place: USA: Chesapeake Bay... | reverse complement strand
TAATATTTTGGTAACAATACTGATCTTCCACCCATATCTATTTCATGCATTACAGCATATCTTGCTCGGAACGTATAAAACGATTCATGTCCTAATAATGATTTATCTAGAAATGCGACTTGACTATATAAGTCGAGTGGTGACTTAGTAACAGGAGAACCTGTTAATAATCTTTTGTAAGCAACACCTTTACCAAGTTCAATAATATTTTTTGTTCTTTTAGCAGTTCTGTTTTTAATTGTAGTTGCTTCATCAATAATCATAATTGTTTCATGAGCTGCTGTTAATAAATCTTTTACTTTTTTTAAACCAGACTTATGACTTAAAGCTTCAACATTAAATAAATACCAAGTTAATTTTAAAGGATCATTAAATGCAGGGGAAATCATTGTATCAATTTTATGAGACATAATTTTAAAATCTATAGGGCAGTGTGTTTCAATTTCTTTTTTCCAATTTAGATATACGCTGTTGGGTGCAATCACAATTGCATTTTTAATTTTATTTTGTGTAAATAAATATGCAGTGTTATCAATTGTTACTTTTGTTTTACCTGTACCCATTTCCATAAAATATGCGAAATTATTAGAATCAGCACCTTGTTTAAGTGCAGTTCTTTGATGTTCAAAGGGTTCTGTCTTGTAATTATATTTCATGTTTAAACAAATATTTTTTAAATTATTTCTTGCATTAAGTAAACAAATAATTTATACACTCACGCAAGGAGGTTCTAATATGGACTTAGAAGCAGAATCGGTCATTAAGATCGATACGGCGAAATCTGCGGATATCGCCCTAAATTGCAATAAGCTTTTGGAAACTCAGAAACAGATAAAAAAGGCTGAAGAAGAAATTAGCAAACTTAAAGAAGCTGAAGTACATCTTTCTGATAACATTATTCCAAACTTAATGCGTGAAGCGGGGATATCCAAGATGGAGCTAACCGATGGGAGTGTAGTAAATGTAAAACCTTACTACCAAGCTCACATCAATGAGTCTTTTAAAGAACGTGCTCACAATTGGTTACGTGAGAACGGTCATGGAGACTTAATTAAAAACAACGTCATTCTCGAATTTGGAAAAGGTCAAGATGAGATGGCTCAATCTGTAATACAGGATGCTCAAGAAAAAGGCTACAATGTAAAACAGAAACAAGCTGTTCATGCATCTACCCTTAAAGCGTTCGTTAAAGAACAAATCCAAGATGGGAAACAAGTACCAAATGATATGTTTGGTGTTTACGTTGCAAACCGTGTAACAATTAAGAAGGAGGACAAATAATGTCTGAAGCACAAAACGCTACTAAAGAAGTAGCACCAAAAAAAGAAGCTGGAGTTCCAGTAAAAATGGATCTTGAAGCTTTATCTGGTCAAGGTACGGAAAATATCACAAGTCGTGATACTAGATTACCTTTACTAAAAATACTTTACTCAAACTCAGCTGTCTTAGATGAGAGTGATGGAAAGTATAACGAAAAAGCAAAACAAGGTGATATCTATAATGAAATCACTGCCTCTCTTTACAAAGCTAAAGAGGGTGTTTTAGCTGTACCTTGTCATTACAATAATACATTTAATGAATGGCAAGATAGAGGAGAGAGTCTTGGTAGACCTGTAAATATACACACAGATCCATCTATCATGACTAAAACAAACAAAGGCGATGACGGTAAAGATAGATTATCTAATGGTAATTATATTGAAGATACAGGTAATCACTTTGTTCAACTACTAAATAATAATTATGAGCCAATTGAAATGGCTTTAATTCCAATGAAGTCTACACAAAAGAAAAAATCTAAGTTGTGGAATTCTATGATTATTAGTAGAAAAATAAAAGGAAAGAATGGATTGTTTGTTCCACCTTCTTGGTCTCAAGTATATAGACTAAAGGCAACAAAAGAATCCAATAGTCAAAATAGTTGGTATGGTTGGGTAATTGAATTTGATTCAATTCTTGATCCTGCTAAACATCTTGATGCTTTACAAACTTCTAAAGCTTTTTATGAGAGCTGCAAGAAGCAAGATATCTTTAGTAAAGTTGCTTTTGAAGAAGATAACAAAAGCGAAGTTAAAAATGTGAGTAACGATCAATCTACTCCATTTTAATGCATAACAAACTATTAGAGTTATTCGAAGGAGACTCTAGTCAATTCATCAAGGTCACCTTAACGGGTGACCAAGATGAACGTGGCAAGAGAAAAGCGGATTACCTCACGCTCCACGAACCTGTGACCTCTGCTCTATGGCAAGAGCATTTAGAGGGTAAGTATGTTATTGGTTTAAGACCAGAAAGAGAAGATAAAATTAAATGGGGGTGTATTGATGTAGACCCACAAAATTATAAAGATTACAGTTCAAAAAAATATATTGATATAATAAAAAATAATAAATTACCTTTGATACCAGTTCGATCTAAGTCTGGTGGTCTTCATATATTTTTATTTTTAAAAGATTGGGAAGATAAACAGGAAGTTTTAAAAATTTTACATAAATGGAATAATGATTACTTCATGGCTAATGAAGTATTTCCGATGAACAAAGCATTAGGTATGCCTTACTTTAACGCAAAGATGACTACTGAATTTGCTTACAATGAAGATGGCACACCAATTATGTTAGAAGCTTTTATAGAATTAGCACAACTTAAACGCACAAATTTAGAACAAATTAAAAACTTTAAAGCAACAAACTATGAACCCGAAAGTTCTTGGAGAGATTATCCTCCTTGTGTTCAAAAAATGATACAAGAGAAATGGTCTGGTAATCATAGAAATGATTTTTTATTTAATGTTCTTGTTTTAGAATGTAAAAAAAATGAAAGTTTATCTATAGAAGAGTTAATTGAAATAGGTAGGAAAAGGAATACAGAAATATTTGCTACACCTCTTCCAGAAAAAGAAGTTATTACTACTGCTAAATCAGTTAAGAAAGGTGGTTATTTTTATAAATGTCCACCTAAGTTAAATGCTATTACACCAATATGTAATAAAGAATTATGTAAGAATAGATCATTAGGTATATTTCAAGAGACACCTGCACTAGTAGATGAGTTTGATGAAGTTATGTTTATTAGAGATATTAAAGAATCTTTTTACAGATTTAAATATCAAGGGGAAGAGATTATTTGCAAGCCAGAAGATATGGCATCAGAATTAAATTTTAAAAAGAAACTATTAAATTATAAAATACTTTGGAAAAATTTACCTAAAAGAAAAAATATTAGTGTATGGGATTTATTTTTAGATGGTTTAATTAAAAAGGCTCAAGAGTCTAGCGACTTCAATTATCAAGAACATATTGATGATATTCGTTATCAAACTTTAAAAGAATTTTTTGAAGATACTATTGAACAAGATGATTTTAAAAAACTTAAAGATGGTTATGTTGTATTAGAGTCAAAAACAAACGTCTGTTATTTTAAAAGAACTACCTTAGATAATTGGATGAAAAAGAAAATGAATAAAGCATTTAATAATTCTATGGAAGCTTTAAGATTATTAAATTGTAAACGATTAGAATACCACGAAGGAGAAAAAAATATTTGGGCTGTTGATATGCCAGAGTTTATTAATCATCAAGAAATTAAAAAACAAAGATCAAAAAAAGTAGATAACACTTTAACGGAGATGGATGATGGATACCACACAGGAAAATTCAGAGATTCAAAAACTAAAACGACTACACAAAAAGACGATTAAAATATATGGGCCACCTGGTACTGGTAAAACTTATACTTTAATAGAAAGGATTTTAAAAAAACATTTAAGAAATGGTATTCAACCAGAACGTATTGCTTTTATTTCATTTACTAATAAAGCAGTTAATACTGCAGTGGAAAGAGCTTTGGCAGCTTTCCCACAATACACTATTGAAAATTTCACCAGATTCAAAACACTTCATAAGTATTGTCGTAGATATTTTAAAGAAGAAGTCTTTGATATTAAATCATGTATGATTGATTATGCATTACAAGAGAGCATTATTAAAAGATCTGATAACAGATTAGAAGATGATGAATTTATTTACAAGGATTGGTCTCTAGCTATTTATGATAAGGCAAGAAATATGATGGCGGATCCTATTAAAGTATACAAAAAAGAATCTTATAAGAAAGATAATATTGATGTTTTTCAAAGAAAGATTGCAACTTATGAACACTACAAGAATGGAGGAGGAGAAACCTCCTTTATTGATTTTACAGATATGATTGAAAAAGCTATTGATGAAATAGATTTTCCTGAATTAGATGTATTAATTTTAGATGAAGCTCAAGACTTTACTCCATTACAATGGTCAGTGTTATTTAAAATAGCTAACAATTCAAACAAAATTTATTTAGCGGGAGATGATGACCAAGGTATCTATCAATGGAATGGAGCAGACTCAAAATATTTTACAACTTATTTTCCAGGCAGAAAGGTTGTATTAAGAAAGACAAGAAGATTCGGAGAAGCTATACATCACTTTACAGAAATTATTAGACGAGGAATTGTAGACTCTGAAGAAAAAGAATATCTACCTTCAGATAAGGAAGGAAGCGTTAAAAGATATTTAAATTTTAAAGAGATAGATTTTAATTTAGATGGTACCTGGTATATTTTAGGGAGAGTTAATAAAGTAGTAAATGAACTACGAATGGCAGCTAAAGAAGCAGGTTTATATTTTGGAGATAATAAAGGAAATAAATCTTTTGATCGTAAACAATGGCAAGCCATAAAAGCATGGACAGCTGTTGCTAATGGTAAAGCTATTACTAAATCAGATGCTGAAGTTATGTTTAAATATGTTAGAGATTTAGAAAAAGATGCATATAGACAAGATAACTTTTGGATGAGTCAGCCCGATTTTAAAACATATAATTTTACAGAGTTAAAAGAATGGTGTGGTTTAACATTACCTGATGAAAAGAAAAATAAAGAATGGTGGTGGATTCTTCGTAGAAACTTTACATCAAAACAGAAAATATATTTTATTAGATTACTTAAAAGATACGGACAAGAACATTTAAATGAAGAACCAAAAATAATAATTGATACTATACATAGTGTAAAAGGAGGAGAGGCTGATCACGTTGTTCTTGCAAGTAAGAATGATTATGCTTCTGACTTTAGCCGTAAAAATAAACAAGATCAAAGCGGAGAAAGAAAAGTTTATTACACTGGGGCTTCACGGGCAAAAAATACTTTACATATTTTATCAACTGACTATAAGTATCATTACCCCATTGGTAAAGACTATTTAATATATTTAGAGGAAACTAGACATGACTAATAAAGAAATATTTGATAAAGCATTTCCACAAGGAAAACAAATTGGGGGAAATCACTATAAAAATTTTACCATACAACCGTATGAATTTATATCTAAAAATAATCTCAGCTTCTTCCAGGGGAACGTTGTGAAATACGTTTGCCGTTATAAAAATAAAAACGGTATACAAGATTTAGAAAAGATAATTCATTACTGTGAATTAGAAATTAAAAAACTTAAAGATGATAAATAAAAGATATTTTGAACCTATAAAACAAGTTGTAGATTATGTTGAGTCTAAAGCTGAAGGTAAAGTTTTAGAACTGGGCCCAGGTTTAAGACCATTTGCAAAAGCAAATTATTTTTGTGGCCATAGTGAGGAGGAGAAAAATCGTTTAAAAAATTATTCAGTGTGCGACTTTTCATCCCAAGTTTTCCCATACAAAAATAAAGAGTTTGATTTTATTTATGCAAGACATGTTGTAGAGGATTTATATAATCCAAAACATTTTTTAAATGAATGTAAAAGAGTAGCTAAAGCAGGATATATAGAAAACCCATCACCTTTAGTAGAGAATACTAAATATATAGAGAGCGATAAAAGCTATTTTAAAGGATATCATCACCATCACAGTGTGGTTTGGTCAAAAGGTAATGACATAAGTATATTACATAAATACCCTATAATTGATTGTGTACAAATCAATATAGATTCAGAAAAAATATTAGAAGATCCATTTATGTGGAATAATTATTTTTTATGGAGTGATGACTTCTCTATTACACATTATGAACATGAAAAAAATTTTAACACAGTAAAAGATTATCCAAATCTATTAACTAAATCTATTAATGAAGGTATATCTAATTCAAGGGCATTTAAAAAGGAAATATTAAATGCTTAAACCTACAGAATTTAATTTTAAATTTTATGAAAAATTAAAAACATTTGGAGTTGATATTAAACAAGTCATAGATGGGGGTTGTCATGAAGGTTTGTGGTCAAAGAGAATAAAAGAAATATTTCCTAATGTAAATTGTCATTTGATAGACCCACAAAATATATTTGAAGAAAAATTAAAAACTTTAGGTACGTTTTATAAAGTTGCTTTAGGCCAACACAATGAAGAAAGAGATTTTTATTTTGCAACTAATAAACAAAAAGCTACAGGTTCTTCGTTATATCAAGAAAATTCAAATATTATATTTGACAAAAAGAAAATTGAAACTAAAAGATTAAGTGATGTTGTCCCAAAACAAACTTACGATGTTATTAAATTGGACATACAAGGAGCAGAACTAGAAGTAATAGAGGGTAGTTTAGAATTATTCCAAACTACTAAATGGGTACAACTAGAGTGCCCTGTATATAACAATAATAAAGGAGCCCCTAACTTTGAACATTATATAAACTATATGGCAAATTGTAATTTTAAAGTTTTTGATATTGATAATGTTTTTGTTAATGGAAAATTAATGGGAGTTGATTTTATTTTTAATAACCAAGCATTGCCTCCTGTATGTTCTTTAGAGGGGGAAATTAGATATGAGGATGGACAATGAGCTTACAACTAACTATGAATTTTAAAAAACATATGTGGACAGCCCCAAGTGAATTTAAAGATTTATCAGGATATTCTGAAATTGCAATTGATTTAGAAACTAGAGATGAAGGTATCAATAAAGGAATGGGTGCAGGTTGGGCAACGAATAGTGGAGAAATTATTGGATTTGCTGTTGCCGTAGAAGGTTGGCATGGTTATTTTCCTTTCGGTCATTTTGGTGGAGGTAACTTAATACCAGAACAAGTTAAGCAATATATGAAAGATGTTTGTGCTTTACCCGCAACTAAAATATTTCATAATGCACAATACGATGTAGGTTGGTTGCAAGCATCTGGAATTAAAGTTAATGGCAAGATTGTAGATACTATGATTGCAGCAGCTTTGATCAATGAAAACAGATGGAGTTATTCCTTAAATGCTTTAGCGATTGATTATTTAGGAGAAGTAAAAGCTGAAGCGGATTTAAAAGAAGCAGCGGCCTCGCATGGTGTAGATGCTAAAGCAGAAATGTGGAAGTTACCTGCTGAACATGTTGGACATTATGCGGAACAAGATGCACGGCTCACGCTCCTTTTATGGCAAAGATTTAAAGCTGAAATAAGAACACAAAGCATAGAAACTATTTGGGAATTAGAATCTAACTTATTACCTGTATTAATTGAAATGAGAGCAAACGGGATTAATGTTAACTTAGAAAAAGCTGAATCATTAAAATTAGAATTTGCATCTCAAGAAAAAACATTATTACAAAAAATAAAAAAATTAGTAGGAAAAGATATAGATATTTGGGCAGCACGCCAAATCGGTGAAGCTTTTGATAAGCTTGGTATAGAGTATCCAAGAACACAGAAAACAAACGAACCGTCATTTACTCAAAATTATTTATTTAATTCACCCCATGAAATATCAAAATTAATCGTTCAAGCACGAGAAGTTAATAAATTTCACAATACTTTTTTAACGGGTATAACTAAATTTGCACACAAGGGTAAAATACATGCAGAGATAAATCAACTCAGGTCTGACTCAGGGGGTACAGTTTCTGGTAGATTATCTATGTCTAATCCTAATCTACAGCAACTTCCTGCTAGAAATTTAGAATTTGCACCAAAGATACGTGGATTATTTATGCCAAAAGAAGGTTGTCATTGGGGTTCTTTTGATTATTCACAACAAGAGCCGAGACTAGTTGTTCATTATGCATCATCAATTGGAGAAGGTTATGAGGGATCACAAGAACTTGTTGAAGCTTATGCAAATGCTTCAGCAGACTTTCATCAAACTGTGGCTGACTTGGTGGGTATTGATCGTAAACAAGCTAAAACAATTGGACTTGGTTTGATGTATGGAATGGGTAAAAACAAATTAGCAAATTCACTTGGACTTGAAAGAGAAGAGGGAGATGTCATTATCGCAAAGTATAATCGTAAAGTACCTTTTGTAAAATTACTTTCTGATCGTTGTATGAAGAAAGCTGATGAAGAAGGTGTGATTAGAACAAAGCTTGGTCGTAAATGTAGGTTTGATGAATGGGAACCTAGAGATTGGGGGTTATGGACAAGCGAAACTTTTGAAAATGCTGTAGCTAAATATGGTAAAGATAATATTAAAAGATCTAAAACTTATAAAGCTTTAAACAGATTAATACAAGGTTCCGCAGCCGATCAAACCAAACTTGCTGTTGTTGAATGTGCTAAAGAAGGTTATGTACCTAAATTACAAATTCATGATGAATTATGTTTTGATGTAGAAACAGAAGAAGATGAAAAGAATATTAAAAATATTATGGAAAACTGTATGGAGTTAAAAGTTCCTAGTGTCGTTGATGTTGCTATTGGTAAAAATTGGGGTGAAACTTCTTAATGAATGATGAAGGACTTGTAATATTTTTATTTTTAACTATCCAAATTTTTGGAATACTTTACGCACTTATATTTTTGTAATGGAATATCTCTGCAAAATTTGTAGAAAAATAGCCCACGTAATAGATAAAGAAGAATATTTTTGTGCTGATTGTATGTTTAAAATATTACAGCGAAAGATATCCCGAAACAGTAAACCTGTTTTTAAAAAAGTATTACCAAAAAACAACTAAACGTTAACTACTAAATCGTTTTGTTCTAAGTGGTAATCTTTGTGTGCGAGTCTACATATCTCCACGTCAGCCATAACCATTTCTTTTCTGACTCGTCTTATTTCTTCTTCGATGGGTTTCATATCAACAGTAACTCTACCTTCAACTAGGTATTTGTTATTCCATCTGTTTTCAAGCTCCATCTTTCTGGCCAACAGCTTTTTGTTTGCTTCTGGGCTCATAGTTTATCTCCTCATAGAAAAAGTACAAACGATCTGGTCTATAAACGCCTTCATTCTCAACCGAATAGTTTCCTTTTTCTAATTCGTTAATGAAGTCTTTTTGTATCGTATCTTCATTTTGTCCTTTGAATTCTGAGACAATCAGATATCCTCCTAGACGACATTGGACACGATAAGCCTTCATAAGATAATATATACTATTTTAAGCGGGTGTGTCAACCTTTTTAATGGGTTGACAAAAAAGTTGCATATCAAGGATAAATAAATTTTTTTCATGCAAATTAATTTCTAAATTTTCAGAAAATTCTTTGGCTCTTTTATCACATTTCTCTTTATTTTCATAATAAATTCTTGGCTCTTCATAAAAATACATACATTTAGGTACAGTCGGTGTATCAAATGGTGCAGCACACACCATACCAAAAAATATAAAATGTTCTATCATTATGTAAGAATATCACAGATATTTTTTAATTGATATGGATAAGTATTTATAGTAAGAGTTGGGAAATCTAAGGAGTAATATATATATGGATATCAATAAATGGAAGTCTGTTGCAGTTCGAAAAGACGATTATGAAATTTTAAAAGCAATTTCTAAAAATAAATTTAGAGCTCCAGCTTCAATGATAAGTAAACTTGTTAATGATTATGTAAATTATCAAGCGAAAAAAGAAAAAGTACCTTTAGATTCTTACAAAAAGAAACTATTAAATGGAAAGTCGTAACCCGTTTAAAGAGGTAGTTAGGTCTCTTCAGGAAGAAAATAAGAATCTTTCTGAAGAACTTAATCACTTGAAATATAAAATAATATATTACGAGAATCGTTGTAATTTCCTAAAAAGTATCATAAATAAGTTGTTAGTTTTACGAAATAAATTTTTAAATTAAATTTTTTCGTCAAGGACTATCAATAATGAAGAAACATTACTACAATAGACCTATGTCTAAATTTGAAGATTATTTATGCGATGACTATGGGACATCGATAAAAGACTTTGAAAAAAAAGTCGCCACCTATAGTAGAGAAGAAATTAATGATCTCATGCACGAAATTCATGCTGATGCTGAATTTCTAATGTCCTCTTACGCTCCACCCAAGCTAATAAGGTATTATCATGAGTTATTATCAAGACTTGTTAAAAATTATGGGCATTAGTTTTGCAACCGAGATGGTTCAGCAAAATAAATCTAGTGAAATTAAATTATGGCGTGCAGTTATTAACAATGCTTTAGGCGATGTTACTATCAACTTATCAGACCGAAAAAGTTCAATTCAAAAAATGACTGCTCATTATTGGATTGTAAATAATTCAGAAGATTTTCAACAAGTTTGTTATTACGCTGATCTCGAACCCTCTAATGTAAGATTACAATATTTGCGTGCGATAAAAAATAAAAAAATTATTTTTACAGATCGACAAGTGAAATGGAAAAAATATAATGACCATTACCAAAAATTAAAAGAAACTAAAGATAAGGAAGAACGAAAACGTCTTAGAAAAATTGTAGAGTATTTAAGAATGTTGGTATTTAATTCGAACAATAATCCTATAATGATTAATTAAGGGGATAAAGGGCAGTCTCCCGCCCTTTATCTGTGTTTAAACAACGAAAGGTAGTTATATATGAAAACTACTATTGATTGTAGCACCGAACTTGAATAACCGCAAGATTTAGATTAAAAGGGTAGAACAAGTACCCCTACCTATTCTACCCTATCGCCTAGCGTACCCGATCAGGTGCATTCAGGTTCGATTATGCACAGTTGCTATAATTTGATCACGAATCACGGATCCCGAACCCAAAACTTTTAATTCTGCATAGCTTTTAAACAAGCTTGTGGACTAGAGAATGCAACTTTTCTAAATAGTTTATCATTCTCTTCTTTAGTCTTGCCTTTGAATACGATCTCGCCCGTATCCCAATTAACTTTGACTTTGTCCTGTTCCTCTAGCTTTTTTAAAAGTGCTCTTGTGTTTTCTATACTACTCATCTTTTAAAATTTTATATTCTCTAATCGGTTGTTGTTCACCCCAATAATTAACATCAGATTTTAATTCTTCTTCTAATTCTTGGTGTTGCCATTCGTATAAATTTCCTTTTTCATCTCGACAAATAACCTTCTCTACCTTGTACTTATACTTCTTTGCCATACCTACTTATAATATGATAAATATTCTAATCAATTTATTTTATTCGCTTATTTTCTTGGATAATCTTATAAGCATTTTCCATAGCGGATTGTAGCATTGTAGATTGATTGAATCTTTTAATTTCTACATCTATGACATTAAATAAATTTTCTAATGCGGTATATGTCCTGCTTGCTAAAATATTATCTTTAGTATCCTTAACAAGTTCTTGTTGTTTTTTAGATAAAATTTCTATTGTTTTATGATGTTCTTCAACGTCTTTATTACTAACTACCATTAGCCTACCTTTCGTTTTAATTGAATAATATTATTAACTCTTGGAAATAAAAGATGTGGCTTGCCTTTTAGTATACCTAATTGTTCTAACAGTTCGTGTTCCGTTAGGTTAATTGTTCTTGTGGTATATACATAAGCCGTCCTCATCATATCATTTAGCCAAAATACATTGTTATTTTTTTCTACTCGTGTTAATTTTGTTTTATAATTGCATTCAAAAAAATAAGCAACGAGTTGTTGTTCATTCATTTTTTGAAAATCAGAAGTTAAAAAACTATAATATTCATAATTTTCATACTCCCCATTTTGCACGTGGTAAGTAATAAAAGTAAATTTTTTACTCATCTTTAATCCTTTTTTGTTTAAGGTTAAATTGATATGCTACGACTTTAGGGTGTCCTAACGCTATCGCTTTTTCGAATTCAACGGGACATTCATTTAACCACTTTTTAAAATCTTGTTCCAATCGATAGTAGTACCGCCTTGCTTTATTCTTTTCGTGTACTGCGGTAATTTCGGGTAAAGTTTGATCGACCATTTTAAATCCTTTCTTTGTCTACCTCTAACGCTTTTACTATTTTTAACATATCTTCAAAACTATCGGTACTCGCACTTGGTTCAGCGTGAACCCCTTTCTTTTCGTCAAAACGATAAATATAATAGTTATGTTGAAAGTATCGTTGGCACTCTTGGTTTTTTAAAT
>Ga0099851_1000939_pt1 | contig 12278 bp, 12 predicted proteins | sample CB_VirMetaG_6_FD_78176 | JGI IMG/M metagenome (GOLD analysis project Ga0099851, IMG submission 78176) | Freshwater to marine saline gradient viral communities from Chesapeake Bay - CB_1508_2 Viral MetaG | ecosystem: Environmental > Aquatic > Marine > Coastal | place: USA: Chesapeake Bay... | reverse complement strand
ACAAATACATCTGCTGTAAACGTATTTTTTGGTAAAGGTGGCGGAACTGCTGGATGGAATTCTACTACTGGTCATCAGTATACAATGTTCACTGAATCATCTACGTTTTATTGGCAGTGGTGGACTTCTGGTACATCTCCAAATACGATAAGCGCGTCATTGGCATCTCTTGGATGGAGTGCCAATACTTGGTATCATGTTGCTGTATCTTATGATGGAACAACAACAGAAGTATACTTTAATGGAAGCAGGGTAAATACGAGTGCCGCTGTTTACAATAAACCAAGTAGTTCAAACGCTTTTAGAGTTGGAGCTAATCCTGCTGGTTATTCAGTTTATGGCTATATGGACGATTTTAGAATAACAAAAGGCGTAGGAAGATACACAGGGTCAACTTTAACAATACCAACGGCAGCGTTTCCTAACTCATAAAATGAATCCAAAAATAAACACAGAAGTAAAAAATGTTTTGATTCTAGTTAGTGGGCTAGAAAATCAATCTCATGAACAAAGTGGCGTGTGCTACAAGATATCTAATGCGCCTACAAATGTTGATAATCTAACTTATACAGTTTTAAATTATTGGAATGAATTACAAGGATGTGGATATGGGGTATTGTTTGATTATATTAGCGGCGCAAATTCATATGAAATGTCAACCGACATTGGTTTTTTAGACGCGCCTTTTGTTATTCCTGAGTTTCATCCAGTTTGTAATTTTGATTGGAGAATAAAATCTTCTGGACTTATAATGTAAAAAATGCCTTTTGTAAATCAAAAATTTGATCAACCAATTTTAGACTATAAAAACCATAAGATTTTTTTAAATGAAATAGGGGAAAATATTTTCGAGTTCAAATCTGAAGAAGTCATTTCAAAATTAATTTTCAAATTAGCCACTGGTAAAGATTTTGTTTTAAAAAAAGAAGATCCTCAACTTTTTAAGCCTCAACAAAATAAAAGGCAGTTTTCTGGCGGAAAAACAGCATTTATTGTTCCTTTTTTTAGTTTTTACAAAAACGACGTAACAATAGAAAACTACAATATATTTAAGTCTCAGATTCCAGAAAAAGATTTGTTTGTGATTGAATTAAGCTTTTTTGATTTACCGTTCTTTATAAAAGAAGCAAAAATTAGATTGAAAGCTGGACTTGAAGGGTTACTTTGGCAAAAAGAAAGGTTAATGAACATTATCCTCGATCACATCCCAAAAGAATACGCGAATATAGCTTGGGTTGATGCTGACATTCTTTTTAGAAATAAAAACTTTATAAAAGACATAGATTTGAAGTTAAATGACCATTCTGTAATTCAATTGTTCAAAAAAGCGAACTGGCTTGAGGCCGACAATAGAATTAGTCAGGAATGGCAAACAATAATTTTTAACAACGATACAAGAACTCATCATCCGGGTTTTGGTTGGGCAGCGAGAAGAGAAGAAATTGAAAAAATTAAGTTTTTTGATTATCATATCACTGGCAACGGAGACGTTTTTATTTATAGCCTGCTTTCTGGAACAAGAAGCTCTTGGTCTAATTCTTTTTTGAAATTGCCGGGGGTAAATTACTGCGCGGAGAAATACATAGAAAAAGCAAGAAAATATTTGAAGAGTGATGTAAGCTACTTAGACGACGAAATTGATCATTTATATCACGGAGATTACTCAAACAGACTTTATCATGAAAGGCACATGATTCTTGAAAAAGGAAACTTCGACCCAGTGGAACATTTAAGAATAAATGATAATGGATTGTTTGAATGGAATTTTCAATCTGAAGAAGCAAAAAAAATTAGTCAAGATATAAATAACTATTTGAAATTAAGGAAGGAATATGACTAAACCAGATTTTATAATCGTGGGGCCAATAAAGACAGCTACGACTTCTTTGTTCAAAGCTTTTGTTCAACACCCGAAGCTGCTTAGTCCAGAAAATAAAGAGCTTCATTTTTTTAGCAATGAAGAAAACTTTAAAAAAGGGCTTGACTGGTATTTTTCATTGTTCCCAGAAAAAGAATCTGAAGATCAAAAAATTTTTGAAACAACTCCAAATTATTTTCATTCGCCTAGAGCTTTGCACTTGATTAAAAATAGGCTTGGTTCGACAAAAATCATTTGTATTTTAAGAAATCCAGTTGGAAGATTTGTTTCTCAGTACAAACATTTTAGGGCTATAAATTACGCATTTACCACAGACGAAGGAAAAGCAAAAGCGGAGCGATTTCCTTGGTATGAAGAAATGTCAAAAAGGGACTGGAAGGGCGAAGAAAGATTATTTAAAGACGTTGTCGATAACGTTAAAGAAAGCAAACTTTATTATTCTGGGGGAGAATATGCTGTTAGGCTGAAAATGATAGAAAGTGTGTTTTTTAAAAAGCAAGTAAAAGTGGTAATTTATGAAGATCTGATTTCAGACCCTCAAAAGATTTGTTCTGAAATTTTTGAATTTGTTGGGGTAGAGAATTTTAAAGTAGAATTCGGGAAAGATAATTCTTCTGATTTTTGGAGTGAAATTTATGATGCGTCAAAAGAAATAGATGTCAATAGTATAATAAAACTTCAAGAATACTACAAGCCGCACAATCAAATCTTGTATCAAATGCTAGAAAAAAACTTGGAGTGGGATTAATACGTAACTTCCGGGTTAATAGACACAATTCCTTGTTGGACTCTTACTACGTAGTCTCCGCTATAAACTTCAACATCATAAACTTGATCAGAAATAACGAGGCCAGAAGTTTCAGAGGAGGTAAGGGAAAGGTCAACTAAGCCACTAACAAACCCTTCCCCAGAAGTTCCAGAATTGATAGCTGTTGTAAAATCGGTAGCTTGCCCAGTGCTGTAAGCATACCTCATTTTAGCTCTAGCATTGTATCCGCTTAGGTTTATAGTGTTTCCTGCGGCATTTTTTGCGGTCAAACTGGCAGAAAAATCAGATCCTTGGTCGATGCTAAGATTTACTTTGGTGGCCATTTTAATATAAATTACACTTTTAATTGATCATTAGTGTAAATATTGTAAATGAGCATTCAAGTTATTAAGGTTGTTGATATCGCAGATCAAATTCATAGAGAGTTGGGTTCTCCTACTGATTTGAGCGTTTCGGCTATAGCGTTTTGGGTTAGAACCAATGTTGGAGCCTTAAATAACATGGTCAATCAAAATTTTAGAATCAATGATAGTTATGAAGTCGATAGAGTAGACCCAGACAACAGCGACTTGACCATAAATATTGATATAAACGCTATTGCCGTTTTTAAGAAAATGTATATGGTTCATTATTATGATAACAAAGTTAGATCTACACTGGGCGCGGCTTCTACGGATTCAGTTGTAGAGCTATCTAGTGATGGATCTAGCATCAAAAAAATAAATAAAAACGAGCAAGGAAAAACTTATGCGTCTTTAAAGAAAATGGAATATGAAGAACTCAATTATATGGCCAACGCATATAAAGCCGGGGAAGCGTCTCCAGTTCAAGTCGCAGGCAATGACACAGTTGAAGGCGACTATAACCCTTATAGATCATTCAATAGAATCAATAAAGTTTATAACTCATAATGGCTAGTTTAGTATCACAAAATGAAATAGATGTCTTTACAGGAGATTTCGAAAATCTTTTCGATACTTTTAAAAGACCTATCACAGTGTTCAAAAGGCCGAAGAAAGTGGTTTCTGCGGGAAATATTAATGATCAAAATATTTACTTTGGCTATGATCCTCAAAATATCGAACCGAATGTTGTAGAAAGTTATGAGCCAGTGTCTGGAGTTTTTGATGTGATGATTTCTTATAAAGACAATCAAAATTCAAACGACTTGACGGACCTGAACACTTTCGCCTATGAAGGCGACGTAAGAATAAAAGTTCAAGAAGATTGTAGGCAATTTATAAAAAACGGAAAAACTGAAAATATACAATTCGATGATAAAGTGTTTAATGTTGTTGGAGACGAAGCTGTAAAATACTTTTTTGGATATAAATTGTATGTGTTTCATTTAAAAGCCACTAAATGAAGATAAAGGTTGACTACAATCAATTAAACAAAACTCTTCAAGCACCGAATAAGGTTCTAGAAGAAGCGGCTTATAATGAAGTAAAAAGTAATTTAGATCAAGCCACGGAAATGATGCTCCAAGAATTTAATGAGCATCCTGTGACTCAGGAAATAGAAGCTGGGCCGACAGCAAGCAATTCTTCTGGGTCTTTGGGCGGTTATGGAAATTTATTTTCGTTTTTAGGGTTTGAAAGTGGGACTAATCCAATTGCTTTTTTGAGAAATTTATTGAAAGAAAGCGTCAGTATAATCAGGCGTCCAGCCTCTAAAGCAAGAGGAAGGTATACGTTTAGTGTGACAGTGCCAGAAATAAAAGAAATTGAAAATGAAACTCCGCTTCCTTATGAAAGCAGTAGAAGCTGGGTCCGAGGAATAGAAAGAGGTATTTCTGGAATAGCTTATTATATTTTCACTAAGAAAAGCGAAAATAGTAGATCTGGGGCAGGATTGCAGTCTCAAGCGAAAGTTAGGGGAGGGGTTAGATTTCAAAATCAGTCTTATTTGAGTCTTATTTTGAATAAGTTTTATAAAAACGCTAAAGTCAAAAAATGAAAGCGCAATTTGATAATCAAGTGATGAGCAGCTTCTTGCTGTGGTTTGATAATAAGCTACTAAAGCAAGGCGAAGGGTTTACCAATACTTCTGGTAAATTCTATGATATGGTTGATAAATGGAACTTTGGAGAAGGTTATAATGTTTATAATGCGCCATTCAAGCAGTTTGTTTATGATACCTCGATTACTGGTGCGACAGTGATGACTGGAGTAACTGTAACAGACTCTGTTAGTGGAACAGCGATTTATAATTTAGATTCTCCGCAAGTTTTTGCGATTAATCCAAGTGAGGGGCAAATAATTTTAAAAACAGACGAATTTGCTGGCGATGTAACAGATGTGAGCGGGTCTTATTCTGTGAAAGAATTCTCTGTTAAATTAACTAGTGAGCCAGAAGAAAAACTTCTTTTCGAAACAGATTTCAAGTTAAAACCAAAAGTATCTCAAAATATAACAACTGGCCTGTTCGAAGATCAGCAGTCTTATCCTGTAGTGTATTTAAAGCACAATGGATCAATAAATACACCCGGAGCGTTCGGAGGTCAGGAATTTACTTCTATAGACATCAGAGCTATTGTACTGACAAATTCACAATTTACTTTGGATGGAATTTGTTCTATTTTTAGAGATACGAACGATCAAAACTTTTACCTTTTTGATGCAGACGAATTTCCATTCAATTATGTTGGCTCTTATAATGACAATATAGTTTTTAACTATGCAAACACTATTAGCGGTGTAAATCTTGGTGGCCCAAAGGGCATGTATATTAAAAACGTAAATGTTGCCAAATACAGCGCAGGATCATTAAACGATTATAGATCCATTAATGCTAATATTTATGCTGGAATAATAGATTTTGAGGTGGAAAAGTATAGATTACCGCCTAAATAAAAAACAGAAAAAGTTAAAAAAATCGTGTAATATTTAAAAGAAGGATATAAACCATGTCAAGAAACAGAGTAATTTATCAATCAGAAGCTCTTTATGCTGGGCCATCCCCGGCCACTGGATTTCAATTTATTGATGGCGATGGCGTCAAAATTGAAAATATAACCGGAATAACAGCAGTAAATCAGCTTCAAAGAATTCAAAACGCAAACTATAGTTTCAATATTAATCGTCAAGACATCAACCAATTTGGTGAGTTGGCTGCAATTGATAGAGTGATTCTTGATTCTCCAACTGTTTCGCTCGACTTTAGCTATCTCTTGGCTAACTTCGGAAACGAAAAAGTTTTGGGTTTCAGACCTCTCGATGGCTCTGCTTCATGTATGAGCGGAATCTTGAACAAAATCACAGATTCAAGAAACTATTATGTAAAAACTGTAAGCGAAGGTCAAGACGCAGTTGGCGAAGCCAGAAACGCTAGTGACGAAGTTATTGCAATTGGTAACGGATTCTTGACTTCTTACTCTACTGATGCTAGTGTTGGTGGTCTACCAAGTGTTAGCTGCAATGTTGAAGCTCTCAACATGGCTTTTGATAGTGGAACTGGTGTTGCCGGTGGATTCACAACTCCTGCTGTTGATCCAGAGAATGGAACACGCTTGGCAAGCAAATATCGTTTGCCGCAAGCCACTGGCGATTTCGGAACTGGGACAATGAATGTAAGCGTTCTTCGCCCCGGAGATATTACGCTCACGTTCAAGCAAAGAACCGCTGAAAACGAGGGTAGTGAGGAAGATGCTACTGGCGACTACTCTGGAATTGGAGCAAGCATTGGCACTACAGATGCTAAGATCCAAGGATACAGTTTCAGCTTCGACTTGAGTCGCGAACCAATTCAAAAACTTGGAAGCAGATTCGCCTTCTCAAGAGAAATCAGTTTCCCTGTTACTGTTAGCTGCTCTATTGACGCTCTTGTCAGTGACATCACAACTGGAACGCTCAGTGATGTGATAAACACAGACGACGCCTACGACATCACGGTCCAGCTTAAAGAGCCTAGCGATAACACAAAAACTGTATGCTTATACAAATTGAAGAATGCAAAACTTGACGCTCAATCCTTCAGTTCTTCAATCGGTGACAACAAGAGTGTTACGCTTGATTTTTCATCTCAGATTGGTGGACCTAACCAGACTACTCTTGGCTTCTTCATGAGTGGTGATTCGGTTGGATTAAATCAAATCTCTGTATACGACACAAACGAAGGCGGCAGCGCAGACTAACAAGTAGCGTGCCATTAAGTGAGAGGCTCCTTCGGGAGCCTCTTTTTTTTATACTTTTTTTATTTTTTAGGGTAATATATAGTAGGTAAAAGGTTCTCATGGACGGCGGGAAAGCCAAAGATTTCTTGAGTTTTCAAGTTAATAGAAAAGTAACTTCTCTGTATAAATCTTTTTTGTTTATACTAGAGGATTTGCAGGACTCTGGATATAATATTTCTGACTCTGTATTTCAAAGATACAGAAAAAGGGTATTAGACAATGGTAATGATGCCATTCGTGAAATAGAAGAAATATTAGAAAAATTAAAAATTGATTTAGAATGAAAACACTATACGAGTTTGTTTCAAGCAAAAAGGAAAAGGTAAAAGAGGATATCGTTGCTAAAGACGCTGAAGGTAACGAAACAACAACCACTAAGGAAGTAGAAAAAAATGTTCCTTATGCATTTGCTATTAGAAAGCCAACGAGGTCTCTTTATGATGAGGGAGAACTTTTTTATGGAGTAAGACTTGCTGAAGGCGTTAAAGCTGGACTTCTCACCCGCCAAATGTTAAACAAAAGATACTTGAATGATGGCGGATCAAAAAGTGAGCTAGAAGAAGATTATGAGAAAGTGGTGTACAACATCATTCTTGATAATCAGCTAAAATTTCAAGAACTGGAAAATAAAAAGGACCGCACTCCAGAAGAAGATAAGGAGCTTGAAGAAATCAAGTCTAGAATTGTATACGCTCAAAGACAAGCTCAGAAATACGAAGCTGGGCAAAGTTCACTATTTGATCAAACAGCCGAAAACAGAGCGCGGAATAAAACTATCACATGGTGGGCATTGCAGCTTTGCTATCGTAAGCTAGTAAATACAGACAAAGAAAGTGGCGCAGAAGAAACAGTTTTTGAGCCATTTTTTGGAGACGGGTCTTACGAAGACAAGCTTGCTGCTTATGACGCTATTGAAGAAAAGGCCGAAGAAGATTTTGATATGCAGGTTTTGAAAAGATTTTTGTATCTTATCAGCTTTTGGTATGTTGGGCGAGCCACAAGATTTGATGACTTCCTTAAACTTGAAGAGTCTTTGAAAGAAGAAGCTAAGAATGATGAAGAAATTGAAGAATTCATCACAAAAGAATTAAACTTAATTGAGCCAAAGCCAAAAGAAGAAGCTGAAGTTAAAGATTAAATTTGCTGACATATCCTTCGCGCCTCCTTAACTGGAGGCTTTTTTTTATGGACAAAGAACTCAAAAACAAACTCAACAGCTTGTATACAGATGTCTTAAACGGATTCACCATCAAAAAGACGAGCAAATTCGGACAATTTTATATCAAGCATTTTAACCCTTTTGATGCTGGAGAAATGGATTTTGAAAAAAGCCAATATTATGAAGAGGCTATTTCTAAAGGACTGCCAACAGAAAAACAAAATTTAGAGCAAGCTATAAAAGAAGGATTTTGGAGCAAAGAAAAAGAAAACAGAATTTTTGATATAGAAAAAGCTTTGATGAGCATGAGGGCGACCAAAAATAAAATGCCGCTTCGTTCTCAGAAAATGAGCATTCAAAAAAAGATAGACAAGCACGAAGACGAGCTTAAAGAACTCAATTATGATAGATACGAAACAATTGGTTATACGGCGGAAATTTTTGCCACTAAAAAAGCTAATGAGTACTACATTTATAAAGCTTTAAAAAAAGACGCAGATTTAAAACAAGACTTTTTTTCTTATGAAGAATATGATGAATTGCATGATTCTGAGTTACAAGAATTAATGTCTATTTATGGTGAATTTACCACAGATTTTTCTCAACAAAATTTAAAAAGAGTTGCTCTTGGTCATAATTTTTTGAACTTGTTTCACCTTTGTTCAGATCAAGTTACTGAGCTTTTCGGCGTTCCAGTGGTAAAATTAACATTTTTCCAAGCAGAAGTATTTGGTACCGCTAAATATTTTAAAGCCATTTTGAACGAAGCGAAGCATAAACCAACTGAAGAAATGTATCAAGATCCAGACTTGCTAATTGACTGGATGACATCTAATTCTGGTGGCAAAGCGGAGATAGAAGGAAAAATGGACGATAAAGTTGCAGTTTCTTATGTTGGCGCAACAAAAGAAGATTTAAAAGACCTTGGTATTGATGAAAATGATACCATAAGCTTTTCAAAGGAAGCGGCAAAGAAGGGTGGTAGCCTTGATATGAAAGATATTATGCGAATGCACGGCTATAAAGTGTAATATTTTTTAGGTAAAAGGTTATGGCAGCACCAATTCAAGTACCCGTAGATTTTGATTATTCATCTGGACAAAGAACAACAGATAGAGTAGTTAGAGACTTAGAAAGGACTTTTGAACGTCTTGGGAGAAGTGGCAGAAAAAATCTTCGACCTCTTGGCGAAGGTCTTAGTGCTGCTACTGCAAGTGCCAGTGAATTTGATAAGTCGCTTGCTGCCGCTAATGCCCGTGTTATAGCGTTCGGTGCTTCTGCTGGTATTGTTGTAAAAGTCCAGCAGGCATTTTCTGCATTAGTAAAATCTACAATAGATGTAGAAAAAAGCTTAAAAGATATTAATGTTATTTTAGGAGCTAGTGAAAAACAGCTTTCTAAATTTGGAACAGGACTTTTTAAAGTAGCAAAAGAAACTGGTCAGACTTTCGAGACGGTAGCCGCCGCTGCTACAGAGTTGTCAAGACAAGGTCTCAGTGCCGAGAAAACTCTTCAAAGAACAAAAGACGCAATGATTCTTGCCAGATTAGCTGGCATGGATGCTGTTAGTGCTGTTGATGCTCTAACGGCAACATTGAATACGTTCACAGATGCTGGCCTTAATTCTACAAAAGTTGTGAACAAGCTCGCCAAGGTTGACGCAGCATTTGCTGTTAGCTCTCAGGACTTGGCTCAAGCTTTGCAACGTGTTGGCGCATCTGCAAAGGGTGCTGGAGTAAGTTTTGATGAACTGTTGGCTATTGTGACCGCCGCCCAGCAAAAAACTGCGCGTGGCGGTGCAGTTATTGGTAACAGCTTCAAAACTATTTTTACTAGAATTCAGCGTCCAGAGGTTCTTAATCAATTAGAACAACTTGGTATTGCTGTAAGAGATTTGCAGGGAAATACTCTTCCTGCTATTAGAATTTTAGATGGGTTATCAAGAACTTTTGATACTCTTAGCGATTCTCAAAAATCAATCATATCAGAACAAGTTGCTGGCGTTTTCCAAATAAACATTTTGAAAGCAGCATTGAGTGATTTGAATAGTGAATATGGCATTTATCAGGGTGCTTTAAGAGCGGCATCTTCTGCGACAAATGAAGCTGTTCAAAGAAATCAAGAGTTAAACACAACAGTCGCCGCGCTTTTGAATCAAACTATTCAGTCGTTCAAAGAGCTTGGGTCAACAGTTGGCGCGATTTCTCTTGCTCCAGCAATGAAAGACTTATTGGGTGGAGTAAATACTGTTTTAGGATCATTGACTGAAGCCGCTGGTACTCAGATAGGTCAAGGAATTTTATCTGGCATTGGCAAGTTCATAGGCGGTCCCGGCTTGGCCATAGCTGGCGTTATTGGTGGAAAACTGCTTTTTAATTTCGTAAAGTTTTCAAAAGAAGCTTTGTCAACGTTGATGGGGCAAAACAATGCCGCCGCGCAGCAAAGGAGTTTGCAACAAAACATAGTTGCGCTTTTGAGTCAGCAGCCAAATTTGTTGGCACAAATTCAAAGTGGTCAAATAGGGGCAAATCAAGTCGCTCAGGCTTACTTAAATACTCTAAGGGAACAACAAAGACTTCAAGCAAGTATTGGGTCTGTAGCTGCTGGCGCGGCTAGGGCAGCATACACTGGAGGAGCAAGAGTAAGAGGTGGAACAGTAAAAGTCCCCGGTTTTGCTTTGGCAACAACGCCTAGTCGTGCTGGAGGAGATGGAATGATTCCAAATTTCGCTTCAAATAAGCCATTTGTAGTAACAGGTTTAGATGGAAGACTGGGGGTTCTGGCTGGACATGGATCAAGAGGTGGTAAATATGTAGCGAACGCAACTAATAAGAAGATTCCTCCTTTATTGTCTAAACGCTTGGAAGAAGGTGGTTATACTCATGTAGAAATTCCGAATGTTCAAGAAAGAAGCTTAATCCCTGATGATGTTGGAAGTGAAGGAGATTTATCATCAATGATGGTAAATCCGTTAAAAGATGGAATAGCAAATATAGCAGATGAAATGTCAAAGAGACTATTTAAAGGAGATGACCTTGAAACTGCAAGAAACTTAATCAAAGAAAGACGAAATTTAATAACGTTACCTCCCGGTGCTGAAGGAGATATTCAAGAAACTGCCGCTAGGCTTTTTTTGGGAACAGGACAAAATCCTTATGACAATTTAAACTTTAATGCTATATTCGACTTTGAAGATAAAGGTCGGCCTAATCAGATGTTCAAAAAATTCTTTAACTTTCCACAAGGATTGGTTAAAGCGGATTCAAAAAGAACTTTAGGTAGAGACACAGAGTTAAGCATCATTAGTAAGGCTTTTAATGACCCAGATACTCAGGCTGCTTTTAGCGATTTACCTCAAGTTGTAGGAAAAACAAAAGCAAAAAAAAGAATGCGTCTAAGAAGTGGTTTTCAATATGGTCCGGGGGGGCAAATAGAAAAAATACCCGCATTAGCCAAAGCTCTCATGCCAAACTTTTCTGCTTTGAGCGAAGCTGTGGCAAGAGAAAAAGCGGCAGGCATTCCATCTGGTGCGATAAGGGTTGGAAGAAGTTCGCAACTTGTTGGGCCAAGTAACCCTCAAGGATTGGCGGTTTACAATACCATTGACGAGCCGAGAGGATTGAGTCAAGGAATCAATCGCTACAAAAGCGCGGGGCTAGATCCTAGAGCCGCAGGAATGCCTAATTTCGCCGCTAATCTTCCGGTTGACGCACAAGGCTATGTCGATTTAACTCCTGCATTCAAGGAGCAAGAAGAGGCTCAAAAAGCTAACACTAAAGCGATACAGGAATCAAATAAACTAGAAAAAGAGAAAAAACTTGAGGCAAGAAGAACTAGAATGGGCAGAGCCGGTGCATTATTGTCAACTGCTGGTTATATGATGGCGGGTGGGCTAGATGGAGAAATGCAGAGCATACTGATGTCTACTTTATTCGGCGCAGGTATGGGAGGATTCCTAGGGGCACCCGGAGCAATTGCTGGTGGGGTAATAGGTGCAGCCCAAGGAATCAGTGAGGTTACTTCGTCAAATAGAAGAGGGGCCAAAGCAGCAGTTGAAAGAGATTTAGTCAATCAAGAAGCTTTGAACTTAATTTCTTCTGGCGTTCAAGAAGGAAATAAGTCACAAATTATTGAAGCAATGTCGCAGTTAGATCCAGAGATTAGAGCTGTGGTAGAGGGCTTTGGAAAATTAGATAATAAAACTATTGCTTTTGCAAAATCACTGAGTAAAAGCATGTCAGCTATAGATTCGATTGGAGCTAATTTAGGCAGACAAGGTTTTTTTGAAAGTGGGTTT
>Ga0099851_1000919_pt1 | contig 12381 bp, 15 predicted proteins | sample CB_VirMetaG_6_FD_78176 | JGI IMG/M metagenome (GOLD analysis project Ga0099851, IMG submission 78176) | Freshwater to marine saline gradient viral communities from Chesapeake Bay - CB_1508_2 Viral MetaG | ecosystem: Environmental > Aquatic > Marine > Coastal | place: USA: Chesapeake Bay... | reverse complement strand
TACTGAACCTCTTTCTTTTTCGAACAGAATTTAGAAAGTAATCGTACTGAAGTTTGTTGTCCAACTCATAGTTTTTGTTCATCTCGTTTGCATAGAGAATTGTATCTGGAAAGAAAGACATGCACCGATTTATGACAAAAGGTGCATATAGTTTTTCCACATTCTCATCTTCATCCATTACGTTCTTTTTTGTATCGTTGATGGATTTGAGAAAATCTGTCAGTCGCATGATTCTACCAGTAGAAGTTTGTCAAAAGGAACCATGTCATATGGTTGATCATCTACCTTGTAATGTCCAACTGCTGTACTGAGCTTCCAACAAACGGAATCACCTTCCTTGATGTCCAGTTTAACATCAGGTCCAACAGAATGGACAATACTCCATACAACGAGAGTTTCATCTAGTTGGTTTTCCTTATAGATGATACCTTCCGCTGTTGTCTTTTCATGTGTTTGCAAATCAGTTTTTACAATTACATTTGCACCTAAAGCTTTGATATTTTTCATTTGAAATTACACCTCATCATAAGTTCTACAACACACGCAACAAAATTAATTTCTTGATCGGCAACAAAAGCAGACTTGTATTGATAATCAGCAATAATAAGAACTGCTTCTGGAACAGAACTCTTATCTAGAACATCATACATGCTTTCGTAGATTTTACGAAACATTTCTGGTGGTGAATTATCCAGATTAGAAACAATCCACTTTCGTGCTTCCGTAAAATTCTTTTCCTTCATGAACTTCACAAGATCGTTGATCTTGCTCTCATCAAAGTTGGTTAGAATACCAACATCAATCTTACCAGACACAGAGTATCGCTGAATCTCATTAAGTACTCTGCGGATGTCTGGAAAGAACTTCATAATGAGAGGAGCAAGTGCTTCCGGTTCATATGGAATTCCTTCTTTCTTGAGGATCTCCTGAACTCGTCCAAGAATCTTATGAGCAAGACCAGGTTTCTCAGCATTTGGAATTTTAAACTCAATGTTTGTACATCGAGAATGAATAGGAGAAATAATTCTGTTCTTGTAGTTACAAGTTAGAATAAATCTACAATTCGCAGCGAACTCTTCGATTGCACCACGAAGAGCAGGTTGAATTGAATTTGCGTTTGAATAATCAAACTCATCTAGAATAACAACCTTTCTGTTTCCGTTCAAAGATACAGAACTTGCAAAGTTCCGAATCTTAACCCTCAGTGTATCAATGTTCCTATCTTCGGAACAGTTGATTAGAATATACTCTGCTCGCAGATCATTACAAAGTGCGCGAGCAACACTTGTCTTACCAGTACCAGCGGGTCCACAGAGAAGAAGATTCTGTGGTGTCCCGCTCTTTACCATTTCCCTAAATGTATTCTTTAAGTCCGTTGGTAGAATACACTCTTCGATTGTTTGGGGACGATATTTTTCTACAAATAGATCCATGCTCAGGCAGCTCCAGCAGCAATTGTTTCCTTAGTGTATGAACTAGAACTCTCCAACGCAACCCAATAAGTCAAATCAATATCTTGGTTCGAGAACATACTAACAACCTTCTCTGCGATATCAATTCGGTAATTACCGGGAATGAATCGAAGGTTGTCGATGTTAAACACAAACTCAAAGGAAGCATCTTCATTATAAAGAGCGTTGTCAATTTGAATTGAATATGTGTTGTTTGTAGAACCTGACTTGTCAAAGAGGTTTGCAGAAACCCCATTCTCACCTGAATTGAGAGATAAATCATTCAATCCAAGAACAGATGCTGCACGCTTCAGTTCATTGAAAGTGTCTTCGGTGAGATCAATTGAAACCACAGTCTCTGGCATGTTTACGTCCTTGGTAGGAACAGTCAGAAGACTTGAATCCGAATAATAATATTTAACCTTAGAAGACTTTCCGTTTGTAATAGTAACGTACTTATCTTCGAAAGTAAAATCTGGATCATCGAACAGGGAAACCGTACCTAGAAAACTGGTAAGATCCCAGATACCAAATTCCACCGGAAAGTTTTCTGTAACAACTGCGGTGGACATAACGTTCTTTGCAGGTGTTAGAGTTTTAATTGTACTACCTGGGCTAACAAGAATGTTAGAATTTAAGTCACGAAAGTTTTTAAGAATCGAAAGTGTCTCTTTTGAGATCCGCATCAATAGCTCCATTCTGTATCGTCGATTTCTTCCATCATATCATTAATTTTATCTTTGTCAACATATCCACCAACTAAACCATGAAAAAAGTCTTTAGTTTGGTGTCTCTTGGATTTCCGTTCCCTCCTTTCTCCTGATCTAGTTACCTTTTTGTGCATTCTATCTTCAAAATTTCTATTTGTTCGCTTTTTCATAACTCAACCCAAACATTATTCCTTTCATTTCTGATTTTTTTGTAATAAATTCCAGTTGATGTGTTTAACCATTCATCACCGACGCTGGAATGAAAAGGCTCGTTCTCGGTTTCATACAATACCTGTCTGTCAGAGAGTAACGTCCACCCAACCTTTTCACCTAGTCGGGGAGAGAAGCCTCTGACAGTTTTAGATGCTATGTAAGTTTTACCTTCATGCATAACGACATCACCAATTTGGTATGTTATTGGTATACCATTTTCGGTTCTGTTTTTAAATTCACCGAGAAAATTAAAATAAGTTATTTTCATTCTATTACTCTTAGAAGAACAGTATGCTCATTAAACCTACCAGTTGCTGGCTTTTTCTTGGTTTTAAAACTATTTAGTTCTTTTGTAACATAAGCGATACCTGCACCACTCACTAGTTTACACAGACTCTCTGCATGACGACCGATTCGTTGAGCATATGAGTTATCATTGAAATTTTGAAGAGTGGTTCCCTTGACATCAAAGGTTTCATCTGTTTCATAATAGAAAAGATCACCAGTCTTAACATTCAAAGCAATAAAAGACTTTGATGATATAATCTCAACAGGATCAAATGAGGTGACATAACACGCACCCACATTAGCACTGTCCTTGTACTTGAGAGTCTTGATTATTTGTTCAGGCTTACGCTTTTTCTTCTTCTTTGTGATCTTTCCATATGATTCAAAATCTTCACATATGGAACACACAAACTCATGCAACTTACTAATCTTAGATAATGTCAAAAAGTCCCAACCCTCTACTAGATCTGGATCATTCTGATTCAAAACTTCTTGTAGTTCTTCCTTCATATTCGAAAACCAAGAAGCAAGAATTTTTGATTCTGATTTTTTGATACCGGAAGTTTTGAGAAGAGAACTTAACCTCTTCTTCTTGTTATATTCATTGCTAATCAGGTTTTGAATGTAGTCGTCAATCCAATGTTCTACTTGTTCTGCAACATCCGTTGCATTATTTGTCATTTTTGTGCTAAGACTAGTCATTTATCCTTCCTGAAAACGTATATGGGTTCGTATTTGTAATAGCGATCATTTACTTTGCAGTAGTTTTTACATTTAGGTATGCCGTCAGATCCTACACGATTTTGTCCTGGCATTCCTTCCATAGCCATTTTGAGTTTTTCTACGAATACCAGACCATTTTGTTCTATAAAGTTCTTTGAATCTTCTTCTAGTGGGAGGTAATCATTCTTAATCAGAATGTCTGCTATGTTCCACAGAAGATATCCACCACATTTTAGCATATCACAACAGGTTTGTAAAGTAGGTTTTAGAAATCCGTCCCGCCATGATTCGTATGATGAGCCATATTTCTTGTATGACTGGTTTTCATCTTCACTGTATGCCTCTCGGTTAAAATACGGCGGAGAAGTAAATACCAAATCAACTTCACCTCGGTACTTCATGAAGTTTTCATTTTTATGAATTACTTCGGAGCCTAATTGGTAGACTTCGTATGTATTTGTGTCCGAAAAGAACGTGTTTCCTCTGTACGTTTTCGTGTTATAAAACTCTGCCACATTAGAGTAACGAGAAGTTCCATCATCGAAGAAATTATCAGGATTGGGATCAGTACCAATATAGTGAATAGTGCGGTCATCCCTAACAGACATAGCACCCAGAATGCGACCACCCCATCCAGAAGATGGATCGTAAATTGTAGCCTTTGATCCAGTTGGGATATATCTTTCATATAAGTATTTAGCCGTTCCCGGTGGAAAGTTTACTGCCGGTTGTATATAACCGATTCTAAAAGCCTTAAACCCAGAAGGAAATATCTTTTTACCCTTACTGTACAACCTGATGGAATAAACTTTATCGTCTGACATATTTTCAACATCGAACGTGGAATAGTGCCTATACTGCAACCAACCACAATCAATATACTTCTTCACTTGATCACATGTCAACTGTAAAATATCAGATTGCTCTATCTGGAAATAACCACTATTTAAACCGTCCCGTATAGTAACTTCCTCTAGTAAAAAATCTTTACCAGAGAAAATTTCTGGGTTCTTGAAGAAAGTCTCAATCCATTGTTCCCCTGACTCTGCACTGATGACAGAATACTTTGCACTATTCTTTATTGTAGACAAAGCATGACTATAGAAAGAATCTCTTCTAAAGTGTCTCAGTGATCCACGATAAACCTGATCCTCTCTGTTGGGATCTGAAACCAAATCATATATTGAGTAGCCATTATCATTCTCTGTGTAATTAATTCTAGTCTTGAACATATTCTCAAAGAACTGATCCACCTCAGATCCGAGTCTAGACTTATTAATTATTACATCATTTGAAAATGATTCTAATTCATCTGTGTGTGTGAATTTATGAACAGGAAAGTTTTCAATTTCATTCCACTTATCCACAATCTCTTTTACATTCTTCCCAGTTCTGGGTGGACAACCAAAAGTATCCCAAGAATGTTTTATTACTTTTCTTAGTTTGACAACCCATTCTCTAAACTGGGTTTCATCCATATTCAATAGTTGTTCAAAACAAACATTGACATCACTATTGATAACATATTCATTTCTTTCATACAGATTTTTCATAGGCGAATTATACCAAAGTTATTTTAGTAATCTACTAAAATTATTCTTTTTCTTGAACATCAACATTCTATCAAATTTATCAGAAAGTTGATCAGTCTTGTGTGTTATAACAAAGATCTTACTTTCTTTTGACAGACTCCGTAAAACTTTCATTAGATCATCAACACCAACAGAGTCTAGAGAAGAATCAAATATTTCGTCTAGAATCAGTATGTTGCAATATGCACTATTTTTAATTTTAGCAATCTCCCTCCAAGCAAGAAGAATGGCAAGATCTATTCTTGACTTCTCACCTTCACTAAAATTCATGTAACTAAAGGTATCTCTATGTCTACTTTTAATTTCTTCATTAAACTGTTCATCCAATGAAAAAGAAACGAAGAAGTTCATATCACTCAAATACTTATTGATGATCTTATTAATTACTGGTAAATAGTTCTTTATAATTTTAGCCTTGATACCAGAGTCCTTGAGTAACATAAAAAGTACATCAAGAGAAGATTTTTTCTGCTTTAGACCATTCAACTTATCCTCTAGTTCTTGTATTTCTTTTTTGTATGATTCTTTGTTTTCTTCACACTCCATAATACTGGAATCAAAAGAACTTTGATCTTTAGAGTTTTCTTCTAAAGAAGTAATGTACTTCGATGCAGCAGAAATTGAATTTTTCTTTTCAAGTATTAATCCATTCACCTGTGTCACATGTTTTAGTTTATTTGTGAGTTCGCTCAATTCGTTCTTAAACTCAACATGATTACTCTTTAGTTTTTCTATCTGCTCTTCATACTCATTCTTATTTTTGGTAAGAGAGTTTTTCTGTTCAGTCTTAAACTTTTCGCTAATTTCCTGAAGACAAACTGAACACTGTTCATTTTGCTCATAGAAGTCAATGGATTTCTCTACCGTTCTTTTATCCTTAATGAGTCCAACAATAGAATCTTCCAACTTAGAAATACTCTTTTCTATATTTCTTTTTTCATCTTCACATGTCTCTAGTTCTTCTATGGAAGATTGTAAGTCATTTATTTCATCTAATAGATTTTGTATTTCATTTTTCGTGTCGTCAATCTTAGAAGAAATGTTGGAGATATTTTCACTTCGTTTTGATATCAAACTCTTTATATTGATATCCTGTAAATTAATCTTTTCCTCTAAAATTGTTATTGAGTTTTGTATCTGAGTTAATTGTGTTTTAATAAATGAAATTTTTGCCTTAATGATAATATTCATGTCACTGAATATGTTTATATTTAAAATGTCTTCAATTACTTCACGTCTATCTGCTGCAGTAAGTTGCATAAAAGGAATGAATGATGAACTACCCAATGTAACAATCTGTGTAAAGGACTTATAGTTCATTTTCAAAATCTGATCTTCTAAAATTTGCTGATAATCTTTTGACTTTGAATTTTGCTTTATCATCTCTCCGTTTTTGTGAATTTCAAACTTCTTGGGTTTTAATCCACGGATAACTTCATACTCGTCCTCACCTATAGTAAAATTTAAATGTACAATACAATTTTTGTTGTTTATCGTATTTACTAATTGGGGTAAATTTATTTTTCTAAATGGTTTACCAAATAAAGCAAATGTAATTGAGTCTAGTAATGCATATGACTTACCATGTCCATTTGGACCAGATACCAACATCATATTACCAGATTCGAAATCAACTTCCGTGAAGTAATTGCCGAATGATCCAAAGTTTTTAAATTTTACTGTTTTGAATTTAATCATGAGTCAACTTGTATAGTTTTCAAATCCTTACCATCAACCATAGATTTAAACTGAGAATTTGTCTTTTCGTTTGGTGCAAAGACATCTTTCTCTTTTAGTATTTTGGGGGGTCCTTGTGTAGAAGGTTTAAATTCAGACCTAAGGTTTGATTTACCGCAGTTACATCCCTTCTTTTCTATTGTTTTTTTCTTGGTAGGCAAAATAATTTCATCTCCTCGATTAATAGATTTTGTTGCTCTTATTGTAAGAACAGAAAATGCATCATCATAAAGATAAACCGCATTATAATCATCTGATCTATTATAACAAACATAATTACCAGAAACTAAACCCAGATTCATATCAACAACGACACACTCTTCAATCCTATCTCCCGGCTCTAGATTAATCTGGGCAAAGACTTTATATCCGTTTTCATCACCCTTTGTTTTTGAATTGTTATCGGTCAAAACACTATAATAAAATTTATCACTCATTGACTTAATGCCTCCATGTAGACTTCATGTGCTATTTTTTTCAACTCATTCTTATTTAGGTCCAGTTCCAAGTTATCTATTTCCTCATTAATAATAGTCATAGTATCTTTGGATAAATCAAGAGCAGAATCATCCTCCGAATTCAAATTATGACTCTCGACAATAGTAAAGTCGTATGGACTTTCATTTTCTATTTTGGTTAACATGTTGTCAACATGTTTTCTATCGTCGTCTGTTGAATAACAAAACTTAACATATTTGTTTTTAAGAACAGAATAGTCATCTATTATAGACTGAGGATTAAGAGAATAAAACATTTTATTTTTATTCTCTACAAATTCTAGTTCTCTAGTCTCGGTATCCAAAACATGAAATCCCTTCATATCTTCCAAGTCAGAGAATGTTATTTGATATTGTGTTCCTAGATAATAAACATTTTTCTGAGTTGATTTGTTATGAAAGTGTCCACTCAAAACTTTCTCGAATCTTGACAGAATGTTGTCATCCATACCATGAGTAAACTTAATTCCTCGCATCACCTCATATCCATTTAGTTCGAAGTGACCACATATAATTGGTGATTTACATTGATTCAAAAATTGTACTATCTGATCAGTGTTTTGTTTACATATCCAAGGAATCATAGACAAGGAGAGTCCATCAAACTGTAAGGTTGTCGGTTCCTCATATAAGTGGAAAAAATCATAACCCCTAAACAACTCAGATGGTGAGTTTATTTCATTGGTATTTCTGTAAAAGGTATCGTGATTACCCAGAATCATGTGAAGGTTCAGTTTGTTTGAATCAAACACATCAAAAAATCTTCTTTTAACCTCACTCAAAGTACTGAAATTAACGTACTTTCTACGATCCATAAGATCCCCAAGATGGAGGACTTCATGAATATTATTTTCTGTGAGATAAGGAAAGAATTGATTTTCAAAAAAATCTAAAAAGTACTCTAAGAAAAGAGATGAATCGTTTCTTGCACCAAAGTGAGTATCATTAATTATCGCTATCTTCATTTACTCTTTCCTTTTTCTTCGAATTGAACTTCTTTATATCATTCTCAGAAAGAGAGAAATATTCTGCCATTTTTTCTTCTATGTTTGAATCTTCGTCTGCATATTGATCTTTGAACCATTTACTAACAGTTCCATCCACATCCATATTCTTTAGAAGTTTATATTTAACATAGTTTTGTTTCTTCTCTTTTTCAATTCTTCGAATAAACGCATAATAAGTTATTTGTGTGAAATACGAAAAAGGATTCTTTGATTTATCTGGATCGAAATTGTGAGCATACATCAAACAATTTTCCACAGCATCGCCAATCATATCTTCCCGAAAAGGGTAATTAGCAAAATTTGATTTGTAAGAAAGGTGTTCTGCTATCTTCCAGAAACACTCTCCTATGTAATTTGTCACTGGAGGTATGTCTTCACCTTGCTGGAGTTTTTCGAGTACTTCTTTTTTCCACTTTTTTATTTCCTCAAAAAACTTAGCATTGTCTATGTAATTATTACTCATATTTTTTCCTTGACATAATTTAAAAGTACAATAAAATTCGAGTGTTAACGAGTAAAGAAGATATTAATATTCTCTAGGATCTGAACTCCAATCAGTCCAACGATTACCATAATCTGGATGATTAGTTTCACCTTCGGTAGTCTCATCACTTATTTCTTCTGGTGGAAACTGAAACTCAAACTCCCATTCGATTTCCTGATCTGAGTTATGTGATTTTATCTGTTCAAATATATCTTTTATTGTCATGTAATCATTAACTTCATCAGGATTTTCATCTTGATAATTCTTGGATTGATCAATCAAGTTATCAATAAATTCATTTACATCCTTGAGCATATCTTTCTGGAAAGAATCAAAGTTCTTTAGTTCTCTTTTTTTTGTCTTTGATTTTCTTTCTTTTTCTTTTTCATATAAAGAAACTGCTTCATCGGCAGGAGAAGAATAAGATATAACAATATTTTCTGGTATCTTAACAAAATTATCGGATGAGTAAGAAACCCAGTCCTTAAGCATTGTTATTTCTCTTTGCATTCCAGTCATGGGATCTGACATCAAAACCGTTCTAAAAGACATAGGGGATTCCATATAAACCTTACCCTTCTGTCTTTTTTGGATTCGGGTAATTATTTCTTCACCTGTGTTTAGTTTTAGGATACGGTAAGCTGAAGCCATATTCATCTCCTCATATCTTTATGCGTTTCAGACTATATTGAAACTTCTCATTATTATATATCTTGACTCTCTCATCCAGATGCTTCATGGTGTGATTAATGTAACTCTTATAACATAAATCATCAGAAAGATCATATACCTTTGTCGTATCCTTTCCTTCTGCCTTTCTTAGTCCTCGTCCAATTGACTGAAGAACACGAATAACAGATTTAGAAGGAGAAGCAAAAATAACATTGTTTATTCTTGGAATATTAATTCCAGTAGAACATGTTCCATACGACGCAATTAATATGGCATTTTCTTCTTGGTTAAGAATATGACGAATCTTTTCTCTTTGATCGGCATCTGTTCCACCATAAATGAAAAATACCTTTTTATCACCGGCTTCTTTTTGAATCATGTCATGTAGGACTTTACCGTGTAAGTCTACAAAGTTAAACAAAAGAAGAGTGTTACCCTTAACATTGAGTGTTAGTTTTTTGATAAACTGGTTTCTCTTTTCATCTGTAATAAGAAATTTGATTTCATCTTGATATGCAGAACGTTTCATTTCACTTTTTACTGCATCATCGTGATCAAGAATAATACATTCTATGCTAACATCAGAAAGTAATTTCTTTTCGATTAGTTTCTTTGTTGATGTGACATTAAATACCAAACCAAACAAACCTTCGATCACAAGTTTATGGGTTTGAGTACCATCTAGGGTTCCCGTAGTACCGATTCTGAAATGTGCGTTGTTTAATTTTGTCATAAGTGATACTAGTGATTTTGCTTTAAACAGATGACACTCATCCCCAAAAACTGCTCCAAATTGTTCGAAGTATTCTTTTGGCATATTATAAAGGCTTTGCCATGTAGATACAACTATTTTCTTATCAGTTTCTTTATCCTCTCCAGAGAAAATCTTATGGACATTCTTGGACACGTCCCAGACACCCCCTGAGTAGTCCGTGAAGTCCCTGTACAGCTGATTAACCAATCCTACGGTTGGAACCACGATTAGAATTTTTTCATCGTGATTTAAACGATTTAATGCATATCGCACCAGCATGTAGATAATTAAAGACTTACCACTACCAGTAGGAGAAAGTAAAAGAGTTCTCCTGTTCTTTATTGCGTGGTAACAGGCATTTAACTGGTGTAAATGTGGCTTTAGTTTCAATTTCAATGATTCTACGAAATCAGTAAAGTCTTCTTTGGATATCTCATTATCTAATTTCAGGTTTTCACTGTCAATCTCAAGTGAATATTTTCTATCTTGAGCAAACTTAGTAATGTAGTCTAGCAATCCCACATAAATTGTTCTGTTATACAAATTAAATAAGCGTATCTGTCCATCCCATATCTTTTTCTTATACGCTGGAGTATATTGATAATTTGGAACATAAAATGTGAAATACTGATTCAGTTCTTTTGCAATTGACTTTTCACATTCTATGAACAGATTTACTGCATCTTTTTGTCTAACAACAATATCCATCAAATACCCTGAGTAAACTTAATCCATTCTATTGCGGCTTTTATGTTCCACTGTCTTCCTGTTATAATTTTTAATACTTGCTCTAGATACGAAACAGTAGATGTTTGTAGTGAGATTTTTGCTCTCAACTGCTGAATATCCGAATCGGCATCAATAAACATCGGAACATCTGTTTTGAGTATGTTATAACCAAAAGGTTCCCATGAGCGAGAATTCAGATCCTCATCTCCCATCTTACCTGTGTAATATAGCCACTTATCTCTGCGTAATGTTTTTTCTTCGAACTCCAGTTTTTCCAACTGTAGTTTTGCATTTTCATACATCACCAAATATTTGTTATGAAGTTGGGGAGTTCTAAGTGATTCTGAATTTAAATTTGTTTCGTCGATTAATATGTCTTCTTTTACCATTTCACGAAGAGTATCAATGTTCATAAAATCTCCATCATATATTTGTTAAATCATAATAAGAATATCTAAAAGTTACTGCAGACTGTAGTTGAACAGAATCGGCTGCACTGGTGCTGAAAGAAAACCCAGTTAGTGAAATTGGAAACATGTTATAGAAAGTGTATTTCCATTTAGGTTTATATGCACTATTTAAAATTATTAACTCTCCATTGGTAGTTGATACATTACAGTCGTTATACATCAATTGTTCTACATCTTCATTTATTGGACCGAGACGACGAATCCATTCGTAAATCTCTCTCCAAGCCTCTAGGTTTTCATTTACCAAAAACTGAACGGTTAAATCTTCGAAAATATACTTTCCAGATGCGGTTGGTATATTCACACCAAAAGCAGTATTTAAATCTGTACTTATGAATTCTATTGACGGAACATTTGCGGCTATTGCAAATTCAGATAGAATAGGAATTCGTGAAGTATTAAATTTAAATTGATTAGCAGTTAACAAACTAGATGTTGTTGACCGATTACCGACATGTCTAGGATCGTTGCTCATAATACTATTTATATAAAAAAAAGGAGCACTCCGAAGAGTGCTCCCTCTTTATCCATTTTAGGATTATCAGGCAGTACCACCAGCGGCAAAACCGTGAAGGTTCTTGACTGAGAAGATGCGGTAGTATTGGTTTCCACCGAGTGCAGAGAGATCTGTGCTCTCGGCAAATGGGTTGGCAACCATACCGTAACGAGTCTTGAACCCGATCTTTGGCTGGAAGGTGTTTGGATCAACAGCTCTGACCATTTGTAGTGGAACGTATGGGCAGTAGAAGAATCCAGCATCGTATGGGTTGGCACCACGGTATCCGACGACTGCGTAGTCACCGTATGCGTGGTTGACACCAGCAGAACCGGCAGCATATGGGTCAACGTAGACCTTGAACTTACCGTTGAGAGTACCGACAAAGGTGTTACCTGTGTCATCAACGTCAAGTGAAACGTTGAGTGCTGGTGAGATGTTAAGGAATCCACCCATTGCGAGGGCTGATGCTACGTCTGAGGTGCAGAGAACGAAGTTACCCTTACCACGACGTGTTTCCTTAGCAATCTGGTTGGCTTCACGTTCGATTTGGAACAT
>Ga0099851_1000912_pt1 | contig 12452 bp, 4 predicted proteins | sample CB_VirMetaG_6_FD_78176 | JGI IMG/M metagenome (GOLD analysis project Ga0099851, IMG submission 78176) | Freshwater to marine saline gradient viral communities from Chesapeake Bay - CB_1508_2 Viral MetaG | ecosystem: Environmental > Aquatic > Marine > Coastal | place: USA: Chesapeake Bay... | reverse complement strand
TCTTTCACAACAACGTGGAAATCGAGAACGACGAAATTTAAATGAACAATATGACAAAGCAGCGACGCAACTTGTAAGAAATTTTTCTCGTCGTGGCATGGTTGGGCCAAATGTTCGGTCTGGTTTGTTTGCGCGTGGTTTGCAAGATTTTGCAAAACAACGCGCTCGTACATTTTCTGAATTTGACCAAGGACAACAGGAACAACAACGAATGTACGATTTAACCGAAGCACAACGCCTTGAATCATTCAGAAATCAATTGGCGGACATGGAATTGGAAAAAGCACAAACTATTGCTGACGCTGCACGTCAGCTTTACGCAAGAAGAATGGGAGTCGTATAATGTCAAACCTTGAAAACAATGGTTCAATTTGGGTTTGGAAACCTGGCGCAACTCCCGGAACCAGAGTTACATCGCAATTTCCAAGTTTGCCACCAGAGCCAAAACTGCGCGGAGGAATGGAAGCCGCGGCAGGTGGGTTGAGTGGAGTCAAGTTACCTGAAGAAAGCGGTTTTACCCTAAATGACATAATGAAACTTTTTGGTTCGCGTTCTGGTGCTAGTGAGTCAGACAAGCTTGCTCGAGATAAATTCAATTATGAAAAACAACAAAACCGTTTAAAGACGTCAGGATTGTCGGACTACTACACGGGGGGTTCATATAACACCGGTTATGATGCTTTGTTAAAAATGATTGCAGACCAAGGCAAAGTTTCTGAACAAAACGTAGCGGGTGCATACAATCGAGCATTAGGAAATATAAACGAAGGTTATCAAGCAGCACAAACTTTAGGCGATGAAGGCTATTCGGCCTTAAACGCATATTTAACAGCAAATCAAAACAATCCATATGCTGGAATGACAGCGCAGGTTGGCTCCTCACCAGACGCTTTAACAAACTATCTAAGTGCCTACGGTGTGTCCGACCAACCTGTGCAGGGGCAGATTCAAGCAGACCAATTACAAGCTCAACAAGGTGCGGCCAATTATCAAAATCTTATCAACACGTTAAGTGCTGTTGCTCAACAAAGTGCGGGTTCACGTGGAACAGAATCTCAACTAGCCCAATTATTGTTTAATACGGGATTGGGTCAAGAAAGAGCTGGATATAGAAGTCAAGCAGAAAATGCGCAAGCCGCAGCGCTTGCGCAGTTGCAACAACAACTGTTTGAATCAAGGTTTGGCGTAGAACAAAGTCGCAATACGTTGGCTCAACAGTTGGCTCAAACAGTTGCGGAATTAACCGGCACAGCTCCAACCAACAACAGTGGTAGCGGTAGCGGTAATGACGAAAATAAAAACATGCCACCTGCTGGTCCGTTGCCGGGACAATTACCGCAAACAGCAACCCAACAGGAAATTGTTGCCAACCAATTAGCCAACCTTTTGGCTCCAGCACAGGGGCAAAATAGCACAGCAGAACAATTGCTTGCCGAGCTTAACGCTCGGCGCGGCAGGTAACGAAAAGGACTATAGGCGTATGGACCCGCAGTTAATAGCGTTAATATTGGCTGGTTTGAACGCAAAAGGCCAGTTGGATTCCAGCGACTATAACCGTTTATTTGACCCAATGATTGGGATACTAAGTGGCACTTACAATCAGGACCCAAGACAACAAACTGCGTTTTTGGAGTACAAGCACAAGCCAACTTGGGCCCAAATAAACCAATTCTACGCACCCGACTCAGACGAAGCCGCTATTGCGCAATCTATTCAAGCTGGCACACCAGCCATGATTGTAAAACAGGAAATTTTAGAACAACTTGCATCAGACCCAAATCGTTCGCAAAAAGATTCTCAAGATTTGATTGCTTTAGCAGAAAAATTGGAATCAGAACAACGAGCATTTGAAATGGCTTCAATGACCGCCCAAATGGACAACCCTCTTGCGAAGGCTGGATTTTCGGACCCAAACGCTCGTTATAGTGCAGAAGAACTTTACCAACCGCAAATGGCTCAATTGTTTGCAAAAATGGAAAAACAAACGCAGGAAAATCCATATAAAGCTAAAAGAAATTATGCACCGGGTCAAATGCCAAGCAGCACACAAAGTCCCTCAACTTATTCTCCAAAAATAACAAAAGCAAACGCCTCTGAAAATTATGTAAAAATTGCTGAAAAAAATGTTGGAGAAAAAGGCAACGAATTAATGGATGCCCAAAAAGCATTAGACAAATTTATTGCCGAAAACCCAGATACCTACGATTTGGAATATCAAACTCTTTTAGAGGCCAGAGATAACGCCAAACAACGTTATAGTGAAAACGTTGTTGATGCCGTTGGTTTTACTGGAGCTCCAAATACTAAAAATTTTAAAACATCAGACATGCTTGAATCGTTAGCAAAAAATCAAGTAAAAGAAGAAACAAAAACCACAACTAAACCCAAATACGCAAAAGGAAGCACAATCCCTTTTTCTAGGGTTCCATTTGATGAGCGAAAAGCAAGACTTGCTGGAAATACGCCGGAAAGTCTTGAATTGAGAAAACAGGGCGCTGCTGAATTTTTTCAAAAAAAGGCAAACGAATCAGGAAGAACTCCATTTTTGGATGAATTAATTCAAAGAGCTCTTATCTTAAGATTGTCGGGTGGATAAATGGTTGAACAAAATGCTGACGTTTCCCAATTGCTGGAAGCGTTAAGAAAGGTAAAACCTTTTCCACAATCTGCACCACCCCGCAGGACAAACTTGCAAGATTCAATCATTGCAAATAGGGATTACGCAATTGGTTCAATTGCGCAAGCCCCCACATTGAGAAATAAGATTGATTCAATTAAATCCTCGGGCAGTATTCCCAAAAACGGAACACCAAAATCGTTACTATTTAATAACCCAATTACAAAAACAATTTTTGGTGGTTTAAAAGTAATTGACACGCCACACAGAATGGTTGTGTCGGGCCTGCGAGAAGTGGTTGATGCTTTTGATAACGACCCCAACACAAGAGCATCTTTTGATGATTGGATTGGGCAAGTTGGAAAAGATGATTATGGTTTTGGTACTGCTTTTCCTGTTGCTGGTTGGGGTGGACGAGTGCTTGGTTTGGCTGGAGACATTATTACCGACCCTTTGTTTTGGGTTAGGCCATATGCTGCTGGTGCGGGCAAGTTAGCAACAGTCGGTGATGGCACTCCATTAAAAACGGCATTGGGCAAAACAGCCATTGCTGGTGCGCCTGGGCGCAACGCACTGGCTGATTATGCAATAAGAATGGGTCGTTCAGCAGATGAAGTTGCCGCAATTGGTTACAAGGGCAGGTTGGGTGCAACTCCAGAATTTGCAAAAATGGCTGGTTTAGATAAAGCTGGTTTGTACATTGCTGGAACAAAAATTAAATTGCCTTTTACTGGGCCAATAGCTGACGCATTGTCCTTTGGTGCTTTTGGTGTACGTTCTACTTTTGTTAATTCTAAGATTGGTGGAGCCCTACATCGTTTAGTTACAACTGGCGATGATTATATTAAAAATTTAAAAATTGGCGTATCAACCGGAAGACTAGATTCACAAAAAGCAAAAGAAGCGATTCAATTGCTAAATATGGAAACACGCAAACGTGCTGTGTCTGGTGTTATAAGAAATACATTTAATTCTGGAATTAAAAATGTTGTTGAGGGTCCAGAATACAATGAATACGGCAAAACTGTTTATCAAATTATGGACCCAAAAGCAGGTTTTGCTCGAGCGCCTAAAAGCGCGCAAGAAAAAGCCTATGCGGTAAAAATACAAACAATTCTTAAGTCGGCAATAGATGATGTAAAAAAACGTTTAAGCGTTGTTGACCCAGAAGCAGAAATTGGAGAATTCATAGAATACTGGCCACACATGACTTCCGAGGCTGGAATTAATTACATGGCTGTGCCGACTAATCCATATGCCGAAGCAACATTTAAATTTTTAAAAGAAGATTTGTTTGACAAAAATGGTTCATTTAAAACAAGAAAACTAAAACCTTCTTCTGACGGAAAAGCTAATTGGTTTGGGCATGCTCTTACTCAAGATGATATAGATAAGGGAATTGACAGACTAAATCAACTTGCAAGGGATGGCGGGTTTGTTGGAGATTTTTTTGAAACAGATGTTGCTGCTGTTCTTTCAAGATATGGAAAATTCTATGGAGAACAAGTTGCAAAAATTGATTACGCAGATTCTCTGCTTAAATCCAACATTGGAAGATTAAGAACAACCCATTCAGTTATTGACAGTGAATATTTTGACGAATTTGCAAATCAAACTGCTGAAGTTAGCGGTGCTGTTTCTAGGGCCACCACAGAACTTATTGACGGAATAAACTCGGCCACAAAAGAAATAGAGCGAATAGTCGGCACCGAAACTAAATCAATTGGAGCCAAAGCCGGTACTCAAACTATTGAGGAGTTGACCAAAACCCAAAAAAGAATAGCCGGCTCAATCGAGGGAACACTAAAACAACTTGATTCTTTGAAAACAAACATAAATGAAAAAGTTGAAAAATTTGAATCTTTGTTTGATTTTAATGACCCTAGCGACCCAACAAAATTAATGAAGGCCGTATTTGAAGATTATAAAAAATCTTCAAACGCAATAGATAAATTTATTGAACGTTCTGTAAAAGAATTTGAAGGCATTAATGAAGCGGCATTAGGCGACATTTTATTCCCAAGTCAAGAAAGCAATATTCTAGCAGACACATTAAAGGGCAAAAAAACAATAAGCGACGAAGACGCTTTGAAAGTTGCTCAAAAATACGCAAAACCGGTAACGGATTTATTGTTGCCTTTGAAAAAATTTCAAGACGACCTAAACAAAATCAACGCTGATTATGAATTGCTTGAACGTCGTTTTAAATTAACGCAAATGGTGGGCAACGAATTTGCCGAAGTTGTTAACAACATTCTTAATCGTTCAATTTTTGAAACAGGAACATTGATTGAAAGAGATGGCAAGTTGGTTGCAAACAATTTGCCAATGGAGCTAGAAGAAGTAGCAAAATTGTTAATGCCTTCATCTGATGAAGGTCGGATTCTTTTAGGTTTTCAAACAGACGACAAAATGGGCGATTTTGCTATTAGATATTTTGAAACAGCAGAAGGAAAAAATCTAAAATCAATTATTGACCCAGAAGACTTGTTTAGAAAAGCAGATTTAAGAAAAAAAGGTTCTGAAACCCTTGTCGATTTTGATGAATTTAGGTCTGTGTTGGCAACATCAAATCCATCTGTTTCAGATGTCTTAACGCTTCGTCGCGTAATTTCTAATTACGCGATGAGAGACATTAAAAAATATGGTTCTGTTGCTAATTTTCCACCATCTTTAAGAACTAAATTTGACGCAACATTAGCAAAATTAACTCAACTAAATGAGTTCCAAGACAAAGTTGAAAAAGTAATTAGAACCGCTAATGGCAATCCTGATTTTGTTAAAAATTTTGACAAACTTGACCAATCGTTAGAAGAAATTGGTCAAAGAATTGTTGAAACAACAGCAAAAATATCTGCCTTGGTAGACACTAGCACTTATGCAAAATTTGCAGATGATTTTACATCTTTGGCAAATTCAAGAAGTGGACTTATTTCTCCAAGAGATTTAGATGAGTTGCGTTCTCTTTCAAACAACATTGCTAAAGGCAAAGAACTTTATGATGATTTCATTAATGATTTTATTAGAATCTATGACGAACAACAAGAAATTGGATTAACGCTTTCTTGGGAACAACTTAGAAACGCTTTTAATAGTGAATTTTTAGCACAAGGCATTTCTCTTAACGCAAGAGAGGCAGACGCTGGAGAATTTTTTATTAACCTAAGCAAAGAATTGGAAGATGACATTTCCAACTCCGAGATGTTTGCTAGATTCCAACAAGTTATTCAAGATGCAAAAGAGTTAATTGCTCCAAGAAAACCAATTACCAAAAAGGGGCAAGCCCCAATTCCCCCAGACCAAAGTTTTGTGCAAAGCCAATATGCTTTGCAACAAAACATTGCTTTGACTCAAAAAGAATTAACAGAACTTAAATCGTTTGTTGGGAAACTAGACAAAGATTTGGCTAAACAAAAAGATTTAGTTAAACAACGTAAAACATTGTTTTCTAAGGCTGGAGTAAAAAAAGCTGATTTTGACCACATTATTGACTCTACTTCAAGTTGGGAATTTGGTACCAAAACCAGCACAACTGGACAAAGAGCAAGCGTTGGGCAGGTTATTTTAGAAACGCAAGATGCGGCAATTTCTTATTATATTCATTCGGAAACTGCAAAATTTATGGAAGCCGTAACCGAAAAATTTGCTCCATTGGGTTATGTCCCCAATGAAAGATTTTCGCTTTATGCGGTAAATCAATTGGGTAAACAATTAGGTCAAGAATCTAATTATGCGGTTACAAAAATGAATGTTGCTAAAGCCAAAATGGAACAAATACAAAGTGCTGTTAGAAACACTGCTCCCGAAAATCAAGTAAGAGTTTTTAATACCGAAATGGAAAAAGCATTTTTAAACGATGATGAAGATGGTTCGTTTGATTTTCTTTTTGGACAATTAAAACAATTATTGCCATCATCAAAACAAGAACCGCAACGCGCTGCCAACACTCCAGCAGGCCAAGCTCTTAGGGCTGACATCGTTAGAGATATTGTTGAAAAATTTAGAAGTAGTCGTCAACCTGTTCGTGATGCAGAAACGGGAAGTTAATATCTGGACCAACTGGTTATGTTCCAAAAGGAAAACCTGGAGATTTCACCGGTCAACGAACATCATTGAGTGATGTTTATGACCAAGACAAATCTTTGATGGATTGGGTTGGTTCAATAACCGACGAAACAACAAGAAATCCAAATACCCGCATTGATTATCTGTCGAGGTCAAAAATTACAGACAAAGATGTTTTGACTGCCGCTGACGTACCAACACAAATGAGTCCGGGAGTAAGACCCGAATTTGAAACACTAGAAGATGCTTTGGCTGCTGGCGTTTCAGAAAATGAATTCAACGCAATGTATCGAGTTCCCGAAGCAACAAGAGTTGCTACGGAAGAAGAACAAATAAACGCCCTACGAAACAAACTTGAACGAACTTCAATATCCAAACTGTTAGCAGACAATAAAGATTTGGCAGCAAAATATCAAACACGTTGGGATAAAATTGTTGAAGATTTCAAACCAACAATTAGTAAGACAAAACGCATATCTGCAAAAAGAGCTGCTGCTATCAAGTTTGGTCCAAATGTAAAATTGACAATTCCTAAATATTTTAGAAATGCTTTTGACCCAAACGCCACTCCACGCGACGTTCAAACATTTTTTGTTAATGTTTTTGGTGGTGTTGAAAACATACCTGGTGGCGATTTTTCTGTAACTAAAATTCGTGGTGGAAAAATTGTTAAAGCACCAGCTGGACAAGTTTACAAAAGAGAATTATCTGAAAGTGCTTCTTACGTAAATGCAAGAATTGCGGCTGCTCAAAAACGCAGTACCCAATTTTCCTTAATGCAAGATTCTTTATCTGACCCCAAATCTGTGTTGGAAAATCCTCTCAATGTTGCATTGGGGCCTACTGGTCACGCAATGATGCTTCGAGAAATGGCTTCTTCAATTAAAAAACAAATTGAATTATCTACCCAAACAAGAGAAATCCAAAAAGGTTTATTAGCCAAAAAACAAAAAAGAATGGGTCTTTACTATTCTAGAAAATATGGCGAAGAACTTTGGTCAACATTGCTCAAAAATTCTTACAACCCCAACACAAAACTATTAGATATTATCCAGGACATAAAAGCTGGGAAAATTTCCGTAACTCTCAAAAAACAAGTTAAAGAATTAGAAGAAAATCTTGCCAATTTGGGGGACCAACAAATTACTGGCGCGTTGGCTAAACAAAAAGAATTAATCAGTCAATTAAAATCTTTTGAAACAGCTCAAAAAAAATTAACAACATTAAAAACTCAAATTGACAATTTAACAATGGAGCCAATTGAAGTTGTTTCCAAACAAGAACAAAATTTCAATTCTTGGTTAAATGAAGTTGCTCGAATTAATGGCAACGAAGTTCTAAACGAATTTGGACAACCAATTTGGTCTTATGAGTCCGGCACCTACATGTTTGATAAGTCTTTGGAAAAACAAATTAACCAAAGATTTGGCGAAAGCGTTGAACTATACGACACTGAGGTTTTGGATTCAAACGCTATCATGCAGTCTGGCGCATTAAGAATGCGCCAAACTGGTTATAAGTCAAACAAATCTTCTGCAAGATTTGTTCAAAGCGATTTAATGAAAAGAATACAACAGGGCGAAATTAAAGTTGTTAACGTTGATGGCAATGAATACGGAACCACATTTTCTGTTTCTTTTGGTACTGACAGCATCGAGATTGTTCTACCGCCATCAAGCCCACTACTTGACATAAACGATGCAGCACGAGAAACCGTAACGGCTTATGGTCGTCAAGAACTTGCCAAAGTTCTTGGCGACAGAATTTACGGAAGCAACAGAGCTTTGGGCGCACCTGGATTAGATTTTGCAAACGAAATACAAATTTCTGTAGTTCCAAATAAAGATTACATATCTTCTCTTGAAAAGGGAATGCGTGAAGGAAATGCTTCTTTTATTAAAATTAAAAAAAGAATTAATTATGGCGAATATTTGTCACCAACCAACATGCACGCAGTTGTGTCGGATAGATATAGTTCGGTTATTCGCCCTTTTAATGCTCGTGATTACGCTGTAACATCTCCACTAAGAACAGCCATTGATGCAAACGGTTTGCCAGTAAGCGACATTACTTTTACTCCTTCTGAGTGGCGTGCTCTATTCCCAACACAGGAAGCAAGAAGTCCTTTGGTTGTAAAAAATTTGCGAGCTTCGGATATGGCTGCAGCAAAACGATTGGAAAAAAGATTGGGACAAATTCCCGTGGAATTGTCCCAATTAACACAAAGATATAAAAAGAATTTAGTTTCTCCTACCGCATACGCCAAAACAAGAAAAAAATTAAATCTTGAGTTGGTTCAATCTGAGTCATTATTAAATGACTTAGAACAAAACATACGCCTATACGATGATGAATTGCGTGCGCCGCAAACACGCATAACAGCAATGAATAAATTGCGTAGTTTTTATGAAGGGTTTCCTAATCTTGACAAAGCAAAAGATTGGGTAAATGGACAAGTTAGGAATGGTCAAAAATTAAACATTGCAAACATTGAAGCAAAACCAGACGATATTGGTTTGCGTAGAGAAATTATTAATTTAAACTGGAATAATTCAGATTACGGAAAACACATACGCGAAAAAGAAAAATTAGAAAAACTACTGACTGAAGAATTTGACAAAACGTATCCGTTGGTTGCGCAAGAAAGAGATGTGTTGAGCTATCATGACTCTCTGGTGGAAGAAGCAATACAATTAGAAAAACGATTTGCTGCTGTTGATGTTCCGTCGATGATGGAAAAAAGAGCAAGATTTCAAGAACAACTACAAGAATCTGGTTTTAATTTTGATGCTTTTGCTGCACCTGGCGATGCAAAAAGAACAATTTACGAAAAAATACGAGCCGAAGCAGAACAATTGTTTGCCGGAATGCCAGCACAAGGGCAACTTGACGATTATGGAAAGACTGCTGATTTTTATGTAACAAATCAAATCCTTGACACTTTTGGTGGCGAAGCACAAATTGATAATTATGTTTTGGAAAAACTTACTGAAATGTTTGGTAGGGAGGGTGCTGCAAAAATAATGCTACAAACAGAATTTGACACAGCAAGTACCGTTGCTTTTGCCGATTATGCAGAGAATATAGCAAATAAGGCACAAGCTAATGTTGCCGAACAAATGCGACAATTGCAGCCAGTTGATTTTCAGTTTAAAACAGCAATTGCTGGAAATAACGTTGAAATCATAGAACCAGTTACGAGAGAAATTTTCCAAATTCGCCAAGGCGAAGAATTGGATGCGTTAAGAGTTATTAGGGCCACAAAAACAGCAGACCTAAATGACATGATTAACGCAATGGCTAATTTGCAAACGCAGGTTGCTTTTGACCTTTCTAAGATAATTAGAAGATTAAGACCGGGATACATAGAGCAATTAGATAAATACAAAAAAACATTGAGAGCATTAAGTGAATATGCCGATAATGATGAAGGTTTAATTTTTGTGCCAAGAAATTTGGGCATGCTTGATGAGCCAATTTCACTAAGGGGTCCCGCAACAGGCACTCCCGGTGTTCGTGAAGGTTTGTCTGATGCTACGTATGCCCGTTTGTTTAGTGATGTAAAACAACCAAAAGATGTTCGCGACGCATTAATTCGTAAAACAGAAATGCAAACCAAGGCAGAAGAAATTGAAAGTTTGTTTAAAAACCTAAACAATCTTGAAGCAAAATATGCCACAAATCTTGGCGCAAAAACAAAAATTGACCAGCAATTAATTGCGCTTAATTCCACAATTAAAAAATTGGAAGGGTCTAAAAATAGAATTAATAATTTACCCAAATTGGCAAGCAATGCTACACAACAAGAAATTGATGAGGCTACAGAAATTATAGATGAATCAATTGCTTTAATTTCCCAAATTCGCTCTGAAGCAAATTTGGGCGCAGAATCTACTGGATTCCTTCCAAAAGAATTGCGCAAGGTAATGATAGACCTACACAAAAAACGAGCAAATTATTCCAAAGCTTTACTTGATTCAGAAAATTTAGACTTTGCGGCAGAGGGAATTGTTGCGGATTTTGGAACAAACAATTTGCCAACAAAACAAGTGTTGGAAGAATTTGACAACGGTTGGGCTCAATTGAGTTCTGCTTTCCCATCTATTTACGTTCCAGAAAGTGTTGCTGAAATATTTAACAACGTACATAGGTTGCAGGACCCAGCAATTGTTGTTGCAATGCAACGAGGGCTTGGAACTTACAATAAATTTTTCAAAACATACGCAACTCTTAGCCCTGGTTTCCACGTAAGAAATGCGTACAACAACGTGTTTGTACATTTGGCTGGCGGAGAAGGTTTTAAGTGGATTCCAGAAGCGTTGGGTGTTATTAAAAAGTGGGAAATTGCTCAAGGCAATAAAACCACATGGGAAGAATTTATTGCCAAACTATCGCCAGAGCAATCACGCCGAGCGTTGATTGCTCGAGATGCTGTCGTTGCTTCTGGAGATGGTTTATATGATTCCGTAAACGCTGACCTTGCTTTTGGTAATAAATTAATAAACTGGAAACTTCCACAGTTGAGTAAAAGAGCTGGACATTGGTCAGATTATGTTTCTAGATTTACTTACGCTTACAGCGCTGCGGCAAATGGTGGTGACTTTTTAGACGTAACAGCAAGGGTTCAAAAATATTTTATTGATTATTCAACAAAATCAAACTTGGACAAAGTGATGACACAAATTGTTCCTTTTTGGATGTTTGCTTCGAGAAACTTCCCATTACATTTGCAGAATGTTTACCACAATCCAAGGGTTTACCAAGCATATAGAGCAATTAGGCAGAACATGTCTGAAAAAGACAACGAACAAAACAATGACGTTGTGCCGGCTTGGTTACGTGAATCTGGTGCTTGGAAACTTCCAATGGTTGGAAATTGGTACATGACTCCAGATTTGGGTTTTATGCGAATTCGAACAGAAGTGAATAGATTGCAAGACCCAAAACGTTTCTTGGCTGACGTAACGCCAGCTCTAAGACTTCCAATAGAACTTGCTGGAGACAGAAGATTTTTTGCAAACAAAAAATTTAGCAAAGTTCCAATTGAGGCTAAAGAGGGAACAGCTCTTAGTGTTTTGCAACCTTTGTTGCAGGCGTTGGGTTATGGCCAAACTGGACCAGACGGTAGAAAATTTGTTAGCGATAAAGCCAGTTATGGATTAATAAATGCCCTTCCATTTTTGGGTCAAGCAGAGCGTTTGTCTGCCACAACAGCGCCAAACACTGGAGATGCCAGCCCTAATAGCTTGTTGGGTTATTTGGGTTTGCCGGTTCGGCAAAATACTCCACAAATGCAAATGGGAGAATTGAATGCTCAAAAACTTGCAATGCAGGAAGCTCTTGCAGCCTACAATGCCGTAAACAAACCACAGGGGTAATCATGAGAGCAAAAAGAACCTACACAGGAAACAAAGACGGAGATGTGGGCCACGAGCGACCAGGACTGACCGAGCTGGTTAAGCACCTGGTTTACTTGAGTGGCGGTGCGTTGTGGAACAACGGCACCTACGTTAGTCGCCCAATGCGTGGCTCTCAGAACCTCTCCGTGCACGCTACGGGCAGGGCGGTGGACCTTAGTTATCGCAAGACCCCAACAAAGGGTTTGCGTAATAGTCGTCCGATAGCCAAACACATAGCTGAATTTTTAGTTCGTCATGCAGACGAACTTGGTATTGAATTAGTTTTGGATTATTTCCCAAAGCCACACGGTCGTGGCTACAACTGGACCCGTGGTACTTGGCAGAAATACACCAAGCCGACAATACATGGT
>Ga0099851_1000902_pt1 | contig 12528 bp, 13 predicted proteins | sample CB_VirMetaG_6_FD_78176 | JGI IMG/M metagenome (GOLD analysis project Ga0099851, IMG submission 78176) | Freshwater to marine saline gradient viral communities from Chesapeake Bay - CB_1508_2 Viral MetaG | ecosystem: Environmental > Aquatic > Marine > Coastal | place: USA: Chesapeake Bay... | reverse complement strand
TAAATCAAGATAATAAAAACTTATTTGAAGTTCAAAAATATTTTAACAATTCCCAACCTTTAGTATTATCATTAAGTGACTCAGAACAACCTTATAATAATAACAATTTAAATGGACAACGCAGAATTTATGCGGGTGGATTTAGATTTGAACCTTCTTTAATTAGTTACCCATCACAAAGTCAAATTACTCAATTTTTTAATAAACCTATAGCTGTTCAAATTCCTAATATTGGAACTGAAGATTCTGATATAGGAACAATTACTTTAGGTAATTATAATTTTGACCAAGTAAGTATTTCTCCATTTGAAAGAGTTGCTTTTGTTCAAGGTCAAGTTAGAGTACCTGTAACTAGAACTCAATTAGGTTTTCAAGCAGAAACTTTAGATAAAACTTTACTAGCTTATGTTAGAGGAAGTATAACTTTAGACTTTACATTAAACGTTGGGACACAAGCTGTTGGTGGGTTATTAGTTAGAAGAACAGAAATACTCCAAAATTCAAAATTTGCCTCCTATTTAGGAGTATCTCCTAGTAATATAGTAATTAACAGAGAAGGGTTTAATAGAATTAAAATATCTATTACTTACAACTTTACTCAAAAAGATAATATATTTGTAGAAATCCCAGCAGGACAATCTACTAATTTATCCCCTTTAAAAGTTGCTAGAAACACTCTTAATGAAGCTCAAAATATAGAAGTAATTCCTGATCAACAACAAAATTTATATGGTAGAATAGTATTACCTCAAATCCAAACACAAACATACGGATATCAACCTGCTAACTATTGGGATCCTTATTATCAAAATTATAATCCATATTATAACCAAGGATATACTACCCAAACTATAAGTTATAATATTGATAATGCTTTAGCTTCACAAGGTAATCCAACTTCATTATATTTAAATAATGTAAAAGAAACAGGAATCCTAAACAAACTCCCAGCTTATTTATATGTTACTGGAAGTACTGATACAGGATCTACTGCTAGAGGAAATACTTTTTACTGGGAAAGAAACCCACAAGTACCTTATCAAATAACAGCATCTATTAATTTAACTAGATGGCATACTAGATTTACTCAAACTGGTAGTTTTGATGCTCCGTTTTTTAACCCAACAACTAATTTTGAGATAAAAAAAGGAGATGTATTTAAGTTTACTAATATACATGATGGTGCTGATAAAAATATTCCTGAAGCTTTTGAAAGAGAAGTTATTAATGTAATAACTCGTCCTGAATATTTAGCAGATATAAAACCTAGTGGATCAGAATCTTATGGAGATGGGTCTGAAAGAAGTGGAATTCATACTTATGCTGATACTAGATTAGTCATTGAATTTGATGAAGAAACCCCAGTACCACCCCAAGCTTGCTATGATTATGATCCAAATTCTAGAGCTAATCCTCAATATATAAATCAATTTATTATATATAAAAAGATACCAGATGAAACTTCTATTATATTAGATTATACTAAAACAACCCCACCTTCAGGATCTATAGATGATTCAAGCCCAGGGTTTATATTACCAAAATATATTAGTATACCTTTAAGAGATAGAGCAGGAAATATTATTAAAAATTTAAAAGGACAAAACTTAATTTAAAAATTAGAATCTTACTATATTTATATACAACATTTAGAAAATTATGGGATACTTAAATAATGCAACAGTCACACTTGATGCCATTTTAACTAAAAAAGGTCGTGAATTAATGGCCAAAAATGATGGCACCTTTAGAATTACACAATTTGCTTTATCTGATGATGAAGTAGATTATACTTTATACAACCCTGAACATCCATCAGGTTCAGCTTTCTTTGGAGAAGCTATTGAAAAAATGCCAGTATTAGAAGCATTTCCAGATGAAACTCAGATTATGAAGTATAAACTAATAACTTTACCTAGAGGTACAGCTAAACTACCAATTTTAGATATTGGTTACGCTAGTATATCTTTAAGACAAGGAGCTAGTTTAAATATAAACCCTCAAACTTTAAATTATCTAGGAGCATCAACTACATTTGAAGCTTCAGGATATACAGCAACAATTGGGGATGTTAGAACTATGAGTAATTTCCAAGGAACAGGAATTAATACCCCTGAAGCTGATGCTCTAAATGTTTCAACTACAATAGGAACTAATGTATCTAAAACAGTTGTTGGTACTAACATTACTATGACAGCCACAACAACAAATACATTATTTGGCAATAATAATTCAGTTACTACTCAACTTACAATATTAGGTAGAGATTCAGGAGCTAGATTAACAGTCCCAGTAACAATATTAAAAGTAACACAATAAAAATATAGATATGAGCTTTTTACCAATAAATGCTAATGATTTTGTAGTAAGTGCTGATTCTATAGTATCTACTTTATGGTCAAATAATGCCACAGAATTAACACAGTTCTTTACATCTTCAAATGCTAATAACCAAGTAGAAAAATATTTTTACCTCCCAGTATATAATAAAATAGAATCTGATAGTTCAACTGAAAAACAGTTTGAAATTGCTTATGGTCACAAAGCAGGATCTGGTTCTGGTGCCTTTAATTCCCTTATCCCAGGTATTTCTCCCTCTAGAGTAACTTATGGTCAATATAGAACTTTAGTTAATGGAGATGAAAATACTAATTTCAATTTTGGGGCAGGAAATACAGATGCTGATTCTATTTATGTAATTAATATAGATAGAGCTAGATATAAAGAATCTTTATTTCCTGGAACCTTTAACTTACAATTGAGAGATTTTGCAACTTCTTCTAGAGTGTTAAGTTTAACAGATAACAGTAAAGATGTTACAACTTTAACCTACACAGATGCAGGTAGAGTATTTAAAATTGTAAGTGGGTCTAATGGTTCAGCACATGCTAATCCACCAATTTCAGCTTCAAGTACAACTGCTGGTTCTACTCCTGCTGGTGAATATGGTAAATTTCTTCCTGATGTTGGGTTAATTATACTAAACACTAGCGCCCTAGCTTTAGATTTTGCTTCTGGAGGTGTAGCTTTACCAACAAATTTATCAGCAACAGACGCTGCTCTAAATGAAAATAATAATAATTTCTTCCAAAGATTTACCTCAGGAACTTTTAAATTAAATTCACAAGAAACAATTACTTCTGATTTTGTATTCGTAAGATTACCAAACTCAGAATTTAATTATACTACAAACCCTTCTATGATTAGTGGTAGTGGGGATTTTGTTTATAGTAGCTTAATTAATAACCCCCAAACATTTGTTACTACTGTGGGAATGTATAACGATAATAATGAATTGCTTGCAGTAGCAAAAATGAGCAAACCTTTAGTAAAAGACTTTACGAAGGAAGCTTTAATTAGGGTAAAATTAGATTTTTAATGAATGGGTTTTGCATACAAAAAATTAAATCTTCAAGATGTATCTACAGAACAGTATACAACTAATAAAGGCTACTCATCTAGTTTAGACCGAATATTAGAAGATGGCTATACTGTCTTGTTTGGTCAAAGACCTGTATCTGGGGTTTTATTTGATCCTATAAATTCACCTAAAAACCCAGATGGTAGTTACAGAGAATTAGTTTATAGTGGTATAAAACATTTATACTATTACAATTATATAACAGGTTCTTTAACAGGATCTTTTTTTAGATCTTCATCTTATGATAATTTTGACCAAACTACTTTAGTTTCAGGAAACTTAGACACAGTAATTAAACAATTTCCATTAGTAGGAGGTAGAAGAGATTTATATGATAGCATGAGTTTCTATGATACTGATGCTATATATGATGGGGAAAACGCAGCTAACTTATTAGTTTTAGATTTTGATAAAGAAAAATTTGGTTCTGGTGTTAACCCAGGATCTTTTAAAATTTCATCTAGTCAATTTTTAGTTAAAGATGATGGATTAGGAAATTTATATGCTTATACTGGTTCATTACTTCAGGCTCTTTATTCTGATCCTGATAGTGAATATAATGGAGTAGTTTATGGTCCTAATTCTTCATCATTACCCCCACTTTCAGATGAAACACCTCATAAGACTTATATTGGGAATATAGTATATTCTCATGGAGTAGCTATTATAACCCACCCTGAATTTTTATGTATTTTAGGTAGTGCTCCTGTAGCTATAAACGATAATGTAAAAATATTAAATGTAAGTTGTAGTAAAGTTTTAGATTTATTAAAAAACGATTTTGATGATTGTTATGACATAGATCCATCAACTCTTGTTTTTTATGATACTGGAAGTTGGCCCTTTAATTATGCTGTAGATAATAATGGATTTATTACTCTAACCCCAGATGAATTAAGTACTACACCTGGATCTTATTCTTTAGGCTATACTGTAAGAAATGAATTAGGTAGAACCAGTAATAGTGCTTCTTATAATTTAATTTTAACTCAACAAGAATTAACAGGTTCCTTAATAAATATTGAGAATATTTGCCAACCTGATCAAATTGATCAAACTCAACGAACCCAGGAAATTTATTATCCTACAGGATCAGTTACATTTTCAATAGATTTCGGAGTACCTTATTATAGTTGGTCTAACGATGGAATCAATTATATACCTGTTTCTGATTTATGTCAACCCATAGTTTCAGGAACAGTAAGTGCATCTTTTGATGGTACAATTTATATTAAAGATAGAGAAGAAACTATATTTGAAATACCATATGCTAATTCTTGTCCTGTTATAAATTTAAATATTACAACACAATCTGTTGGATGGTGTGTGAATAATCCATTTATATTCCCTTCACCATCACCAACACCATCTCTAACACCATCAAGAACACCATCAAGAAGTGTATCTGCTACACCTAGTAAGACACCTTCTATATCACCATCACAAAATAATTCACCATCAAGAACACCTTCGATTACCCCAACAAGAACTCGAACGGTTTCGCCATCAATTACAAGAACACCAAGTATAACTCCATCTATAACTCCTTCAACTATTTGTGAAAACTATGGTACTACGTTAAAATTATTGAACAGTTCTAACTGTACAGATGTTTATGCTATTGTTCCAACAAGACATAGCTTCACCTCTTGGTGGAGTAGTACAAGATTTAAAAATGCAAATACTTGTACCACAATGCCTTCTGGATGGTATACTAATAATATTGTTGTTAGATATTGGGATGCAGTTGCTGAAGCATGGGTTGGAGGTAGTGCTCAACTTTGTTCACTTGGAGGTGGCGGAGGATTTCAATAAATAAATTTATATTTATAATAAAAAAATAAAAAAAGAAGTTTAATAAGATTATGGCAGACGTAAATTTAGAGGCATATGGAAAGATATTTGTATCTGCTAGTGGTGGTATGATACCACTTTCTGTATCATTAGATGCACCACCATCTTCATTCCCAGGACCTGCTCCAAGTGGGAATCCCTTAAATGGATGGCATACTCCTCCATATACGTTTAGAAACTTAAACACAGGAAGTTATAGAGTATATGTTCAAGATGTTTTAGGATGTATTCAATCTTATGTTGTTGATCTTGGAGAATCCCAATACCCTACATTCTCATTCCATGCTACTAATGTAAGTTGTTTTGGTCAATCAGATGGAAGTTTAACAGGATCCGTAGAAGGTGGAATACCTCCTTATAGTTATTCAGTTGAAGATCCGAATGGAGAAACAGCCAGTTTACAAAATGTTGACAGTGTTAATTTATACTTATTAAACACAGGAAGTTATACTATAACTATTGAAGATAGTGTTGGTTGTTCTATTCAACAAAACTTTGTAATTTCTGGACCTGCTAGTATGTCTTTTTCTGCATCAGCAGATTATTCTAGTCCTGATAGTAGTTCTATTACCTTTTATAATACTACAGGAACTTCACCTAATACTACTTATTATGTAGCTGAGTATGACAGAAGATACAACCCAGGATTACAAAGAAACATAATAGGTTTATATAGCAGCAGTGAAGCTTCAGTCCCAATCCCTCCAGATTTAGGAAGAAATCCAAATTACTTAAGAGGAGGCCATTTTGGAGCTTATATGGAAACTCCAAGTAGTATAGACAATGTAGTTTGTTCTTCTGATGAACAACAAATAGAAGTTTATTCTAGAGCTTGGGCATATAGACAATCTTACTGTGAACAAGTAACAGCTACTTCCCAAACTTATAGAATTTTAAATTTCTATAGAAATAGAAATATAGATTTTAGAGGAAATTTAATAGATCCTAAAAAATCTCTTACTGGAGGATTTTTAGGAGGAATGCCTTTAGATGGTCTTAACATAAGAATATACACAGGATCTGCGGATGAAGTAAATTATGATCCTAGTAATCCTACAAGAGATAAATTAGTTAGTGAATTTAATACTAGTGGTTCTCTAACATTTACAGGAAGTTTCAGCTATATCACCACAGAAGATTTAGTAGTTGTAATGGAAAATGCTGAAACAAATACAAGATATACTAGTAAAATATTAAAAAAATTCCCTGGTTATAACCAAGTTGGACAAGATATAACTTCATCTTTAATAGTAACAGGGGCTTTAATGAGTGGATCCGATGACAATTATGTAGAAAGTCGATATTTCGGTAATATAGGAAATGCTGCAAATACTGGTTCTTTAATTTTAACTATGTCTAAAGTAAACGATCAAGTACAATCAACAACAGTAAATTTTGAAATTGTAACATTATATAATAATTTCCTCTTAAATCCATAATTATGTCAGCACCAATAAACACAGGATTTAGAATACATCCAACAGCATCTCAATACTTTACAAAAGGACCTGATTCAGGAAGTGTTGTAAATTTAGATTTTGATGTTAGTCTATTTGAATCTGCTAGTAGTTATGTAAGATTAAATGGAAGAAATTATTTTTATAAAATTTATGACCCTGAAATTTGTGAACTTGATGAAAAACCCTGTGGTGCTGGGAAAGTACTTACAGTATTCACAGGTAGTGGTGATGGAGAATATATAGTTTATTATGCAACTGGGTCTGCTCCTGCTATTTCATCCTCCATCCAAGTTTCAGGGGATCCAAGATTTCAACAAGCATTTAGTCAAATTGAAGAGTATGATTTTAAAGCTCAAGTAAATGCAGCAGGTAGTGGAAGTTATTATATTCCATCATCTTCAATCATTAATAATAGAGTTTATTTTAAATATTTTAATTACTGTGAATAATATATAATATGGCAATCGCACCAACTTTTTTTGAATCTCCTCCTTCTCCAACTTTTGTATTGGATTTACGAGATAATACTCCTATAGGTACGGGGACTTTAACAGTTAATTTTACATTAGATGAAAATACTCTTTTACCATCAATTCAAGATGAGTTTGGAAATCCATATAGTGGTACAACTTCTATACAAGTTAATATAAATAGTAGTACTACAACTTTAACAAATAATTCATTTGTTGTTCAAGCAGGAGGAGCATCAAGAACATATGTAATGCAAGCTGGGGAAACTACTGATTTCACTATATCTTGGTATAGCAATCAATTTTTAGGAATTGAATACTCTTTCTTACCAGATAATATACTTCCTCCATCATGGATTGGGGGGTCGGACATTTTAGGGAAAGTTACAGTTTTATCACCTATATTTGAGGATTCATCAAGAAATTTTTCTGAAGGACAATTTAAAGAAAACCCCTCAACTCTTTCTGTATCAACAGATGAAAACTTATTAAATGATTATATATTAAATATCACAGTTAAACAATTTTTACAAAACCCATAAATGAGAGCAAAAAGAAGATTTAGTGGATCTATTGGAATGGTTTGGAATAATGAGTATATTATTAACGAACATCAAATTGTATGTACAGTAGGAGAAAATGAATTTAATGTTTCTCAAAATCCTACTATATCTACAGATACATCTGGTTCCTTAAGAGGATTTGCTACTGAATCTTATTTTGAACCTTATGTTACAACTATAGGGTTATATAATGATATAAATCAATTGTTAGCAGTAGCTAAATTAGCACAACCAATACCTTTATCAAGTACAACAGATACTAACTTTGTAATAAGATATGATTCATAACTGGAAATATCCAGAGGGTTTTAATATTGAAGATTATTATGGTTTTGTTTATAAAATAACAAATACAGAAAATAATAAGTTTTATATAGGAAAAAAGATTTTCCATAATACACGTAAATTACCCCCTCTAAAAGGACAAAAAAGAAAAAGAACTGTTATTAAAGAATCCAATTGGAAAACATATTGGGGTTCTTCAAAATCTTTATTAGAAGACGTTAAAACATTAGGTGAAGATAAATTTGAAAAAACTATTCTTTGTTTGTGTAAAACAAAAAAACAAGCAACTTATTGGGAAATGCACTATCAAATTATAAATGAAGTGTTAAATAACCCATCTCAAACCTATAATGATAATATTTTAGGTAAATTCTTTCCAAAAGATTTGGATATTTAAATAATCATTCGTATATTCCAATAAAAACCATTTTTATATGAGTGAAAAAACAGGTGATGTAATAAAATTAGAATATGATTTTGACACCTCTAAAAACCTAGAAGTTTATATGCCTAATTTAAAGAATTGGTATAGAGTTACTTCTCGTGAATTTAGATCGTTTAATGGTAAACGAAGAATTAATGAGCAAGAATTTATAGGAAACCTTTATAAGTACGGAACTAATAAACTTGTAAACAGTAAAGATTACAAATCTGATAAACCTGTAGAAATGAACTGGAAGTCTGTTAGACGACCAGGCGAAAACTGGGATTAATGGTTAATAATATATTATTAGGACTTGTAGAGTCTGTTTTAGGGAAGGGATCTTCTACTTCAAGAGGGAATTATGCATTTCACTGTCCCTTTTGTAATCATAGAAAGAAAAAATTAGAGGTAAACTTAGTACCTAATAAAAAAAATGAAAATCCTTGGCATTGTTGGGTATGTGATGCTAGAGGGAAAACTTTAAATTCTTTATTTAAACGAAAAAAAGTAAACACAGATAAGATCCACTCCTTACATTCTATATTAGGTACTACAGAAAAATATGATACTGTAATCCAAAATATAAATGTCGAACTACCTGAAGAATATCAACCTTTAAATCGTATTTCTAAATCAAATATTTTAGCTAGGCATGCTTTATCTTATCTTAAAAAACGAGGATTAAGTGTACAAGACATACTTTCATACCAGATAGGATATTGTGAACGTGGTAGATTTGCAAATAAACTTATTATCCCTAGTTACAACTCAGATGGAGAATTAGAATATTTTGTAGCAAGAGCCTTTCTTCCTGATGCTAAAAGAAAATATGATGCCCCTGTTTCAGACAAAAATATTATAGGATTTGAAAACAGAATAAATTGGGATTTACCTATTGTTTTATGTGAAGGAGCGTTTGATGCTATTGCTATTAAACGTAATGCTATTCCTTTATTTGGTAAAAATATATCTAAAAAATTAATGAAAAAAATAGTAACTAATAGTGTTAAGAAAGTATATCTTGCTCTAGATGAAGATGCTATTAAATCAACTTATAAAATTTCTGAACAATTATTAAAAGCAGGTAAAAAATTATATGTTGTAGAACTAGATGGAAAAGATCCATCTGAAATGGGGTTCACCTTATTTACTAATAAAATTCAAGAAGCACAACCATTTACCTTCTCAAGTCTTCTTAATTTAAAGTTAAGCTTATGATTAAAAAAGTAAAAGATTCTATTTTAGAAATCTCGGATAATTTTGAACAAATTACTCTCCCAGATTCTAGATATTACAAAAATAAAACAACAAAAAAGTATTATCCCTCTGTAACTTATGTTTTAGGATATTATCCTAAAGGTAAACATTTTGAAGATTGGTTAAAAAAAGTAGGATATTCTTCAGAATACATTGTTAGAAAATCAGCTGAAGAAGGAACATTAGTTCATGAAATGGCTGAAAGTTATTTAAAAGGAGAAGAAATTAAATTTTTAAATGATTACGGTCACCCCCAATATGACATAAATGTATGGCAAATGTTTTTACGTTTTGTTGATTTTTGGGAAACTTATAAACCTGAATTACTACATACTGAAGTTTTATTATTTTCAGATAAATTAGAAGTAGCTGGTACTTGTGATTTGATTTGTAAAATTAATGGTGAATTATGGGTTTTAGATCTTAAAACATCTAATAATTTACAAACTACATATGACTTGCAAACAGCTGTATATACACAAGCATATGAAGAAAATAGTGGAAACAAAGTAGATAGACAAGGAGTACTTTGGTTGAAATCTCGTTCACGTGGTGAGGATAAAGCTGGAAAAAAACTAAAAGGTAAAAATTGGGAAATTTATGAATCTTCAAGAACACAAGAAGAAAATTTAAATATTTTTGGGAATGTTAAGGCTTTATTTGATTTAGAAAACCCAACCCACAAACCCTCTTTTACATCATTCAAAACATCAGCTAAACTAAACGTGGAGTCCTAAAAAAACTTTCGTATATTTATACATAAACACATCCGTATGTATAAACTTAAAAGTATACTAAACGAAGTTTTAGAAGAAAATTCAAAAACCCCTAAAGCTTTAATACTAGCTGGCGCCCCAGGTGCTGGTAAGTCTTCATTTATTGAAGGAGTTAAGGATGCCCTTATTTTAAATGTAGATGATTATTACATTCGTAATCTAAAAGATATGAATGTTTCTTTAGATTTAAAAAATGCTGGTGCTGAAGATAGAAGTAAAGCAGCTCAAGCAATGGCTGCTGCAAATAAAGAATTTAGACCTGCAACCCGCGAAATTATATTAGGTAAAAAGAATTTTATTTTAGATGGTACAGCGGCTTCATCTAAACAAACTTTAGAGTTAAAACAACAACTTGAAGAATTAGGATATGATGTTTTAATGGTTTATGTGTTTGCTTCTTTAGAAAAAGCATTAGACAGAAATGAAACACGTTTTCAACGGTCACAAGGTGAAGATAGAAGCTTACCACCAGCTATTGTAATGAGAACTTGGAATTCAGTTACTCAAAATTTTGATTTATATAAAAATGAATTTGGTAAAAACTTTGTACCTGTAGTAAATGATAAAGCTTTAGAAAAAGGAGAATCACAAAAATCATTAGAGGATTTAGTTAAAACTTACTTAGATCCTTACAAACCTACAGATACTAAACCTAAAACAGATAAAGAAAAAGAACGTTCAAGAGCATCTAAAGAAGCTCTAAATAAACAAATTGAAGATTTTGTTTCATCTAATAAAGTTGAAGATATTAAACAAATAGCATTTTCTAAAGAAGAAGCTAAACAAAGAGTTAATCAATTTTTCTCATGAACCCAGAACAAATAGGAAAAAATATTGCAAAGTTTCTTCTGATGGAAGAAATTACTGAAACAGTTGCTTTGTATCCTGGGGCATTTAAACCTCCACATAAAGGACACGTTGATGTTATATTAAAAGCTTTAAATTTTGCTTTAAATCATGACCGTAATATTAATGGTCCTTCCATGCCTTCTTCCACACAAACACCTGGTAAAGCAGTAGTATTTGTTTCAGAAAAAACAAGAGAAAACGTAAATTCTAACGAGTCTCTTGCTGTATGGGACCTATATAAAGAAGCTATTCCTGAGTTAAATAATGTTGAATTTATAATAACTCCTACACCGGTTAAAGCTGTATATGATTATGTAAAGGAAAACCCAACTCATGATATTAAAGCAGTTTTTGGTAAAGGTGAAGAAAGTAGATATAAAAGTTTATTAAATAAGGATAAATACCCTAATGTAGAAGTGTTTGATGCTGGTACATTCCAAAATTTATCTGCTACTAATTTAAGACAAGCAATTCGAAACCAGGATAAAGAATCTATTAAAACATTCTTACCTGATGGTGTGGATGTAAACAATTTTTTATCTATTTTTAATATAAATGAACTTCAAACCCCAGCTAAAGAAAAAGATGTTGACCCTAAAGAACTTAAAATGGGGATTGAAGTTGAAATGGAACATACAGATGATCCCTCTAAAGCTAAAGTAATTGCTTTACAACATTTAGCTGAGGATCCAAAATATTATACTAAATTAGCTAGTTTAAATCTAGAAGAAAAATCTCAATTTTTAAAAGAAGGTTGGGAACCACAAAAAGCTAAAGTGATAAACCAATTTTTACATTTTGCCTCTGAATACCTACACACAGATAGACCTAAAATTAAATTATTAAATAGTCCTGAATTTACTCAAACTTACCATAGTTTTGGAGGTTATCATCCTGGAGAAGAAAATATACAAATTGTAGTTTATAATAGAAACATGGCGGATATTTTACGTACTTTAGCACATGAAATGGTACATAGAATGCAACATTTAGATGATAGATTAGGCCCCAATTCAGGAGAAGATGGATCTCCAGAAGAAAATGAAGCAAATGCTTTAGCAGGAGTAATGCTAAGACAATTTGGAAGAGAAAACCCAGGAATTTATGAGTAAATATAGTTTAAAAGAATTATTTAAAGAAGAAATGGCTAAGGCATATACCATTTATTG
>Ga0099851_1000894_pt1 | contig 12564 bp, 10 predicted proteins | sample CB_VirMetaG_6_FD_78176 | JGI IMG/M metagenome (GOLD analysis project Ga0099851, IMG submission 78176) | Freshwater to marine saline gradient viral communities from Chesapeake Bay - CB_1508_2 Viral MetaG | ecosystem: Environmental > Aquatic > Marine > Coastal | place: USA: Chesapeake Bay... | reverse complement strand
GCAGTTGCCGGATAGTAGGCAGAGCCGCCAAGGGTCAGGGCATAGGTGTCAGTCGCAGATGCAGTCAGGTTATCTAACTTGTGATATCCGCCGCTGGATGGTTGGTTTCCAAGATATGGCATGTGTTACCCCGCAATCTCTGTAGCACTGATGAACGAAACGCCTCTTTCACGTTCATTTTGGTCAGTATCGCTTACGCAACGGTTCACATATAAGGTACTTGCATAAATGCAACTCATTGCTAGGTGATATGTGATTTGTGAAGTCGTATTATGGTCGTTATCAAACCAAGTAATCTGCCCGCTGTCTGGAGACGTAGAGGCATCAGAGGTATGATACCCAGTGGATGCAAAACCTATACCGACACGCCTACTACCAGCGACTGGCCCTGCTAACTTTGTGCTACCCCGAAGAAAGAAAAGAACATTATTTGTTGTCCAGTTTGCCTGACCATATTCAGCAAATAAGAACGCTTCTAATTTGATTATAGAGTTGGCGGCTATGGGGGTGATGTTTACTGAAAGATTAGTAATTGCAGTATCTGTATTTGCAGTGATGGCTTGAGTATGTGTGCTATCGTATTGAGTGTATTGAACTTGCAACACCTTACCGCCACCAGCCCCTGTTACATTGCCAGTAAACGCAAAGTCATCAGTTAAGTCTATGCTTTCAGACCTTAGTTTTGAAAGTGCCATATCTTACTCCGGCTTTGTAGGCCACACCACATCATCTAATGATGAATAGCTGTCGGTAATATCACGCAGTGCCTGACGGTATGTAGTCTGAGCCGCAGTCATTGTCGGCGTATCAGACATATCCCACCAGTCAGTCTCTGCAATAAGACGGTTACGCTCTTTGCGTAATTGATCCAGATTAAAAGCCGCCAGCAACTCAGCTTCCTTAGTTGCTACAGCAGAGGCATCCCAAGATACAGTGTTGCCATCAGCATCCTTGGCAATAGCGTCAGCACCGCTACCGTTGATTGTAACTACATTTGAATGTAGTGCGTAAATTGCTTCGTGTTGCATTTTATTATCCTTCTATTGCTCTATTTCCATAAGGGTAATACTGCTTACGCCATCGATTGTGGTTTCATTGCTACCACCCCTATTGATGTACACTGTCGCCGCATATTTATGCTCTACATAAACTGTATAGTCTATTGCGCTTGTGGTGTTGTGGTCGTGATAAATTTGACCGCCATTATTAGACATTGAATAAGTGGTATTACCGCCAAACCTTGCCCCAAAGAAACGTGAACTAAACGCCGTGTCAGTTCCAGTTTGTCCTATGTCGTGATATACCATATGATATGAACCATATGCCGCACCTGAGTTGTTGGATGAGGTGCAGAGACTATAGGTCACAAGTATTTTGCTGGTAGCATCTGTCGGTATAATAGTAGCAGTTAATCCAGTTGCTACGGCAGTATCGGCAGATAAAACTAGGCTTTCCTCAGTGTCATAAAACGAATGAACAACTTGCAACACCTTACCAGCAGATACACCAGTCAGCGCAGAACCATCACCGCTAAATGATGTGGCTGTAACCGCGCCACTAAACGTACCAGTCGTTGCCGCCAGTGGCGATGTCGTTGGATGGCTAACACTACCAACGGCCTTGCCTTGGAATACAACATAGAAATCATCTGTAGCCGCAATCGTGCCAGTCATAGTTAGTGCAGTACCAGCAACGGTATAGGCCACAGTTGGTTCCTGACGCACGTTGTTTACAAACACTTCAATCTCTTGCGCTGATGAAACAGCGTGGCTAAGTGTAAAGCTAGTGCCAGTGCCGCCTGTTAAATCCTGATAGGCAACAGACTGAAAGCTGGCTGATGGTGCGTTACCTACATAAGGCATCAGGTGATCTCCATAATGCTCAATGTTGCGTCAACCTTTGCAGATGTATCACTGTCGATCTGCAAAATGTCGCCAGTTTGTAAGATGTATTTGTTACCCGCCATCAATTCCAACGAACCGCCACCAACGATGGGTGCGCCTTTGATAACAAACACAGTCTCATTTGTTTCGGTATCGACAGTTGTTGACACAATCTTAACGTCAACCGTGATGCTGGCTGTGTCGTTGTTTGCCAGCGTTAAACCAATGATAACTGACGTTGTTGACGCCGGAACCGTATACAAAGCATCGGGCGTACCAGCGGCGGCTGGCATAGACCCATTAGTTTTTAGTTTAAAGGTGTTAGCCATTTTCTTATCCTAACGCTATTGCCAATGCTGTAGCGGTGTCAGCCGCCACACTTTCAATCAGCGCCGTCTGAGCCGCTGAAATATTTACAAACAAATCATAGTTTGCGCTGTTTATGTTTGTGCTTAAAGGCGCAACGCCAGCAGATGTATGAACTGTATTGACGCGGTATACGTTGTTATCATCCGGGTCAATGACCAAGTCACCAGCCACATAGTCAACGCCTGCCGCCCAAGTGCCGCGAAAATCACCAGTCGCAGTTGTGGCAATTGGGTTGCCATTACTGTCAAACGCCAAAAACTTTAGCGCCCGGTCAGCCTTGGCTGGCAGTGTCATATCAACAACGCCGCCATCCTCAACCAGCGCCGGGTCATACACTGGCGCTCTCATGCCGCGCTTGTTTTCTTCGGCGATCTGCTGGTCAAAGATTGTCAGCGCGTCTAGCTGTTCGTTGAGGCTGGATGCCAGCAAGTCCCCGGCAGTTACAAAGTCGGTGACGCGCTCAATGTCACGCGCCCCAACAATAACTATCTGATCTGACGCGGTTGGCGTTGACGGCACGTTGGTGCCAGTCACAATCGTGACTGAGCCAGTGCCGTTGGCGTTTATTGTAACAGTGTAGTCTGTTGTCAGCGTCAGCGTTGTGGAGTTAAAATAAACAGCCACATCGTTTTCATCTAAAATTTCAAACGAAAAGGCATACGGCCCAACACCCGCTGATCCGGTAAACACGACACGGCGCGTCACTGCATTGATACTGTAGTCTGCCATTTAATGCCTCACATTCTGCTGTGAATAATACACTATTTACTATCTGCCGTATAGGTTGATGTTTTCTTGGTTCATTGCCATTTCAGCCGCTGTCTCAGGATATAAGACAGGCGCACCATCTTTTGTTCTGCCAGTATAATGAACAATGCCAGTGTCACTGTCTTTGACCATCTCGCCAAACATCTTGTCACGCGCCCTTGCCCGGTACTCAGCCACAACCTGATCAACGTCATTTTGCAGTGACCCCAACGGCGGCTTGATGCCCATACGCTCTGCATCATTCAAACGCTCATTGATAGTTCTGATGATGGCATCATCCATTGTCATGCCATCGTGTCTGTCCTGTTGCATTTTCAGATACATATTTTGCTGTTCGGCTGTCAGGCGAACACCAGAGATATCAAACTTTGGATAGCCAATGCCGTGGTTTATTGAGGCTAGCAATTCGGCAACCTCATCCGGCTTGCCCTTAGTTGTTGACATTGGAAGCCAAGAATAATCCTTGTCATATACAATCGGACGCCCACGCTCATCTAGCTTTGGTGGCAGTTTGTTTGATGCGTTTGGCACACGCGACATCGTTTTGTTGTACGCCTCAAAGAATACCCTGATGCCGGGCGTTGTCGCGTCAACCCCATACGCATCCGCCCATTCAACCTGCGCCTGATTAACAGCAGTGTTGCTTAGTGCCGGGTCAAGCATTCGCTCTATCTTGCCAAACAAAGCGCTATTGGCAAAACCAACCACGGGTGTGCCAGCGATACCAACATTAGCAACTTGTTTAAAATACGCCTCAACCATTGCCGCAAACTTGTCGCCGCCATCTGTTTGGCGCTGATTGAATATACGCATAAACTCATTAACAGATTGCATAGCTGGCATGTTGGTTGAGTATTCGGCCAGTGACGCCATCATAGCGTCCATCATTATTTGATAGTCAGTGTCGTCAGGATTGTAAGCGCGATACTTCATAGCATCGGCCAGTGCCGCGCCCATAATGAATGGGATTGTCACTGGCTCTAATCTTTTGAACGATACAAATGTACTGCCCTCAAACGTGCCTGTTCCTCTTGTCGCTGATCCAGCGCCCAAAATAACATTCAAGCGCTCAAGTATTTCATCTGATATTTCATCGTTGTTAAATCTCAGACTAAACTCTTGCCACCCGGCGCGTTTAAGATTGTTTCTGTCCTCAGTGCCTGTAGGCCCAAAGCCCGTGACGCGGCCATCAAATGCTAGCTTGAATGATCCAAGCCCCATCATGCCGCCAAGCGCAATCCGGCTAATAGCCAGATCCTTGTGTCTGCCACCCTTTTGCCATTCGCTGTAAAAACGCGGAGATATAAAGTTTAAAATAGGTAAACGCGCCGCGCCCTCAATAGCAAGATTTGTGACAGATTTATTGAACAGCATGATCGGCTTAATCAATGGAAAGTTCATAAGCCTTTGAGCGGCCCAGTAAGTGCGCCCCAATTGCGACTGCCGATCAAGATCTGACATTAGCGTAATTTGTTTTCTGAAACCTTCCATACTGGCTTCAATATCAGCCGGGCGCTCAACCAAAAACGTGTTGATTGCTTCCTGTGTCGCACTCAGTGCCTCTTCGGCGCTGGCACCATCCGCTATCTTTTTGTCGTAAATAGTAGCGCCGTACCGCCAAGCCTGCTCATGCAATTCCATACGCTGTGCTATGCCGCCAAACAAACCATCACCTGCGGCCAGCCCTCTCATAAAAACAGAATAACCATTGCCCATTGCATTTAAGCCGCGATACAGTGGCTGGCCCCTATACTCAGGTGTGCGCCACACCTCTTTACCAAACAAATAAAGCGGCGTGTTTTCAAGATTAGATGGGGCCATAGGCATAGTCGGCGCGTCTTTAGCGCCACCCGACTTGACGTTTCTGCTCATAAGAGCAAAGCCGTCTAGTGTGCCATTGTAAAAAGCCGCCACCCTTGCGTATATATCTTCTTTGTAAAATCTATCAGGGTTATATTCCAAGCCCAAAACTTTTGCCACACGTTGGCGCAGAATGCCAACAGGTATGGCACCAGCCCTTTCTGGAATATCAGCAATCAACTGACCAATACCAGCCGCCGCATTAAACATATGCGTTTCCCAGTTTGATAGGAACGTGGCCTGCGCCATATATATGATACTGTCATATCCCTTACGCATAAGCCCGGTTTCCAGTATCTTGTTTTTAGCCGCACGGTTTTGTTGCTGTAGGTATGCGTCAGCCAAGACGCGCAACTGGTCATCACCACCAACACCATCCAATACGGCGCGTATGTCGAGCGATGGCAGGTTGCGCTCACGCGCACCCTTAAAGACATTCATCGCTCTAGCGACATCGCGCTTGGCACCCTTCAATTGATCAAATATAAGCTGATGCTGTGCTAGTGCCTCACGCAATTCAAACTTGCCAAGGTCTGTCAACATGCCTGATGCGGCTTGGGCCATCATGTCATCTAGCTTTTGTGCGCTGACATCATGTAGCGCCTGCAACCCGGCAAGTTGTGTGGCTAGTTTATTGCCGCCAACTTTGCTTTCCATAGGAATGCCGCGAAACATTGCGTCTGCAACTTTTTTGGGGACGCCAGATAAAATAGCGCGGTCAAACAGGCTCTGAACTGTTTGTGATGCAAAGTCTGGTTCCGATGTTTCGGCGATTGCTTGCGCTGTAGCGGCCAGACTGTCGCTGTCGTAAAAGCGCGTATTGACCGGGCCAGCCTCAATACCTTCACCCAATTGCTTTGCGCTTGGTGATGGAACTTGGCGCGGCCCACCCATAGCCTCTTCACGCGCACCCATAACCTGCTCAACACGTTCTTCTGTTGCTGGCGCTGGCTTCTTAATTGGCGGCTGTTCTGGCTGAACAGGCACAACATCTTCTGGCAGATCTTGTGCAATTGGTGGTTCTGGCGCAACCTCTTGGGCAGGCTCAACCACTTTGCTTTCCGGGGATATGCGAGCGCCGCGCTTTGTAAGCGGCTCTATAATTTCTTTAGCCACACCGCGCCCGGCAGAGCGGCCAAACAAAGACGCGACACCGCCAGCCTGTTGGATACCCTCTTGCGACAAGTCAGCCTGCGGCTCTTGCACGTTTTGTTCGATCTTGTCCAGATCTGCTTCAAGATCTCTTGGGCCGCGTATCGCCATAGTTTATTCCTCTGGCTGTGTTTCTTCAGGCTCTGCCTGCATAGGCATCACTTCGCGCTTTGCGTATAATTCAGCAATCAGCGACATTACATTAGTATTGTTCTGCTGGCTTGCCTTTTGCTCTGATGAGTTGGTCAAGTTTTCCACGATTTACTCCTTCAAATTCATACCAAGGTATGTTTCCACCCTCAAATGCTTTGACGCCCGGAAAGTCTGCTGGAAGAACGCCAGACTTTTTACTAAACGCCTGCTTGAACATATCATCTAATTGCTTTTTTGTGAACTGATACGGTTGCCCATCACTTGTGCTGTAAAGATAGCGTCTGCCACCGCCCGGTAGCTTTTCATATGACACGCCAGAATATTTAGTGTGGAACCTGCCTTCAGTCACGGGCATCAATTCTGTTGGGCTGATGTTTGCGCCGGGACGCTTAGATCCCATACCGACAACGGCTTCTAGCGTTGGGTGCGCCACAATCTGACCTGACGATCTAACCCAGCTTTCCCAGTGGTATCTGCCAACAGAGCCAACATCGCCGCGCCCAATGCGCTGATAAAGATCAGGCACACGGTTCATCAATGACCGTTCAAGCGCCTCATACTGAACAAGCCCTTGTGCGCCCTCAAACTGCTTCATAATGTCATCATATATTTTATCACCGCCGCCCCACATCTGATTGATTTGGATGCGGTCAAGAACCACAACATCATTACGCCCAGATACCAACAAAGCAAATGACAGGATCTTGTTACCAATACCTGTACCTTCGGCTAGTGAATAATATTCACGCCGGATTTCTTTACTGCTCTTGTTTGGATCTGCAATTAAGTTGTGCAGACGGGTTAATGCTGACACGCCGTTTTCATCAACAGCAGACATCTTTCTTAAAAATGTTTCGCCAAAAGCATTGGCATTAGATGTAGCGCCGCGCCCCGCCGCATCTTCTGGCTGGATAGTCATTGCCATTTCGCGCCAAGCGGTTGTGTCTGCATCAGACCATTCACCACGCGCCGCTTTCTGAATAAACGGTTGCGCGGCATCTGCCAATTCAAGATATCCGCTTTCATGTGGAAATGCTGACAGCATTCTTGACAGGATAGTCCACAGCATCAATTGACCAGTCAACTCAGGCCCGGCACCAGCATCATATGCATCTCTAAATTTTTGCTGTACTGCCAGCCCCTCATCAGCCGCCTTAACCTGATCTGGCGTAATTTGCCCAAACCAATCAGCCCACTTTTCCGGGTTGTTTGCGTGTTCGATCATCCACGATGGCGGCATCGACACTTCTTTTTTGTTTTGCATTTTGGCAACCATAGTCGCGTATGCTTGCGGTGATGCTAGCGGGTCAGGAAACTCTTGCTCAATTTGAGCCATTGCTGGCTTTACTTTTTCCGCGTTTGCTGGCGTCAACTTAATCGGCACCATAGACTGCTTGCCAGTACCCTCTGGCTCAAACGCATCAACGGTTACCCGGTATTCTGGTGCCAAACCACCAATGCCGGGTTCGTCTGATGCTTGTGACAAACCTGTTGTTGGCTGTTCAGATCTGGCTATCCGGCCAAGCCCAGCCAATAGCGGATCAATCACATCCATAGGATCACCGCCGGACATCAACCTGTCTGTCATCGGCCCACGTTCAGCCATACGCGCTTCAGCGTCTTCACCAAGTTGGGTCAAGCCCCTTTGAACAGCAGGCGCTAATTCACGCGCAATTGCCTCACCAGCCTTAATTGTGCCGCCACCAGCCAGCCCACCCACAACGGCGCTGACGCCTGTGCGGATTGCGCCTGTTACTGGGTCAATCTCATAACCAGCCTGCTTCTCAATGCCTTGTGTTAACTGATCAGCCGCGCCAGCCTCAATGCCAGTGTAAACAGCGGCTGACGTGCCGGGGCGCTTTGCTATTTCAGCTAGCAGTTTTTTGATGCCAACGGCCCCGGTCTTACGCGCAACAAACCCAGCGCCTAATGTGCCAAAGCCCGTATAAACGCTTGGGTCAGCTATCAAACCACGCAACATTCTAACCGTGCCATTTAATGTAAAGTTTGGCAATTGATCGTAACGATCCATCAAATAAACAAATGCCTTGGCTTGATCTTGTGTGCCGCTTGTCAGTAGTGCGGCGGCTTGTATAGTACCGGGCGCACCCGTTGCATTTGGCATGTATGTGCCACCAGCAAAGTTATAATTAAACTCACCGATAGCGTCTATGCCGTAACGCGCCGCCATCTTGTCATCGCCATCAAACGGCTTGCCCTCAAACAGCATGTAAACTTCACGCGCCGCCGCCGCAAACTTTGGGTCAAGCAGTAATTGCTTTTCTGTTGCCTCTGGCGCTGTCGGCGCTGGCGTTTCTGTTTCAGACGGCATAGCCATTGCAGGCTGTGGCGGCGTCTGCACTATAACTTTTGATGCGTGATAATCATCATGCGCTTGTGCAAATTCATCAGTCATTTAGCGCATCCCTCTTATTTCTAGCCTCTTTAATTTTGTAAATCATACCAGCAACAGGACGCATTAAATCATCTAGTTTGTTGCCCTCATACCCGGCGTCAATCAGTGCCTGCCTTATTTCGGCTTCTGTTGTATATTCTGTAATCGTTATGTTTAAAGGTGTTGTGCCGTCAGGCCCAAATCTTTGGGTTAAGAAGGCAACCTCTTTATCAAGGTTTGTTTGCTCAACGCTCTGACGCAATTCTAATTCAAGCCCCTTAGACACGCTAGAGCGCAATGGGCGTGGCCCTTTTTCACCGCCAGCTTCCCACTCAGCAACAGCCGCTTCATGCCGCTGATCGACTTGGCGAACAAAATTATAGTAAGCCGCTGACTGATCCCTAGTTGGATCAGACCCCGGCACAATCTTAGAATAAGATCTAGCCGATTTTTCAACCTTGCTTTCATCCTCTTTTTCTTCTGTTCTCAAAAGCGGCAAGACTTGAATCATTTGTTTTGCGCTGACATTAAGTTCGGTTGCGGCATTTTTAACATCTTCTGACGTTTGCAATTCACCAGACAATATTCTGCTTCGTAACTCAAATTCGCCAACGTAGTTTGGCACCTCTGTTTTTGTTGGATCTAACGCGCTGTCTAATGATGTGATCATTGATGGCGTGACAGCATCTGGGTAGGCCATAGAAATTCTTTGTAATTCATCGACAGCCGCATTGTACTCATTGCCTTGATATTCGCTGTTCTGCATAGCCACCATAAATAAATGCGCGTCTTTCTTTGCTTGCTCAGATTTCAAAGTTCTTGTGACTTTGTCGTCATTTATCTTTGCGTCACGGCGGGTTCGTATTGCTTCCCTTACTTTGGCCTTGCCATCATCATCTAAGTTCAAGAACAGATCTGTGTGATCTGAACCAAAATTGCCCATTGTAAGAGCCGCAGACATTGCCTCATCACTTTTCATAGCAATGTCTGCCAGCACATTTATTTGCTGTTGCTCAACAACATTACGCAAACTTTCACGGCCAGCTTGAATGAATGCATAGTCACCAGTCGCAATGATTGCGTCATCTGTCTTTTGCAATTCATTAGCAACAAGCCCCATAGTCGTAAGAAAGTCACCCTTGTGGCTTGCAAATATAGACTTTACGGTGTTGGGCAGTGCATCCACCATAGCATTGGCACCGTCTTTTAGTACGGCCTGACCCATTTTTAATTTGTGTTCAAGTGCCGCTTTATAAACAACAGACGCTGATGCGTTTGCGGATGCGTTGTATTTAAGTCCGACTGATGGATCTATCTGGGCAACAAGATCACCGTGTCCGGCAATCATTGCAGTCAGATCTGTTTGCATTGCGTCAGGATCAACAAACAAACCAGCGGCGATCTGTGCATCATACGCGCTAATCTTTTTTGTTAGTTCTTTATTTAACTCAGTTGACAACTGTGTTGCATAGCTAGCCGCCGTGACGCCGCCAAATACTGTTGTTTGGTCACCGACAATCTCAGATATGTCACGGCCCTCTGCCACAGCAATTTGCAACTGCTCTGCTGTAATAGGGTTTTCAAACGCAAATTGAGCCGCATCAATCTTGGCCTGCGCCGTTGCTTTTTCTGTAGCAAATCTAAACATACTGTCTAGACCACGGTTTAACTGGTCATAGACGCCAGCCTGCGCCCGTCCAGCCGACACATAGTCAATTGCTGGCATTGATGATGGTGAGACGCCTAGCGGCCTGTATCGTGGTGCTTCAGCCATTATGAAATAGTCGGCTCAAGTGGTGCCGCCCCTATTAGTTGTGTTGTCGCATAAGCCTGACCAATGGCACCAATACCCTGCAACATGCCAGCCCTCATTGTGGCTGTCGCCTGTGTCATGTACTGGCCTGCCTGCATTTCGCCGCTACGCAACGCAATCAGCGCATTATTTTCTGACATTATATATTCACGGGTGCCAGTGGCTTGTGCAAAATTCATCAGGCTCAAACCAGAGCCGCTGAATGGATTAACACCGCCAGCGGCTTGACGCGCATTGATTGCGGCCTTGGTGCGAATGATGTTGTCTAATACAGCAACGCCTTGTTGTTTGTATTTCAATTGCTCTTGCTTTGCTTGCAGACGCGCCATAGTTGACTGCGCCGCCAATCCTTTTGCTTGCGCTCTAGCGGCTTGCATTGATGCAAACGCTTGCAGACCACCAATCGCTAATAATGCACCAGTGCCACTCATTGTCCCGCACTCACTTTATAATCAATGCCAAGCAGTGTCATTTTCAATGGCACCTCTTGACCAATCGTTATTTGACCATCGTATGTATAACCTAACATAGAATGTAGCGTTTTGATACCAGTGTACTCAGGCACCGCGCCACCAAGCACACCCGTGCCAAACTGTCTAAATGGCACAAGCTTGCCGTCAATCGTCAGCGATTGTGTCTCAAACAATTCAGCATTTACCTCAAAGATGCGCTTTTTAAATCCTTTCAGTGATCCGCTTGACAGGCGCGGCTCAACTGGCAGGGTCTTAATCTCTGGCGTAAAATTCAAGCCAACCTGATAGCTGGTTGTGGCGGCTGTGCCAAACGTAATAGTAAATGGGCTGATACCAACAGTCTGGTCAGGCTCAATGATGCCATCGCGGATGATCTTGACTGTCTCACCCTCAAGGTGCGCCATAGTAACAGACGCCGCCGCGCCGCCTGTCTTGGCGCAATCAATCAATACATCAGCGTCAAATAACTCAACATAATATCTGTCTGTGGCACCAATAGTAAAATCAACGTCTGTCAACCTGACGGCATCGCTAGATGTAATTGTCAGGTTACTACCGCCCGACACTGTGCGAGTGATGGCAACAACATTAGCCGCCGGGTTTGGCACGTTATAACCAGCAACAGAATTGATGGCTGTGGCTAAGTTGTCGGCTACTTGATCATTTGTTAGTGCGCCGCCAACTTGAAATTCAAGATCTGTGGCCGGGGTGCCAGTCACCGCCGTGAATGTTGTTGATGTCCCGGCGTTGTCTGTCAGCACGACAGTCTCGCCATTGGCGATGTTAGTCGCGTCAGTCACTGTGATTGTGGCTGTTGCGTATGGCTGAACCGTGCGCTTGACCACAGTGTAAATGTCGTCAACGTCAACACCAATATTTAAGAAACTGCCGTCTGTCGTCCACTCAGATGGCGCAATCACATTTTGGCTTCTAAGCAATGTATAGCAGGCGATACTGCCGTCATCGTCATTTACGATTAGCAGGCGGTCACCCTCATCTGTACCAGTCGAAACACGCACCGCCATTTCACCGGGCGTTTTCAGCAGATGCGATGACAGCAAAGATATCTTGGCTGACGTGTAAGCTTGCACCGTGTCGCTGTAAATAAACTCTTGCAGTGACTTGCCCTGACGCTGAATGAACAGCGTTGAACCATCCACGTTTTGTAGCCTGATGCCGGGCTTCATGCCAAAGGCCGTCTGTTGCTTCACAATCATGTTGCTTGGCGTAATCGGCTCATCCAGCGCTTGCGGGACATAGAACTCAGCGCCAGTGGTGAATACCTGCAAGTGACGCCCTGAGTAAATATCAACAATGGCGTTAAATGTGCCAGTGTCCAACGTGGCCTCAACCCCGGCATCGTCAAGCGCCTCACCCGGATCAAAGTTAAAAAAGTCTGATACCCGGCTACCCCACAGCGTTGATGGCCTGCCCTTACTGCCGCCAAAATACAAACGCCCTTCGTGAAATGTAACGCTACGCGGCCAGCCGCGTGTCGCTGACCAAACCTCTTCATAGCCGTGTTCGCTGTTCCAGTTGCCCTTGGTGATGCCGCTTGTGTCGAAAAACGGTATTTCAACATAGGCTTTCATTACAGTGGCACTAACAAACTCAACATATCGCGCCCTACCAAAACCATTGTCAGCAACAGCGTACTCACCAACAGCCGCGTCACTAAATGCCTCAACCTTATACTGT
>Ga0099851_1000889_pt1 | contig 12571 bp, 7 predicted proteins | sample CB_VirMetaG_6_FD_78176 | JGI IMG/M metagenome (GOLD analysis project Ga0099851, IMG submission 78176) | Freshwater to marine saline gradient viral communities from Chesapeake Bay - CB_1508_2 Viral MetaG | ecosystem: Environmental > Aquatic > Marine > Coastal | place: USA: Chesapeake Bay... | reverse complement strand
TAAATATTCAAGAAAGTTATGAGACTAATGCTAAAGAAACAGCGACAGTTAATACAAAAATATTTTTATCTCAAATTGAAGAGAGAGTATTTGCTGAAGATGGAAATGGAGAAGAATTATCTGTTCCGGTTGAGTCTGGGTTTTTAGAAGAAGCTTCTTTTGCTAAATTTGATGATGTATGGAATACATTGCAGAAAATACTAGTTGATGAAGTTGGATATGGGCATGGGGATAATGTAGTCGACATATTTGATGAAATGTATAATAAAATTTATTCATTAAAAGATACTAAATTATGGATGCATGACTTACTAGATAAGTTAAATACATATATAGCAGATAAGAATACAAATAAAATAACTGAATTTGCACAAGCGTTTAGTAAGACTAACTTAAACTACTTTGTAACACAAGTAGATGGAGGTGAATATACCGTAATTAATGCTACATCTACAAATAGTAGACAAAGTCAACTCACTAATAAATGGAATAATTCGTTTATAGCTAGATTTCTTAGTGAAAAAGGAGAATTAGCTGATAGAGAAAGAGGCGTATTAGCTCAAATATTAGAAGATACAAGAAGATCATATAATTTAGCAGATAAAGCTAGAGAGAAAGCAAAAAAGAAATTAAAAAAAGATAATGAGTTATTTTCAGATGAAACAATTGCTCAAGAGGAATATGAGGATGCTTTATTTGAAATAAACTCAAAATCAGCAGTAGATCTAGTTAGTATTCTTCAAAGACTTGGAGCATCTGATATTTATACAGATCATGTTAATACTATGATACTCTTTAATGGTGGTGCTGCAAAAACTGATCAAACAATTGACAGTTTATATAAGGCAATTGGATTCATGCTTAATTCAAAAAAAGGGATACTAAGTGATGGATATAAATTTGTAAATGAATCTGGTTCATTTGAAAATGTATTCAATAAAGAGTCATTTACTAAAGCTTTTGCTGAGGCTGTTGGTTTTAGAATGACAGATATGTCTGATTCTACTGTATTATTAAATCAAGGAAAATCCGGATACACTGTATCTAATCCAACTTACATTTCTAATAAAATTAATTCCTGGAAAAAAGACCAAACTGAATTACAAGATATGTTGCTTGATAAAAGTAAGCATAATTCACAATGGATAAGCCATTTATTAGCATTAGAAGTAACAGACGCAAATAAGAGAGAACAGGAAATACAAAATAGACTTGATAATTTTAAAGAAGGATTAGACGCGTCATTTACATCTAAAGGTAAAAATGATGGTGTAACTAATACATCAATTACAACAAATGACAATATAAATGCTAACTTAGTCCAAATGCTTAATGATAAGCTTGGAGGGAAATCTATGTTTCCAACAATTATAGCGGCAGATAAGTCAAGAAGAATTCTTTTTGAAGGATTTGACTCATTTACATCCAATATTCAGCAAGATCCAGTTACTGGTGGAATTTATGTATCCCCGAAAGCTATCTCAATAGCTTATGGATACTTTCTCGATGAATATAATAGAATGAAGAGGGTTAATAGAGAAAACTCTGATGACACTATTCAAAAAGTAGTACATTATCACGGCAAAGATGGTAATGGATTAAAATCACAAATATTTCCTCAATTTAATAAAGACAGTGAAGACCCTGCTTTTAGAGAATTAAGAGAAGCTATATATGACGAGGATTTTGATAATGATAGATATGATGGCATGTCTCCAGGACAAGAAGAGATAGTTAAAAAGTTTATAGAAAATGATATTAAAGATAGAGTATCAGAACATGCTACTAAACTAGAGGGTCTTGATGGAATAAGCAAGAAATTACTTAAAAACTATGGCACTAAATATAAAGGAAGCCCATATGTGTCTCTTGCAGGAGATTATTTTATGAATGGACTTATATCTTCAGTGGAATATACTAAATTATTCTCTGGAGATCCAGCGTATTATAAAAATAATGCAGATTTAATTAAGCGTATTCCTGCTACATATACTGATGGATTACAATTAAGATTAGAAAATGGAGATGCACTTAGATTTAATCAAGCAACTGTATATGGCGTTGTAGAGTCGTCTAAATATGTAGATAAAATTAGAGAATCTTTAACAGATAAATCTATTGCTGATGCTTACACTAAAGATGATGCTAAGAAGTTAGGAGGGGTAAACACTACTGACGCTCAAGCATGGATAACTCCTCGTAGATGGAGATTTCTTAAGCAAAAGCTTGGGCAATGGGGGCCACAACATGATAAAGTTTATGACTTGATGGTTACTGGGAAAGCTATGAATCCGCAAGAAATGAAACTTGCTGCACAACCATTAAAAGGGGTGTATTTTGAGATAAATGAAGGAAGACCTGTTTATCTTAAGTATTCTCAGATGGCATTAATTCCTTCTTTAGTTAAAGGAACTCCTATGGAAGCTATCTATAATAAGATGACTAAAAATCCAGAAACTGGAGAAGACTGGGGGTCTAAAGAAGGTCATTTAGAAATTCATGAAGTTGTCACAATAGATGGAATTAAAGTTGGAGCAGTAGCACCAACATCTATAAACAAACCAGGAACTACTGACTTATTAGATGAAGCTGATATTGTATTAAATCCTCAAGTGCTTAACAATAGAGGATGGAAACTACAGCAGGATTTACCTATTAAGTTAATGCATGAAACTAATGTAGGTTCTCAGATTCAAAAAAACATATTTGAAGGACTTAAATTAACAGAAGATTATTTTGTTAATGGTGAGAAAATGAATGGCAGCAAGCTTGCAACTAGGATACACGAAACTGTATCCAAGTTATCTAACTTAGGAAAAGAAGATATTAAAAGAAAGTTTGGTATTGACGAAAATAATATTATTAAAGACAAGCAATATATCTATAATGCTTTAATAGAAGAATTTAAGGATAGAGGAGGCAATGAGAATGTGCTTGATGCACTTCAAAAACAAATGCCTCTTGATGCAATACCTCAAATTAAAGGTAAGGTTGAAAGTATTTTTATGTCCATTATGAACAGAAAAATTACTAAAATTTCTACTGAAGGTGGAAGTTTTATTCAGGTATCTCCATTTGGATTAGAAAAAGTAGGAAAAGATTCAGGAATAACTATTGTATCTAAAGACTATAATAACGAAGGATTACTTCCTCCTCGTATTGAGAAAGGGAAAGTATTGCCGGGCCAATGTTTTATACCTCATTCTCAGGTATTAAAAATACTTAAGAAACATAAGATTAACATAGAGGGTAAAGATTTGCAATCTGTAATAAATCTTTTAGATCCTAGTGCACTTGAATTAATTACATATCGTATTCCAAACCAAGGGATGTCTTCTAATGACTATTTACAGGTTGTTGGAATATTACCTCCTGGAGTTGGAGATAGCATCATAGTATATGACGGATTGCCCGCTAAGACTGGTAGTGATTTCGATATTGATAAGTTATTTGCAATGCAAAATAGTTTAGTTTATGACCCTGAAATAATGAAGGTAACTAAACTTACAAAAGACAATATACATTTATTACCTAAAAAGAAAACTAAATTATCAGAGAATGCTTCTCAAAAACAAATACTTGAGGCAGACGCTAGAGATGAGGCTAACCACAAAGCTGAGATAGAAAAGTTACTCACTCAGAATGAACTTGTTGCTCAATACAAGGCTGTATTGAATGCTCCTCAATCATATGACAATATGATGAGGTCTATTGATGGTGCTCAACTTAAAGAGGATATTGCCGGAAAGAAAGGATTGTTTCCTGCACCAGAAATGAAGAATATGGAATTATTCTCTCCTCTTACTCAACTTGAAATTAAAAGTGAGTATTTATCAGGAAAAATGGGTGTAGGTCAAACTGCAAATCACCTGGTTGACCATGTAATGAATCAAATGTTAGATGTAAGACTTAATAAATGGCTTGGACAAGGTAACCAAAGAGAAATCACGGGGAAGAAAGGAAAGAAGTTAATTACTTTCTTTGACAGTGCTACTACTGGAAAACAATCAATAGCAGATAATTTATCAGCATTCTTAAATGCATATGTAGATATTGCAAAAGACCCTTATATTGCTCGGGCAAATCACAACTCTATTACAGCTAACACTACATTTATGTTATTAAGAGCAGGTGTTGATTTAAAATGGGTAAATAGATTTATAGGTCAGCCAATTTTAAAAGAATTAGTTGCATTACAGCAAGAGAACTTAAGTATTACTGCAAATGATATTTTACTTCCAGGAAAAGACGGTGATATTAGCAAAGGATCCCCAATGGATAAACTTCGTGCAAAATACGGATTTGCACCAATAGGTCAAACTGTTACAGGTCAAACTGTTGCAGGATTAACAGAAGCTGCACTCGAAGCTAATATTAGAAATGATGTGAGAGATGAAAAATTAGACTATGAAGTTCTTAAAGCATGGTCATTTCTTCAGGAACAAGCTAAAATATTTGGAGAAAGTGTAATAGCTGCAAAATCAGACACTGCTGGTGCTGGTGGAAGTAATGTAGAAAGACAGATTAATGAAAATAAAATAGAAGAGGTATTATTAACTAAAACAAGAAAAACAAGAAAAAAGAAAGTTATATTAGGATATGAAGCTAAATTCAATGGAACTATGCTTGGGACATATCATAATAACACTATTAATTTTGTAAGAGATGTAGTTAGAGCTTCTAATTTATTTTTATCTGGGACTCAAGGAGCAATAGATACATATAATAATGTGTCTCATGAAACTGGAAATGGAGAATTATTAACAGATATTAGATTAGGAAAGTCTATTGATGGTGCATTTTATTCTTACATAATGTCAGGAACTAAACTATTTAAGGATAATAATAAAGAGTATCTTAGGTTAGTTAAAGATATTCCAAATGACATATTAGCAAGACAAGAAGCTATTGTAAATGGAGAGCAAGAAAGAAATTATTTGATAGAAGAGCTAGAGGTTAGTGCTTTTAGAAATAAAAAATACATGGGTATTAATAATAAGAATAAGCCAACGTATTATCAGAATCAAATATATAGAGGCTGGATGGATTTGTATAATAAGCAAATATTAAAAGAAGACGGTTCAGTTGACTTTGATTCAGTACATCCTGATAGAGCACTTGCATTAGATTTAGCAAGATATGCATTTTTAACTTCAGGATTCCAAAACAATTTATCTCAATTTTTTACATACATGCCTCATCAAATTCTTAAGGATAATGATATTAGTGGAGAAATTAGAGACGCTATTATGAAGGCTGATGAAATGTCAACAGATCAAGAGTTTTCTGACCAATTCCAAAGACATAGTAAAGCTAATCCTAAAATTGTAAAAACATTGAATGTTAAGGGGATGGAAACATTTAATAAAAATACAAATGTATTTATTTATAGACCTGCTAAAAATAAAAGTCAAGAATTTGGCTCAGATGATGGATTTTTCCCTAAATTTGTAAATGGTAGAGTATCAAGTTTCAATCCTGGAACTCAAGGTAATGATATTAACAATTATCTTTATGAAAGAATAGGAACAGTTAGTAGGGTTGATTCATTAGGAAAACCAATGAGAGTCCCAGTTTATGCAAGAACTTTTGAATTAGGATCTACAGTTGGAAAATTTAAAACATTTGAGTATTCTAAAGGAGAAAGAATTAAAAGATCTAAAATATCTGGGAATAATGTACCAGTAAAGGTACAAATTGGGATTCAAGAGGTGATTGACAACTCAATTCTTGCAAAAGATGATACATATAAAGATAATCAAGGCAGAACATTCGATGAAATTGTATCAGAAATTGCTATTGACGAAAAATCTGGAGCCATGAATACAATAAAAATGAATTTAGAAAAAATAATTGAAGACCAAAACATTAAATGTAAATAATTATGAGTTGTAAAACATATTTATACCAAGGAGAAGAGCTAAATGAGATAGAACTTATTATAGCCCTTTCAAATGACCCAAGCATAGTAGAAGCTTATACTGCTCAAGAAGAGAGAGAAGGTTCTGATTATGCAGAAGAAGATATGATTACTTTTGAAAAGAAAGTAAATGCTCTTAAGAAAACAATGAATGTTGAGGTTATTTATGACGATAGTATTGAAAGCTCAAGACTACTTGGAAGAAATGATCCAAGAACTATTGCAGCAGGAAAGCCTGTAATTCTTATTAATCCTAATCAATTATTTAAGACAACAGCAATACATGAGTTTGCTCACGTATTTATTGATGCTTTCCCAGGTGGACTGGAAAATAAAAGATTACAAAAAGCACTTAATGAACTTAAAGGTACAGATTTATGGGCAGAAGTTGCATCTTTGTATCCTGAACTGTCTGAAAGTATGCTTCATAAAGAAATACTTGCAACAGCTATCGGTAGAGAAGGATCAGAAATATGGGCAGATGCAGAGAAGAGAAGTATGTGGGAGTCTTTTATGGCATGGTTCTCTGATTATCTTAATAGAGTACTAGGTCTTGAAAGAAGTGAGGTAGAGAGCCTCTCAAAAGAGCTTTTAAGTGATAAAGTGAAAGCAATAGATGTTACACAAATAGAAGAAATTGCTCAACAATTAAAGCCATCACGAATGGATTCTACTCCAGACACTAGAACTGAAGCTGAAAAAAAGGTTGATATTGAATCACTTACTATTGAGAAGCAATATGCTAAATTATTAGCGTTAGTAAATAAGGTATTTAAAAGTCAGCTTAAAACTACCGAGTCTGGTAAAAGAAGAGAAAAAGCTAATGTTAAAAAATTTAGAAAAGAAGGTAAAGGTAGAAAAACTAGATTAACATCTATTAAAGAACTTCAGGAAAAACTTAAGCAATATGAAGCTTCTGATAAGAAAATGGCATTTGTAAGATACTTGAATTGGGCAAAGGATGAATTAATAACTATGAAAAGCGGTCTTAATAAAAGAGATGCAGACGGAGAGTTAGACGCTAGTGCTCTTAAAAAAGCATATAACTGGAGTGCTTCATTTACAATATTAGAAGATATTCAAAGTTTGCTAGAGCAATTATCAAGCGATAAAACTCTTGATGTAGACCAAGTAAAAACAATGAGAGATCTTCTTGTTGTGCTTAATGGTTTTAAAAAGGAGATTGACTCAAAGTTATTAAAAGGGTCTCGTAGAATATATGCTGAATTATTAGCAAAACATGACACACAAACTGAAGAGGAGCACAAGCTTGGATTTAAACAAGAGTATTCAGAACTTGAAGCTATTAGCTCAACAGGACTGCAGGAAGGTGAATTCGTTATAAAAAGAATGCAGGAAAATAAAGTTAAAATTGAGAGTATTAAGCTAGAAAAAGCTACAGAAAGAGCAAGAACTTCCTTAACTAAAATGAGCAAGGTGTCAATGATGATTCTTTCTGAAAAAGAAATGAAAGCAAAAGATCTTCAATTGATATCTAAGCTTTTAGATAACGCACAGCATAATGTAGAGGTATTTGCTACTGAAGAAGCAACAAATGAAGATGCAGCAAATAAAGCATATTCAGAGCGTTATAATAGTAGAAATATGAAAAAGAAATATCAAGGAATGATTACTGTTTCTAAAGAAGGTGTTTCTTATTATACCGGAAAATATAAGCCAGAATTTATTGAAATGAAAAATCAAATGGCTAGGGAATCTGGTGACTCAGAAATATATGATGAAAAATATAAAGATATTCAAATAAAAGAGGTTCCTGATAAAGACGGCACAATAGAATTTTTCTATGATTCACAAATTCCTGATTCAGAAACAGAAACTAAAATAAAAAGAAAACTTGCATTTAGAGGAGGAAATGAGATTAAAGTTGAAGGACAAGAAAATTTAAAACCTGGCGAAAGAGCAGAGCATGTTACTTATAAAATGTCTAATGGAAAAAGAATGACTATTTCTCTTAATGAGGCTATTGCTAGAAGTGAGCAACAATGGTGGTTAGAAGAAAATACAAAAGAGTCAAAAGAAGAGGAAAATGGAATAATGACAACAAGAACACTTCCATCTGACAACTGGATAGATGATAATTATGAAAAATTAAGAACAGAGGATAAAATTAAATTTGCTGAACTTCATAGATTAAAAGAGAATAATCGTGCAACTGATGCTAGGTATGATAAGAAAGACTCTATTATTGAGAAATTCAAGAGTGCAGAGTTTATGAGATTGCCTGGTGTAATGAAAACTACATCGTCAAGAGTTGTAGAAGGACAATCCATACAAACTATGGGTAAAAATGCAATAAGTAGGTTAGTAGAAACACAAAAAGATGATTTTGATGTAGTAGCATATACGGATTTTAAAGAAGGCGAGACATTAAGACTTCCAGCACCATATAGAGCTAAACTTACTGAAACTGATCAATCGTATGATTTACATACAATAGGATTATTACATTCTATTATGGGTAAAAATTATGAAGAGAAGAAAGCTGTTGAATCTGTATTACTTGTATTAACTGAAGTGATGGCTGAAAAAAAATACCCTGTACTAGACTCTATATCAGGAAAACAAAAAATTGATCAGCAAGGACAATTAGTATGGACTACTGGTACAGATAATGCAGAATATATAAAAGCAAGATCTATTCTTGAAAACAGATTGTATAGTATTACTACTAAACAAGCAGGTGGATTTAAAGTGGCAGGAAAAACTGTTGAAACACAGCAAGTCATTAAAGCAGGATTAAAATATTTTGGCGTTGTTTCTCTTGTATTTAACTATGCTAACAGTATTGTAAACACAACCACTGGTACTTTTTCAAATTTAGTTGAAGCAATTGGAGGTGATTTATGGAATTTAAAAGATTATAGAAGAGCACAACAATTATATAACTTTGACTTAAAGAATATAATGAAAGATGTAGGTTCACACGTAAAGACTGCTAAGACAAATTTATATATGGCAAACTTTAATACAATGGGGCCAGAACATCTTAATAATAATTTTGAAGAAAACACTAGGATGGAAGGCATGATGAATATGGATAGTCTTCGACCAATAGCAAATATGGGCGAACACATGATGCAGGCAAAAGTAATGTATGCCGTATTAAGTAGTGTCAAGTCTCAAAATGATAAAGGACAGTGGATAGATATTAATGGAAACAAAGTAGAGTCTAAAGCAAAAGCTGCAAGTTTAGTTGATATGATTACTTTTAAAACTAATGCAAAAGGTGGAAAAGAAATGGTATTACATACTTCAGTACAAAATACATCATTTACAACTGGTGGAGGACAAGAAGCAATTCTGCTTGAAACAAGAAACTTAATTAGAAGTAAAGTTGATGAATTACATGGGCAATATACTAATGATATTCAGTCTCATGCCCAAAGATATATGTTAGGTAAAATGACATTCTTTTTAAGAAAATGGATGATACCAGGTTATCTTCGTAGATTTCGTGGTATTCAAAATTCATTTAAGCCATCTGATGCAGAATTATCTGAAGCTGATGAGTTTTACTCTGCAGATCAAAAAGAACATATGGAAGGGTATTATATATCGACACTTAGATTTATGTCTAAATTATTTTCTGATACAAGGGAAGATGGTTTAAATATAGCTAAAAGCTGGAAAGAAATAACACCTAAACAAAAGGCAGGTATTAAAAAAACTATGGCAGATGTAGCTTTAATGACTGCTGTTATGTTGGCTTATGGTATTTTAGAAGGAGATGGAGATATTGATGATGAAGATATATTCTTATTGTATTTACTCAGAAGACAACAGTCAGAATTGACTACCTTTGCAAATCCAATAGAAGCATTTAAGATTGCTCAAACTCCTACGGCGGCAGTAGGTAATTTAAAGCAGATCTTTAAAACTATGAACTATATGACTCCTTGGTCATATGGAGAAAGATATAAAGTAGGCCCTCATAAAGGTGATCTTAAAATATTTAATAAAGCCTCTAGATTATTACCTAGATTCAAAAGTATTGATGACTTTAGAGAGTCTTTGGATTATTTACGAACAATGAATATGTAGCGTAATTAGGTAAAAAAAAGCTATAAAAAAAAGCCCTTACTAGATAAACTAGTAGGGGCTTTTAAATAACATAACATTAATTCAAATCACCAAATTAATTTCTTTATCGCCTAGACAGGCTATTCAACTTCACTGTCGTTGGTGATTTAATTTTTTGCACTCTACACTCTACACTCTACACTCTGTGTTTCATTTTAGTGTAGAGTCTCTCATATTCTGCGTCTATTGCAGCAGTATATTTAATAACATCTTCAGGCTCTTCCTGATTATACTCAATATTATTTAATGGTTTAAAAGGAACTCCTTTTTGAACAAATATTTTCACAATATTACTGTTTCCAGATTGAGCAGAAACATAGATTGTTAGTCCTTGCTTATTGCACCAAATCATAGCCTTCCAGTTTCTGTGATAAAATCTATTTAGAATTTCCTTCTCTTCATTTCTCGTCTGTAATCTCTGTTGAAGATGATTTAATTTGTTCCTCTTCACATTCTTGAATCATTTCTAGTAATGTTACTTGTCTTCCCATTACCAATTAAAATCATATCCATAATTATTTCGTATATCTGACTTAATTCTTTGCTTAAGATTATCGTGATAATAGTTCTCTAAAGTATCTAAGTCTGTTTTACTTGGTAAAGATAATGAATTTTTATTTATTAAAAACTTTTTCTTGTCGTTTAATAATTTTTTGATAGCATATCCGTAAAAATCTCTATCAATAGTAAGAGGAATTATTTCTACAATATTATTACCAAAAATAGAATCTTTTCCAATATAAACCATATCAGCATCCTCAATCATTATTGTATTCATGTGTGCTCTTTTCTGTAAATGCTGCTTATATATGGTAGAGCCAAGTGTTTTTTGTCTATGAGATACAGAATTATCTCTGTAATTATCATTGTCTTGCATCAATTTCCTAATGTCGTCCCGGATTTTACATATCATCCCAACGCCAACAGGCTTTTCTTCTTTTCTTTTAAATATCATGTGATTAAATTTATTATGTTAATAAAAAACAGAAGGACTAATTTAAAGTCCTTCTGTCATTTTGTGATTTCATTCTCACTGTTTTGTCATAGGGTTTTAACCTAAAATCTATAAAATCTTGTAAAGCTGTATCTCCCCATCCTGTCATAATATTTACAATAGGCTCGAGTTCTTTCTTATGTGCTTGTTGATTTCTTAATTCTTCAATTTCTTTCTCAAGAGAATTATTTTTCTCTTTCAACTCATTTAAAGCAAATTGATATTTACTTCTTATTAATGTAGTTGGATCGCTCGCATGAATTTCAATAGTAGTTTCAGATTCTATATCTGGAACCATAGATAATACTTTCATACACTTCACGTACACTTCTTTATCATATTGATCTACAACATGAAAAGAATTATAGTGATGAAGCATTGTTGCATGATTGCAATCTACTGCATCTCCTATATTCTGCCATGTATGATGCAAGTCTCTAGCAATTTTGCTAAAGACTTTTTTTGCATATACATTTTCTCTCCTTCTAGTCTTTTCAGATAAATCAAAGCCATAAAAGTCTTCCACAATATCTCTAAGCCTATACAATTCTATTTGATTAGATCGCATTATCCAGAGTGCTTATTAGTTTTCTTACTTGACTTTTTTCATGATTACCTAAATCAACACCATTAATAATGAGGTGAAAATAATCTGTTCTTCCCTTCACGGGTGTTATTATTGTTGCTTTCATTTAAAATTGTCTATTTTAATTAATAATTTGCTTACTTGTTCTGCTACTGTTTCTAAGTCCATGTCCGGGGCATCCGATTGTAACTCATCTTCTTTCTTAAGTATTCTCTCAATTCTGGAAACATTATTGAATCCTTGTGCTCTAAGATAATCTAATACTGTTTTCTTATGAGTATCTGAAAACTGTTTATATTCTCCACGCACAAAAGAATTTCTTCCTATTTTCATTACGTGAGTTAATTTAAATTTATAAACCACCTTCTCTCCAAAGTCTGAATGACCAATATATAGAGGATGATTCATTAGCTTTCCTTCATACTTAAGGAAATTAGGAGAGCTAGACCATGCGTACATTACGCAAAATATATCATCTCCTTTTTCAAATGATGTATAACAATTTAATAGGAATTGATCGAACTCAAACTTTAGTTCAGCATTAACTAATGGAAACATATATGTTAAACTCTTGTTCTTAGCTAAATTAAAATTATAAATATCTTTCATCTTCCTGTTACTGTATTAAACGTCATTGTTGTCAATCCTTTGTTTTGCATTTCTTCATAAGAATACTCTGCATTATTATTCTGAACACTATAATAGTAGTCATCTAATAAATCATGTACTCCTCTGTGAATATATCCATATCTATCAACAAATCCATTTAAAGCTGCAAGATGCATATCTTCTGATACACGAAATCTCATAGGTTTATTTGGATTAAGTTTAGAAATATAAACAAACTCAAACTCTTTAACGGTGTATCCCATTAATTCAAAATCATTATCAACAATAGTCTTTAAAGCTTCTCTATATAAGGCTCCCTGAATATGATACTTGTATAAAGTATATAACATTGGGAAACTTT
>Ga0099851_1000883_pt1 | contig 12620 bp, 14 predicted proteins | sample CB_VirMetaG_6_FD_78176 | JGI IMG/M metagenome (GOLD analysis project Ga0099851, IMG submission 78176) | Freshwater to marine saline gradient viral communities from Chesapeake Bay - CB_1508_2 Viral MetaG | ecosystem: Environmental > Aquatic > Marine > Coastal | place: USA: Chesapeake Bay... | reverse complement strand
GCTCGGCGGTGAGGTCGGTGCCCGCATCCGTGCGTCAGGCTATGACCCTTTAAACAATTCTAAAGAAAGCGTATCGCATTCTAAGAAGGAGGCGAAGGGAGCCCGTAGTATTGCTAAGATGATTCACCTCGGTGCAAGCTACGGTGCAGGAGCAGGGAAGATACAGCAGTCCTTGAAACTGCAGGGCATTGATATCAGCTTTGACGAAGCCAAACGTATGCACACTGCCTACTGGGAACTGTTCTCGAAGGTCAAGCAGTACGAGACCTTCCTGAAGATTCAGTGGGAGCGCAACGGTGGCTGGTTCCTGAACCCGATGGGCAGACCTATCGCTGTAGCCCAGGACTACCTGCGGGATATTGTCAACCGCTCTATTCAATCAGGAGGGCATGATGCCTTTGTTCTTTATGTAAGCCTACTGTCGGAGAAGTTACAGGACGCACGCATCAATTACAAGCCTTACATCTGGGACTTGCACGACGCTGTCATGCTGACCGTACCGGAGGAGGAGGTCGAGCGGACCGTGCACATCCTCGACGTTGTTGCAATGCAAGAATTAAATGATAAACTGGGTGGTACAATCCTACTGAAAGGAGAAACGAATGTCGTTAACAACTGGGCGGAAGACAAGGAGTGAACTACACGATGTATCTAGCGGAGCTGTGCTGCTCGGTGTTGGATTCAGAGTGGAATTTATGGGCCTGTTTGTCTCCATTATAGCGCACCCTTTCAACTGGTCTATAGCCTACGGTAAATTACCTTACGCTTTCTCTATCACACTCGGGCCTATCACGATAAGTCAGATAGATTACAACGCTTACTACAAACACATGCAGGAGCAGCAGTCCGAGGCTGCTAAGGCCATGATAGATATCCTCAACAAGATTGAACAAACGTCCGAGTCAGCCAAGACGAAACTCAAAGACATAACAAAGACTGAGGAAAGCAGCGATGGGAAATGAGATAGACGAAATCCTGGACGAGTTTGACTTCGAGAGAGTTCAGAAGGTTATGACAGCTCTTGACTGGGAGTGGTACAGCACGGACGGTGTGCCCTCCATCGCTGAGCTACGACGGGAGGCTCGCCGCTTACTGAAGGACTTGGTCAACGGTAGACACCAGAGTATCAGCACAGGCGGCTTCACTGCCTACATGCACGATGGTCTACTCGGCCTGCGCTTCGAGGTCAGCTCGCATGAGATAGAGGTAGAGAAAGGTATTGGACAATGACCCTTATCAAGTACCAGAGAGTTAAGCAGAGCAAGGGAGCAGTCGACGCCATCACTGATGGTCGCATGATTGCCATTGACCCTGCCTCTGGTAAGGGGTCCAACCCAGGCTACTGCATCCTAGAGAAGGGGGAGATAATTGAATACGGAGTCCTTAGTGTACCAAGAGCCAAGACAATCAATCTCAGACTCAAGGCTATCCATGAGGCTATACGGGACGAGCTCCCTGCGGCGGACATCCTGGTCATCGAGGACATACCGGCCTTCTTCCTGAAGAGATTCCCGAGCTCCTGCAAACCCCTGCTCTTCTCCTGTGGAGTCATCATGGCAGCCCAGCCTTGGCCTTTCGTGATGCCCATCCCGCCCATCGTATGGCACGCCTTGCTCAAGAAACTGCTACACCCTACGCCCAAGACTGCCTACAATAAGACAGACAGTAACGATGCCCTTATGTTAGCTGTAACTGCCTATTATCTTGCGACTTCTGGAAGACTTCCCAAAGGTCTTGACATCCAATCACTGACCAAGTAATCCTATAAGTCCACCCTAAACAACCTTGGAGGAATCAGGATGAGCCTTCTTGCTGACATCGCAATTCTACGAACCTACTCTGCACTCAAGTCCAACGCAACCAAAGAAACCTGGCAGGACATTGTCGACCGCTACCGACAGTGTCTGATTGACAACAGCCCGCAGCACGTGCACGACAACATTGCCTCGGCGTGCCGGCTCGTGCAGGACAAGAAGGTCCTGCCGTCGATGCGCTTCCTGCAGTTCGCAGGCGAGGGTATCCAGCGTGAGAATATCCGTGGTTACAATTGTAGCTACCTACCTATCGTTGACCACAAAGCTTTTGCCGAAGTGTTCTACATCCTCATGTGCGGTACAGGAGTGGGCTACTCTGTACAGAAGCACCACATTGCTGGTCTACCGAAGGTGACTGCCGGCTCGGCAGAGGAACTGTTCACCGTACCCGACAGTAAGGAAGGCTGGGCTGACTCAGTCATCGCACTCCTGCGCAACCCAGATATCCGATTCGACTACTCTCAGATTCGACAGGCAGGTGCACGCCTCTCGACAGGCGGCACTGCGTCAGGCCCTGAGTCTTTGGTCCGAGCACACAGCAACGTGCGACGCATCCTACGGGGTGCCACAGGCCGCAAGTTACGCAGCCTAGAGGTTCACGACATCGTCTGCCACATTGCTGACGTGGTTGTTGTAGGCGGTGTCCGGCGTGCTGCACTCATCTCTCTCTTTGACCGGGACGACGAAGAGATGCTCACTTGCAAGAGCGGGCAGTGGTGGGAAACCAACGCCCAGCGTGCCCGTGCAAACAACTCCGCTGCCCTGCCACACGGTGAGGTCACACGGGAAGAGTTCAACACCATCATGGACAGGGCCTATGCGTCCTACGCCGGCGAGCCTGGCATCTTCTGGACAAGCGACCCGGAGCGCAACATGGGCACGAATCCTTGCTGCCTCTCGCTGGACAGCAATCTGTTAACTCCGTCGGGCATCAAGCCTCTGCGTGATATCAACGAGGGTGACCTTGTGTGGTCAGGCGAATGCTGGACGAAGGTTCTCAAGAAGTGGAAGACTGGCACCAAAATGGTCTATCGTTACGAAACTAACGCAGGCTACTTCCTTGGTACGGCTGACCATAACGTCTACCAGAACGACGTTAAGATTCGGGTAGACCAAGCACAAAGCATTGACCGTTGTCTTGGTCCTATTATGCAGGCAACCGAGATGAATCCGCAGGATATTATGAATGGTCTACTCATTGGAGATGGTAGCATACACAAGGCCAGCAATAACTTGATTGGTTTGTACATCGGTGACAAGGATGTCGACTACCATACTTCAGAAGTGGCACCGCTCATCAAGCTGCATAGACCTGGAATCAGCGCTAAGTTCTGGACGGTAGAGACCGACCTTCCTATCGAAGCATTCTCTCGTGTGGAAGGGCGTCCTATTCCTGAGCGGTACCTGCGTGGGACAATCAATCAAAAGATTGCCTTCCTCCGTGGTATCTTCTCGGCAAATGGTTGTGTAACTGCTGGCCGTGTGCAGTACAAGACTGCTTGCAAAACACAAGCACAGCAATTGCAAATCATGCTGTCAAGCTTAGGATATAAGACTTCCTTGGTTGTGAATAAGCCAGCAACAATTGAACATAACAATGGAACTTATACATCCAAGGAGTCCTACAACCTGATTATGTATAATCACTCTGTGGAGTTCATGGAGAACATTGGCTTCCTCCAGAAGTACAAGATGGAGAAAGAAGTAAAGAATACGACCGAGAGAAACATTAGCTCTGAGATTCGCAATGTTGTCGAAGTCGGCATGGAAGAAGTCTACGACATCATGGTTGAAGATGTGAAGCATAGGTTCTGGTGTGATGGTCTGCTTGTGTCGAACTGCGAGATTGCACTGAACCCATTCCAGTTCTGCAACCTCACGACTGTAAACTTCAGTGCTGTGGAAAATGCTCATGACTTTCTTACAGCTGTGTCTGCTGCGACCAGGCTGGGCACCATCCAGGCAAGCTTCACAAACTTCGGTTACATCCGTCCTGAGTGGCAGAGACAGACCGAAGAGGAAGCACTGCTCGGTGTGAGCATGACAGGACTGGCAGCCAACGCACGTCTGTTCACTCGCTTCCTGCAGGACGAGACGTTCAGTCGGGCAGCACACATGGCAAACGATATCAATCTCTACACAGCAAAGGACATCGGTATCAACCAGGCAGCCCGTGTAACAACCATCAAGCCGGAGGGAACAACCTCGACGTGCTTGGACACGACGTCCGGCGTACACTCCGCGCACAGCGAATATTACCTACGGCGTATCAGGATTGACAAAGACCAGGAACTAGCGCAATATCTCAGTCTGCAGCTCAGCTCTGACTACATTGAGTCTGACAAGTTCAATCCACAGAACCTGGTTGTCAGCGTCCCGATGAAGATGGAGGGAGCCTTGACCCGTGAGGACGAGACAGCCCTGACTTTCCTGCAGAACGTGGTTGCCCTGCGAGAGCAGTGGATTGTGCCTGGCCATAACACCGGACACAACACTCACAATATCTCTTGCACGGTATCCTACAAGGAGACAGAGATGAGTTCCCTGAGAGACTACATGTGGGAAAACAGAAGTAAGTACAACGGTATTTCTATCCTGCCCTACGATGGTGGCACCTACGTGCAGGCTCCGTTCGAGGCAGTCTCGAAGGAGACCTACGAGCATATGTCTTCCCGTCTACCGGAATTGGATTTGTTTTCAGTACGCTACGGGGAAGACACACAGGACGAGCGAGCACAGGTACTGGCCTGCGCCGGCGGTGCTTGTGAGATAAGCTAGACTTTGACCGCGTGGCCAAGGTACACTCAAGACAAGGAGGTACCTACCATGCCTACGCAAGTGATTGTTCTTGATTCTAAGTACGCGAGAATAGTAACAGAGCAGGGGGATGAGTATGAATTCTACGGCAGTGAAGATGGAAGACCCGTCCTCATCGAAGGCTGTATCGAGACGCTCCGCAAAATCGCGCAAAGACATCTTGGATTATTTTCCCGGGACACCGCGCCCTGGCCAGGTCTCCTTACTCCTTCAGTTACAGGAGTCTTGGGACAAGGCGGATGTGTTCGTTCTCGACGCACCCGTCGCCTTCGGCAAGACCCTCGTCGGGATGACGATTGCACGGTGGGCAGGAAAGGCTCACATTGCGCTGCCTAATAATCTGCTTGTCGAGCAGATGAAGTCTTCCTTTCCTGGCATATCCTGCCTTGAGAGGAAGGACTCCTACCGTTGTAAATCCTACAGAAACGAGGTCGACCTCTCTTATGCAAACTGCGGAAGCCACAAAGCCAGAACCAATGAATACTGCTCGGGCTGTCCCTACGTGGCTGCAACACGGGCGGCTTATGCGCGACCGGTATCCGTCTCCAATTACCACATCTACATGGCGTACAAAATCTACAAGCCGACTGTCATTATCGATGAGGCCCACCTCATGGTTCCGCTCATTCAGGAACTCGAAGGCCGGAAGGTATGGACGCAGGATATCGGGCTACCGCACTATGTTGATACCTATGCTAAACTCCGTGACTGGCTCAGGAAAAACCCAGAGATTGTAAAGTCTAAGCCTGCTCTGCAGACTATTCTAAAAGACCTGGAAGCAGGGACACAGCACTACCTTGTGAAACGGGGAGAAGAGAGATGGAGAAACGAGGAGCGTGACTGTCTCTCGCTTCTACCTATCGACACCTCAAAATCCGAGAAAGCAATGATGCTCTGGCCTTCGCAGAAAGTTAAGAAGCTGGTCCTCATGTCGGCAACCCTCAGCCAGATGGACATCGAGCAGCTCGCCCTGCTCGGTAAACGTGTCAAGTTTATCTACGGTGAGAGTCCTATCCCGAAAGAGCGTAGGCCCATTCTTTCTGGGGAGAACTATTACTGTGCTGCTACCTTTCCGTACACAGTACAGAATATGCAGCCTATTGCTGACAAACTTGCGGGGATGTTACATGAACAAGAATACATGCGCACCACAAAAGGACTTATCCATGCTCCGTACTCCATGGCAACAATACTTGGTCCGCTTCTGCGTGCTGCACTACCTGGCCATACGGTCCTACTGCACGACAATCTGACCAAGGCAGAAGTATTCCAGCAATTCCGCAACTCGAGCAAGCCTTGCATCCTGCTTGGCTCTGGAATGTGGGAAGGACTCGACTTGCTCGGGCACGACTACGGCTGGCAGGTCATTGCAAAGCTACCGTTCCCTTCTCTGGGTGACCCTGCATGGAAATACCTTGCAGACAAGCAGCCAGAACGCTATGGATGGGCTACCGCTAAGACTCTGCTGCAGGGTTTTGGTCGTATTTGTCGCGGCCCTACTGACTTTGGTCTGACCATTGTGCTTGACAAAGCTTTTGAAAACTTTTACTTTCGCCAAGCATCACTGTTCCCACCGTACGTCAGAGAGGCTGTTAACCATGGCAAAGATTTACAACTTCAAGACGCAGTTAGAGCTGGGACAGAAAGCTGAGCAGGACTTCCTTACCATTTACCACGAGAAACTCACTCCGTCGGAGGACAGAGCCTACGACTTTCTCCTCCCCGACGGCCGCAAGCTAGAGTTGAAGACAGACTTCTACGGAGAACAGCGCAGCAAGAACTTCTTTATGGAACGCTGGTCTGTCTTTGAGAAGAAGAAGCCAGGAGGAGCCTGGCAATCCCGTGATAAAGGTACAGATGTCCTTGTCTACTTCTATCCTGACACTGGTTCCTATTACGTCTTCGACAATCTAACAGAATTGATTCACGAGCTGGACCACTATGTGCAAACGACAGGACTTGCAATGAGTCTGGTCAAGAATAAGGGCTACAACGGGGGCGGTTACAAAATTCCTCGGGAGGTATTGAAGGATGTCTATAGAAAATTCAGCAAAGGAGATACTGCACTATGTGGAGAAGAGTCGGGAGGCCGGACTACTGGGAAACCTACTGGAAGAAATGCTCGCTAATTTCGGCGATGACTACGATGCTGTCGCTGCTGCGTTCTTCCTCGCGCATCAGGCCCTATTCAAGAAGGAGGACGAAGAATGGGGCGGAGCGAAGTTGATGCCCTTCTCCAGAAAGGGGAGATTAAGAGTATGATTATCAAAATGCTAGTCCTGCTTGCACTGCTTGCCTGCGGTATGCCGGAGCGCCACACAATGGTCCGTACCAGTGAGCGACAGATAGTGGACTCTCGACTGCTTGAGCACATGGAAGCTTTCCGGGCGGACTGTAAACTGTACCGAGACGACTGCGACAGGCGCATAGCCACTGTATCTTCCCTCGCTGTGGTACAAAACTTCGACCAGGATGCCGATGTGCCTCCGGATGCAATTGGGGTATGCCTTATCCAGCTGCCTTCCGTGCGTATAGAAATACAGGCCGAACAACTATACGCCTCGGCAGCCTACCTTCGGGCGATTGTCTACCATGAGTTGGCGCATTGTGCGTATTACCTACAGCATGTAGAGCGAAAAGGTACGTTAATCTCGCCACATATACCGGACAGAATAATCCTGAAGCTAGAATGGGACAGGCTGGTAACTGAATTGTTCGCCGAGATAGGAGCGCAGTATGCAGATTAAAGTCGGAGGCTTTTATTTTCTCAAGAACGGTGATATCATCGAGGTGTTCTCGGCGGACATGCCGTCGGATAAACAAATACTGGCAGTCCTGTATAACACGACCGGCTGGCAAGCGATGAGATACCACGCAAACGGAACACTCTCTACGCTGCACACCTGCGCGTTGGACATGGCCACAAGCGCGAAGGGAGACTTCCTTGAAGTTGATAGACAGACTCTGCAAAAACTGCGGGCATACGGACGAATACCTAAGAGACAGAGAAGAAGAAGGGCCGTGGAGTTGCCAAGAATGTCAGGTTCAGGCAATGGTCGAAGCTATGTTGACCGCTCCAAAAATTAGAGATTCGACCTCGGCCAGCTTCCTTGATGGGACGAAACGGTCCGGCGCTTTCTATGAAACTGCCGAAGCGAATAGATTGAAACGCAGCCTGCAGAACTACAAGCCTGAAGAACGAAAGGCAGTGCAGAATGAAATTCGAAAACTTGGTGGCAGCACGGAGTGAAGACCCCTTCTGGTTCCCGGAAGGTCAGGACTATTGGCTTGAGATACTGAACACGGACAACAAATGGCAGGCAGTTATGGAGTGGGTTAGTAAGACCACGGCCGTAGGCAACGCCAGAAAACTCGTACAGGAAGGATTTCAGAAATGCGTGAGAGTAACGAAACGAAGCCGCTACCCAGATTACCCAGTCCATTCGGTAGTATTTTACGCGGAATTGCATTGATTCTGGTAGGCGTTATCCTCGGTAGTCAGCTCGTCCCTAAGCCGGCACCGGAGGTAATTGAACGGACAAAGGTAGAATACAAGGATAAGGTCCGAGTGGTCTACAAAGACAGGGTTGTCTATAAGAAGAAAGTGACCACCAAGCCGGATGGCACGACGATAGTGGAAGATACTAAGACTGAACAGAAAACTAAGGACAAGAGCAAGAAGAAGGAAGACCAAAAAACCGACACGGAGATTGCAATCATCCCTAGACCGAGATACATCTTTGGGATACAATACGACCCGGTCCAAGTAAACGGTCAAGCCATGGTGGGTATCCGTCTGGCTGACCTCCCAATTTACTTGACCGCTGGTATCATTGCACCAAAGAACTTAGGGTTTGGCATCGGGATTGCCGTGGAGATTCCGTGATAGAAAATCTTTTAATAGTGCTACTTCTTTTTCTCTTCGTCGCGTTAATCCTGCCCTGACGCGACCACCCGCCCTGTTGAAGTCCAGAATTTCCACATAAGCATCTTCCCACCTACGTTGCTGCAGAGCCTTACAAGCCCTGCTTTTCTGGAAAGCATTCTTCCCCACATTGTAAACCAACCCTACCAGGCCGGCACACGGCGGGACTCCCAGCTTCTGCAGGAAGTCCAGCTCTTCCTTTATCCGGAACTTCAGCCAGAATATCTCTTGGTCTTTCGTAGTCCGCACTCCACGTTGTACATCAGGCCCAGTCCGTCCGTATCCGATAGTCCATGGCGCGCCCGACAGGCTGGTGTAACCAGGTTGCCGTTTTGCGGCAGGCTTGCGCATCTCTATTCCGAGTGGACTGAAGGGGTCGGGATATGCTTCGGGCTCAAAGCCTTCTTCCTTCATGATGTGTTTGATTGACTCTTGCACGTCTTGTGCTGTATATTTCAAAATACTGGAGGTACTTAACATATGTCAGCCCTTGTAGATGTTAGAGAACAAACTGCCCGTCACACTTATCTTGGTTACGACCCAGCGCCGGGCATCACTGGAAAGAACGTAGCACGCAATCTTGGCTACCGTCTGTCTGGCCTGAACGGTACGTACTTGACCGGACAGAAGGCAGGCGAGCCCATAGAGGGTACTGTAGTTAAAGCTGGCCAAACTGTACAGCTCAACTTTGGTACGGTAAATCCAGCTCGGTATGAGTGTCTTGTAACATTCAACCCACACCTTCAGTCGAACTGTATTGTGTGTACCGCCCCCATCATCTCCCATGGCGATGGACCTACTCCGTTGGTGGTAACTCTGACGGCATTCCGGCAGGTAGACCTGGCTGAGGTTCCGTGGTTTGTGACCCTGCACCTGCTTGACTGAGTCCTCTCAGCTTCTTAAACACTGCCTTGTAAAGGGCTGTCTGCTCCGGCGGCAGCCTTTTTTGTGTAGCCAGCCCCAGCTCCGACTCCACCGCTTTGATGCGGCTCGCCTTGATGTCGGACTCTTTTAATTTCTCTGCAATCCCATTTAGTCTCATTCTGCGAACTCCTCTATCATGTTGTAAAGCCATTTGCCACCTGGCACATATAATCTTACTGCATCTTTCGTAACTTTCAAGGCTCCTTCCGGGTCGAGCGTAGCGGCAGCGGCTGCACCCTTTCCGCCAATCTTGAGAATTGGAGGAGCAACCTCGCCCTCGAAGATGGACGCCAGCGAATTCATCGGGGACCAAGCCTTGGTGCCTTGCTGTCCTACGAAGGCACGGACAGGACTGTCTTCTGGTGCATCCTGGAAGCCGAGCATGTTGTCCAAAGTCATGAGGGCAATCAGTGGTGCGAACCTACGGTAAGCCAAGTCAGCCATACCACTCGTCAGTCCATTCTTCTGGAAGGTATTGATAGTATCTCCAAGGATTTCTGTCGGCCATTTTGTAAAGGTAGACAGGAATGGACCGAGCGAGCGTGACACTTCCGAGGCGGAAGCTGTGTTGTAGTTGAAAATAGTCTTGGCAATCAAGTAGTCTGTCACAACTTTCTCTGCTTGCTCCGGAGTCTTGGCCTCATCGAGCATCTTCCTGTAGGAGCGAGGCAGACTGTCAGCGAAGCGGACCGCCCCTTTGCTTTTCTGTGCGTAGGACTGGGCAACTTCCTTGCCTATCTCTTTTGTCATGTGCCGCATCACGGTCTCGGAAGCTTCGAAAGCGAACAGCATAAACTTCGAGAAGTTGTTTATGCCAGTCTCGGTCATCTCTCGTCCTACACTCTTGCGCAGGCTTGTCGAGATTGCCTTCTCCAGGTTCTCGAAACGCTGGCCGGAAGCAAGCCCTTCGTTTTCCAGGATAGTCTTTAGGCTTTTTACTTTTACTTCATCCCCAAGGTTAACCCCGAGACGCTTTGCTACCTGTGGATTCTTGATTCGGATTGTCTCGCCCATGACTACTGTGTTGAAAGTCTTGAGGAGTGCCTTCGGTACAGCCTTCCCGCCCTGGACATAGCCCAGCTCTGGGACTGTCATCGTCAGAACTGCGGAGATGTTGTTCACAATCTGACGAGGACCGGACAGGGCATTCCCGTACATGACTGTGTTCATGAGCGGAAGAGTGTCGGTGAAGGAACCAAGCACAGAATAGACACCCCGGGCTACAGGATTCTTAGCATTGAGTGCTTTGTTCTGTACGTAGGCTGCCATGCTTTGCTTGATTTGGTTCAGCTCTCGACCCAGCCCGCCGTCACGGGGGATGCCGGTCAGGTCTGCCACCATGTTCTGCAGATACTTGTTAGCATTCTTATCGCCGACTCGCTTCATAAGGTCTGCCACGTCTCGCAGTTCCGCGATAGGCTGACGCATGACTGCAGCCTTGAAGGTACTTTGAATCCAGTGTTGGGCTAGTCTACCTACGTCGGTGTCCTGCAAGAGGGCAGGCAGCTCTTCTTCTCCGCGCTGCAAACCACGGGCAGCAATGACGCGATTGATACCACCAGTCTTTACGTCACTGAGAACACTGACAAGCTTGGTTGTGTAGTCACCCTTGCCGGGGGATAGTATGTCCAAGGACTTGAGTAGTTGGCTACCGACCTCGTCTTTCTTCAGAGTCTCCAGCATTTCTTTGTCAGGCCGGACTGTGCGCAGGTCAATCACACCACGAGTCTTGAGGTCCTCGACTGCTCCGTTGAGGGAAGCAAATACTTCCTCCATCGGTTTCATCTTGTAAGGTACGTAGTTCTTTCTGTAAGCAATGTCGAGACCAAAGGCTCCTGCGTCCTCGCGGACGTCATTAAAGAGTTTTCTCCAGCCGTCGATGACTGCATCCTTGGCTGCATCTCCAGTCTTCTGCCCGGTCGAGAGTGCTCGGAACAGGTCATCCCCTTCTGCCATCCCCGAAGCACGGGTCTGTTTGATGAGTTCACTGGTCTCTTTTGCACGCGGAAGAATGTAGGAGTGCATGTCATTGTAGAGTCGACCGAAGGAGTCGAGCAGAGGTTGGACCTTGGTGCCGTACTTTCTGTCGATAGCTTCGGCCGTAAAGCGGGACGCTTGGACAGCATCCCCGATTCTCTTCAGAGTACCGATTTGCTCGGGCATAGCTTTGTAGTTTTCTGCCCTGACCATTCTCCGGACAGCCTGCTTAGTGAAGTACCGGTCAAGGTCTCTCTGGAAGACTTCCGGCTTCTTTGCATAGACTCGGAGGGCAGCAATCGGGTCTGCTTGTCTGTAACTGACACGCGCTCCAAGAATATCGCTTGCAAGCCCTCTGGTGAGGTTTTCTACGGTCGACCTAACCACTGCCAGCTTAGGGTCTACATCTGTCTTCTGCAAGGCTATTTGGAGGCTTTTCAGGGTATCTTCCAATTTGGTCTTGTTTTCGGGTGCCAGCCGTGGGCTTTCGAGCCGGAACTGCACGTCCTCAATCTTACGCTGCAGCTCTCGGGTCTTGACTCCGATGTTCTCGGCTATGACTTCGGCCTTCGCTGGACGGGTCTTCACGGCATAGTCGTAGATAGCATCCACGTTTTCCTTACCCAACTTCTCCCCGAGAGTGCGGGCATCCTTCAGGTCTGCACCAGTGATGGAAGTATTGGATATGATGGATGTGTTAAAGATAGAACCTACTCCTCCACTTTCCTCGGCGGCCCTGGCTGCGGCCCGCTCAAAAAGTTCGGGCCCTGCTTCCTGCAAAGCCTTGCTGCTCCTGGTTCTAAGTTCGTTGAGTTTCTTCGTTGCCGCTCCCACTGCCTTGGCTGTGCCGATAGTTCCCGCAATAGCTCCACCAAACATCAGACCGGTTGCTGCGCCTGCGACTTCCTTCCCGCGCTCTGCCTGGGCAGCTCCCGCCACTGCAGCTTCGCCGAGTCCGACACCAGCTTCAATTGCCTTGGCTACACCCTTGGCTGCTCCGAGTTTGGTTGCTCCCTTGAAGGCTGCTCCGGCCAGGTTGACACCGGCCTTAATGCCGCCGGCCAATTCTGCCAGTCGTACGACTCCACTCTTTTTCTCTTCCGCTACTGTTCGCAAGTCATCCAGAGCTGCGAGCATCTTCGGGTCTTCCTGGGCCTCGATTG
>Ga0099851_1000882_pt1 | contig 12623 bp, 12 predicted proteins | sample CB_VirMetaG_6_FD_78176 | JGI IMG/M metagenome (GOLD analysis project Ga0099851, IMG submission 78176) | Freshwater to marine saline gradient viral communities from Chesapeake Bay - CB_1508_2 Viral MetaG | ecosystem: Environmental > Aquatic > Marine > Coastal | place: USA: Chesapeake Bay... | reverse complement strand
GATGTGACTAGCTCACCCGTAAAAGTACCGTCAGGTGCAGTAATTTGATTTGCTGTTGTGGTGGTGTTAGTGGCAATCCAAGACCCGCCTGTCATGGCGACTGTATTCAACAACTGGTTCACCCGCGCACTCAGCACCGGCCTGCTCGTCGCAGTAGTCTGTGATGCGTGAGCGCCGGGTAGTTCGCGGACGGAGATGTTGTCGATGGAGCCGACAAAATTAGATACAACAAGATAAACCCGACCATCCCCTCCAACTGAGTTTACTAGCTCTGTGTAATTCCCAATCGACGACCTAATAACTCCATTTACAGTTGCTCCAACATTAGATCGCACTGTGCCTGATGTGTACGAAGTAATTGAATAACTAACAAGAAAACTCTTACCCCCAACGGCTCCAATTGAAGCTGTTGAATACAAGCTGGATGTGGCTGGCAACCCTGTTGCAACACCACCAGAAATGTCCCATCCGGTTCCGAGCGTCCACCCCGTAGTCCCATCGCTGAAATCCCCATTGGTCACAAGCTCCGGCCCCAGCACCAACCCCCGGCTCTTGTCCAGCATAAGCCCCACAGGCTGCTCCACAGCAGTGACTGGCGTGGTGCCCGAACTATCCTGAAAAAGTGTTGAAAGATCAGAGGGATCAAAAAACACGCCGGGTTCACCCGCAGAGAACAAGCTGAGCGGATTGAACCCCGTCAGGAATCCAGCACGTGTGAGGGCTAAGGACAGAGACGTCAGCTGCATGGCAAAAAGGCCCCGGAGGGCCTAGTACAGCGCGATCACCAGCGAGGCGGTGGACCCCGTGGCGAAGCACTTGGTGACTTGGATAGGCAGGATAGACCCGGCGGACAAGCCCGAGAACGTCACCTCCGTGCCGTACGCCATCGTCACCTTCAGGTTCCCCGCGCCACCGATGTACAAAGCCCGGGTGGGGGCCAGCTCAGTCGAGTCGCTCAGGGTGACAGCCGCAGCGTCATACGCCGAAACCGTCGCATCCGCAGTGCGGTATGCTGGTGCAACCATGACTTACTCCTTGGGCTTGGGGGTCTTCTTGGCCGGAGCCGCTACGGGCTCCGCTGGAGTGAACTTGGCGTTCTTCATTTCTGCACGTAGGTCACGGTGACGATGAAGCGGCCTGCGGTCAGCGTAGCGGTACCCACCACGTTGCGCACATACACGGCCTGATCAGCAGTGCCGACCTGCCAAGCCAGCTGCGTAGCAGCCGTAGCCGTACCGCGGAAGCGACCACCAGCCGTAGTAGCCACACCAGCCATGAGCTGAGCGCCGCCCGAAGCCGTACCCACGGAGATCGTCGTGGTGCCCGCAGTCGCTGCAACCACCTGATCAACCGCGATGTCCGTGATCTGAGCGCCAGCAGGCAGGGTGCCCAGCAAGACGTCAAAGTTGCCGACTTCGTCGCCGGTCAAGTCACCCGAGTCGTAGGACTGGGAGAGAACCACGTTACCGACGTTGATGCCTTCGTTCTGCTTGACAGTGCCGGCCTTGATAGGACCGCTGAAGAGAGATTGACCCATTTGAAGCCTCATATGCGTTGCGCGCTACTGTCTGCATAAGGTCCGCCCGGTCGGTCTGCAGCGCTAAGTGGGGTCCGGGTTGGCGCATTATGTCATGCAGCCGTAAGCGCCGCAAGTTTCTTCTTTTCGTAGTATCTACGCCCGGCTTCTTTGGCTGCTTCCGACTTAGGCTTGGCCTTACGGACTTCGTTGGACTTGGCCCCGGATACCTTGGCGCACTCTACGCAGACACCTTGGGCCTTGCGAGGGGCCAAATGCCCACTGCTGCATGGGACCCCCGTGAAATACAGCGCAGCACCTTGCTCTTTGGCCAGCTGGCGCGTGCGTGGCAGGTGTGCGTACTCCGGGGGGATAACGACTGCCGTAGTCTCTCGACCTCTGTACGCCAGAATCCACCCCGATAACGCCCCCGTCGAGATAGGCTTGCCAAACTTACAAGCTCGAACGATCGTTGGGAGGTGCACGCCCGTATCTTCGCTCAGGGCAGACAGCGTAGCGAACTCCTTCTGGGTACCGTCAGGCAGCTGGGCCACTATTGCCACCCCCATCTTGGCTTTGGACTCGTCCGAGTGCGTACGCCCCACCCAATGCATGTGGCTGCGCCCCGCCTCAATGTTCGCGCGAATCTTGGCTCTACCCGCTTCGGAAACGGTCCGCCCCGGAGCCTTCGGGACGCCCTTCTGAGCGGCGCTGATCTTGGCCTTGGTCTCTTCGCTGCGCTCCTTGCCGAGCCAAGCCCGAGTGGGGTTAGCCAGCTTCGCCTGCCGATTCCGCTCCTTGGACTCGTCCGTGTGGGTTTTGCCCAGCATTGGGCGTGCGTCGGGGTTAGCCGCGTAAAACTCCCGCAGGGACGTCGCGATAGCCTGCTTAGTGTCTTCCCGTAGCGAGGTTCCAAACTGGGGGTGTAGCGCCCCGACACGCCCACGCATAGGGGCATCCGCCGACCGCCCCGCGTTGTAGCAGTAGGGTTTGCCAAAATGCTCATCGAGCCAGCGGTCTTCTGCAGCCCACAGATCGCCGTCCTCGGGCACTTCTTCCACCACCTCGAACACGAAGCACTCCTCGGTGTACTTGTTCCATGCGGCTTGCAGGTGCTTGCAGTGGTGGGTACCCAGCCGGAGCAGCCGGCGATGGTTGCGAAACCGCTCGCGCTTGTTCTGACTGCTGCCGACGTAGAACTTCTGGTTCACGAGGTTCCGAATTTTGTAGACGAATAGATTGCTCAAGGAAATCTCCAATAGAAAGCTAAGGAGCCTTGAATGTACACGCGGTGTGGAAGTCGCGCAACCCCTAAATGAAAAAAGGCCCCGAAGGGCCTTTTTAGGAGTACTTGAGTACTATTATGCGCCGGGCGAACCCCACATACCCAAACTATCGCTGTACCCCATAGAATACCGCTCTCTTGCTTTGTAGCGCGCGTTTCCGGTGTCAAAGTCGTTATCCATACCCGTAGTCATTGGCGAACGGACAAACATCTTCAGACCGTTGGGTACGTCAGTCTTGATGAACCAAGCGTTGGTATCAGTCAAGAAATTATTTACCGTATAGCCGCCGGGGATGGCGCCCATGCTCACGACAGCGTTGATGTCGTTGTCCGAAGTGCCGACGCGCAGCTGGGTCTTCATCAGACGTTCTGCGATGAACTGCAGGGCAGGTGGGATCACCATCTTGACCGGCTTGGCAGCGATCAGGAGGCCGCGCTCATCTTTCCATGCAGCGATCTGGATGATCGCAGCTTCCAGCGAGGTCTCGTTCAGGTCAACACCAGCCGTTGGACGGTTGCTGTTGGTGCCGCCGCCCGTCAGGGGGTGGTCCGTAGCAAACAAGCTCTTGCCGTCGCCGCCGGTGAAACTGGCGTTAAAGCCGTTGTTCAGCGTGGCGGCGGCTTTCACCTGCTTGGTGTATGCCATTGCGCGGGCCAGAGCCTTAGTATAACGGGCGGAAAGCGAGTCGTAGAGGTTGTCTTCGATAGCTTCTTGAGTTAGACTAAAGCCCATGCCGATAGTCTCATGCGTATATCGTGCAGTCCACGCTTCTTGCGCGTCGTCGTAGCGCATGGCGGCGCCTTCGGTCTTGACCGGAGCAGCGCCGAAGCCAGAGAGTTTCGTCTCTTCTTCAAAGGACTTCTGCGAGGTTTCGATCTCGTAGATTTCCTTGTGCTGCTCGCCGTAGCGTGCGTATTCCAGACCGAACAGGGCGTTCAGGCCGGGGAGGAGCTCCTTCAGGAGTTGCGAACGTGAAATAACAGCCATGAATTACTCCTTAGACGCCAGTGGCGAAGTTGTACGAATGAGCACCGGAGTTGAACTTCACGAGAAGCTCAGGGTAGGTGTCACCTGCGGTTTCAGCGACGACGTCGATGATGCGGACAGCCAACGTGGCCGTGTTGGCCAGCGAGCCGCCATTAGCGCCCACGACCAAGTTCACGCCCGAGTTGCCGGTAGCGGTGAGGCCTGCGCTGAAGTTGCCCAGAGCTGCGTTTTTACCCACTGCGCCAGCCGCGCCGTTGGTCAGGGTGCCGAAAGCAGCCGAACCTTGGACTTGGAAGATCGCATCTGGGTCATCCACAACACGGACGTACACGTCGCTGTAGCCACCGGTGATGGCGTTGGCGGGCAGGTACTGGCCCCAGTTGGACTGCTTGGTGGCCGGGTTCACGTATCGCACGCCAACGCACACGCCGATCACGCCAGCAGTGGTGCCAGTGGTGATGGTTGCGGTCAGGGCTTGCGGGTTACCAGCCGAGGTGAGTTGAATGACGTCGCCAGCGAAGATAGCAGCCGTGTTGTTGGTCGACAGCTTGATTTCGCGGAAGGCGCCAGCGTAAGGCTGACCACCGATCAGATTGACCGGCTTGAGCCCGTAGGGGGAAGCTACAGAAGCCATGTGTTACTCCAAAAAGTATTAAGAACCATTGCCAAAGGTAACCTGCGATCGCTTCTCACTAAAGAGCGGCATACGCGGGTCGTTTTCCCGAAGGAAGTTGTTGTCGACCGAGTCCACTTGGGACTTGTTCAACCCGTTGTAGTACGCCTCACGCTGTTTGACGAACTCTTCGGGGATGCGGCAGAGCAACAGACCACCGACTTCGATACCGCCTTTGAAGCGGTCGTCCGTCATGGCCGGGAGCATGAGCTCGGGATAGTCCGCTGCTCGGCAGGGCTCATATCCTTCGCGCAGCTTGGAAGAGATGTTGCTTGGATCGGCTTCGCCCAAGGTGCTGATTCGGATGTACCTGTGTACCCAGCCCGGACGGGGGTCCGGCATAGGAAGGGTCTCTGGCGGGCGCCATGCGGTGGGTCGCGCAGTACGTTCACGGGTTTCGAGTTCGCGGGGGGTTCGGGCTTCAGCCATTTTGGGCTCCATTCTTCAGTTCAGCAACCTTCTTCGCATACAGTTCCAGCGGAACACCAAGGCGGTTTGCAATGGCTACTTCCGATGCCGTCAACCGAATGCGGTTAGGCGGGGTGCTACGCGTTGCCGGGGCAACTACGGTAGCGGGCTTCGCACGGCGGGGGGTTTCGTCCTCTGCCGGTTCTTCTTGGCTCCCGAATTGCTCGGGGAATTTGGATCGCATGACACGATCAATCTCTTTGTAGTACCGATCGGACGTGGGGTCAAACCCTTTGTCTTCGACTAGCTCTGAGTGCAGCCCGAGGGCGAAAGCTGTCATTGATCGGTTCCTACCAAACCACTCGTTTTTGGCTTGCCATTCAGCAACTTTGCCATCTACTCGGGGTTGTTGTGCAGGTTGTACCTCTTTTTCGACAACTTGTAAAGGCTTCATAGTAGACGCACGGTCACTTTTCAGCGTCGCTTTAGCGATAGCTTCTTGTGCAGCGACCATCTTGTCTGCATCACCTTCTTCGTACGCCTCACGATACGCACGTTTGGCGGCGGCCATCTCGCTCTCGGCGACCACTTGGGCCTGCGCGATGTACTCTTTGCTGCCCGAGGCCAGCTGCTCCTGCAGTCGGCGGTTCTCGTCCATCATCTGGCGGGTCAGCTGCTCCGCGGCCTCCCGCTCGCGCGTAGCTTGCTCTTTGGCACGACGCTCGTCGTGGTAGCCCTTGGAGAACTTCTTGATGCGCTTCTGTACTTTCTCATCGTAAGACGCCAATTCGTCTTCCGTCACCTCTTCTGGAGGCTCCTGCATCGGCTCGCGCCCGCGGTCCGCCTCTGGAGTGTCGTCAACAACCTCGAACTCGAAGTCGTCCGTGGCTGCTTCCTGCTCATCAGGGAACTTGTAGCCTTCGCCTTTGAATGTAGTCATGGTTGTCTCCTGTTAGCTTGGGCGTTGGATGCCGCGGGGGTCTTCCACGGTAGCTTCGACGCTATCATCGTTGATGATGCGCCATTCAGTACCGTGAATTTTGAGGCGAGTACCGGAGTTAGGCCGGACGATGATGAAGTCGCCAGCTTTACACGATGGGCCAGAGGGGAACCGCTTCTCGTCCTTGAACGCGTCGGGGCCCACTTTGGCCACGAACAGCACGGTGGTCAGCAGCTCCTCGTACTCCGCGGTCTTGTCGGCCTTGATCAGGCCGCTGTCAAAGGTCTCCTCAGCCTTCGGGACCATACACAACAGGTGGTATGTAGCGGGCTCCGGCAGCTGCTTGGCCTTCTCTTGTGCCGATGCAGTCATCAGCTTTGACAGGTCCACGGCCAAGGCCGGGTTAACGTCATTCATCACTTTGCTCCAGTTTTTGCACGAGGTCTTTCACGATGTACTCAGCCTGCGTTAGACCCCGGATAACGCCTGCGAGGTGCCGGTAATCGGCAAAATCTTCGGCCTTGCCTTCCAGCACGGCCTGTTCGTACGAGCGCTTGATCTCAGTGATCTCGCGCACGATGTGTTGAAGTGGTGTTGCAGCCATCACTTGCCCTTCGTCTGGTTACGCAGCGACTGCCCGATCTGGGCGCCGATGCGGGTGCCCTCGATCTGTTCTTGGGATGCCAGCTTCGCCCGGTCGGAGCGAATCTTCGCGCCGGTGCTCAGGCCCGCCATGCGTTCTTGTGAGGCGATGCGCTCGCGCTCGATGTCCAGCTGGTCTGCCTTGGCCGCGGAGTCCGCCTGCAGCTTCTTCTCCTTGAGCTCGACCTCTTTCTCCTTGAGCTGCATCTCTTTCATCTGCATCTGGAGCACCGGGTCTTGCATCTGCTGCTGGGCCTGCTGCTGCTGGGCCTCGGACTGGTTCTTCTGGAGTAGCCGCTCAGCCGCTTGCGCTGCCATCTGGGCAACTTTGGCCGCCACTTCGGGCGCCATCTCGGCGTTCTCGTCTTCGCTTGGCATTGGCAGGCCGAGTTGCGTCTCGATCTGCTTGCGGTACTCGAAGGCGATGTGCTCGTTCATGTGGGCCATGGCCGCGGCCTGAATCTGCTGCGCCATCGGGTTCTGGCCGATCAGCTGCGCAATCTTCGGGTCTTTCATCGCAGCTTGGTGCACTGCAATATGGGCTGCGTGGTCCTGCTCGATGAACGCCTTGACCGGCTTGCCCGTGAGCAAGTTCATGTTCTCCTGCACCGGGTCGGTGGGTTTCTGGTCGTCCTCCACGGGCACCAGTTTGTTGGCGTTCTTCACGCCCAGCACCTCGATCATCTGGCGGTGGAGCAGGGGGAGGTTGTAAATCTGCGGAGCGCCTTGGGCCAGCTGCAGCACCGCTTGGTACTGCACGATCTTCTGCGCCATCGTGGCCGCGTTCGGGTCGCTGACCGGGATCACCTCAACCATGGAGTAGTCGCTGCGACGAGCGACACGGTCGCCTTCTTCTGGCTCGTAGCTGTAGTCCTCGGGCGCGTAGTCCGCGATGATGCCCTTGAGCAGTCGGAACTCTTGGCGCATCGCGTGGTGCAACCGAGCCTGAACCGCCGACATGATCTTGAGCATGCGCTCCAGCAGCGCCAGCGTGGTGCCCACAGGGGCTTGGGCCGACATGTCGCTCACATTGAGGTCGCCGGCGGACGCGAACGCCTTGCCTTCTGCCACGATGTTCTGGAACAGCGCGTACAGCACTTGGCTGGGCTCTTTGTACGGCAGTGGCAGGATGTTGTCGCGCAGGGTGCCAGAGGCCACGTCGACATCTCGGAACTCGCCCGGAGAGATCGGGGTGTCGTCGCCCTTGATACGGAGTCCTCGGGACTTCAAGCCGCCCGGCAGATTCGAGAGCGTGCCAGCGTCCACCAGCTGGCGGATCAACATCGTTGCGGACTTGGCGTACCCGCCGATCAGGTGAATCAGCCCGTAGCCGTAAAACCCGAACCCGGGCACATACTGGTAGTGCACGAAGTGCTGGCGCTTCATGCGCAGGTCGTCGTCTTCGTACCAGTTGCGGCGGATAGCCAGTACCTCGCCGGTGCTCTTCTCGATCGTCACCACGTAGGGCAGCGCGATACCGTCCTCGTCCTCATACCCCTTCAGGTCCAGCTCGACGTGCATCTCCAACACGCGGAAACGGTCGTCGCTGGTGGCGGACATGCCTTGGCCTTCGGCCTTCTGTCGCTCGATGTCATCCAGCACACTGGCGGGCTCGCCCAAGTCCACGTCGCGGTAGAACCCGGCTACCTGTAGCTTGACCAGCTCATTCTTGGTCTTGCGCATGACGTGGGTCGCACGCTCCGCGGACTCGATGCTGGAGGCGCCAAACGGCACCACGATGTCTTCCGCGGGGATGAACACCGAGACCTGTCGGCCTTTGCTCGGATCGAAGTACACCTTCTTGAACGCACTGCCGGCCAGCGGCAAGTTCCACAGCAGCTTCTCATGCTCGGGGCGGTATTCCTGCATCACCTCGGTGAGCTGGAAGTTCATGTCCTCACGCACACGGTTGGCCGCGTCCGTCTTCTGAGGCGTTTCCTTGCCGATGATCTGAGACTTGACCGGGCCGGCGGCTGGGAACGTCTCCGTGATGGCCTCGCTCTGGAATCGGACCACTGCTTCGGTCAGCATGGGGTGGAACACCCCACAGGCGCCCGGCCACGGCTCGGTGCGATCCTCGTACTTCAGACCCAGCAGCTTCAGACCCTCGACATACGTCTGGGCCCACTCTTTGCGGTCGCTGTTGTCCTTCTCAAACTCAGCCAGCAAGTCAGAGGCCAGCGCGTTCAAGTCGCGCTCGTCCATGAGCTCCGCAAGGTTCTGGTCGAACTTGTCGGCATCCTCGGACTCGTCCTCACCAAACTCGACCTCGATACCTTCTTCGTCGATCTCAATCTCGACGGGGCCTTCGCCCTCAGCAGCGATCATGATGCCCTCTGGGGCCGCGTACAAACTCTTTTCGATAGGCATAGCCAATTCCTTGTGATAAACTATCCCCGCATCAACAACGGAGATTTACATGCCAAAAAAACTGAGCACCCCTGAGTTTGTCGCCGCCGCCCGGGCCCAGCACGGGGATCGCTATGACTACTCGAAAGTGGACTACAAATCAAACCGCACTCCTATCACGATTGTATGCCCGGACCACGGAACTTTCGAGCAAACGCCTGCGGACCACGTGCATTCGGGAGCCGGGTGCCCTACTTGCTCTGGCAATACGCGGCTCACCTACGAATCGTTTGTGGCGGAGTGCACCGCACTGCACGCGGGGAAATACGCCTACGCCAACGCAGTGCTGGTCAACAACATCACGGAGCTGGAGATCACCTGCCCGGAGCACGGCGCGTTCTGGCAGCAGCCGAAGCTGCACCGCAGGGGCAGGGGTTGCCCGCGCTGTGGGGGTACCAAAAAGCTCACGCAGGAAGAAATGCTGCAGCGGTTCCACACAGCGCACGGTTCGCGCTACGACTACTCCAAGGCGGTCTATGCCGGCGCAATGGGTAAAGTGGCCATCGGCTGCCCGGTACACGGGGAGTTCCAGCAGTCCGCGTCGCTGCACTGGGCAGGGCGAAACTGTCCAAAGTGCGTCAAACAAATTGCCGCGGACGCCTACAGAGTGCCTGTGGAAGTTCGGGCTGAGGAGCTTAAAGCCTTGCGCCCCGGGTTCGGATTCGACCTCTCGGAGTATGTCAACAACAAGGAGTTCATCTCGGTCACGTGTCCCAAAGGCCACACCTACCCACAGCGGTTCAATGACGCCAAGCGTTTCGGATGCCCCAGCTGCGCCGGGCACTACTCTGCTGGTGAAGAGGAGGTCCGAGCGTTTGTCCGCAGTCTCGGCATCGAGCCTGTGCGGACCCGCAAAGTCATCCCCCCGGTAGAGCTGGACATCTGGTGCCCCGAGCAAAACGTCGGGTTCGAGTACAACGGGCTCTACTGGCACTCGGAGGCTCGGTCGCCGGACAAAAACAGGCACAAAGATAAGTCGGACGCGGTCCGCGCCGCCGGCGGTGAGCTGATTCACATCTGGTCTGACGACTGGGCCCTGCGCCGCAACGCGGTGGAGCACATGGTGCGCGCCAAGCTCGGCAAACTCCCCAAGGTCGGCGCGCGCAGCTGCAAGGTTCGCAGCGTCCCGGTGGAAACGGCCAAGGCATTCTTGGAGTCCTACCACCTGCAGGGCTGGACCAGCGCTGACTACATCGGGTTGTGGCAGGGGGAGGAGCTGCTGGCCTGCATGGGTTTCTCTGTAGCCCGCAGCATCCGAGGCAACACGGACCCCACGATCTGGGAATTGGTGCGATACGCCGCGAAAGTCCGGGTGGCTGGTGGTGGTAGCCGCCTGCTGGCCGCTTGGAAGGAGCTTGGAGAAGGCTGGCGCAAACTCGTCACCTACTGTGATCTCGCGCAGTTCAGCGGCGGGCTGTACATCGGCATGGGGTTCACCGAAGCCGAGCGCTACGGGGCGGACTACAAAATATTGAAGGCGGGGCAGGACCGGCGCTTGCATAAGTCGACAGTGCAGAAGGCCAAGCTGGAGGTGCTGCTCGGTGCCAAGTATGACGCATCCAAGACGGAAGCTCAGCTGTGCGCTGAGAACCATATCTTCCGCGTGTGGGACTGCGGTCGTGTGCGGTACGAACTGCATCATACGGTGTAGGCCCCCTTCCGACTGCGGGTGGAGAGGTCAAACTCTTCTTCGTAGTCGGAGCTCAACCGCAACAGTCCGCCGGTGCGCGCACGACGTAGCGCTAATGTTAACGCGTCAACTTGATCATCGTGCTCTCCAGCGGGAAACGCCAAGAGCTCTTCGACTACTGACTGCGCCCATGGTGTCTCCGGGAACCATACGTGCCCTGACGCGAACATATCTGCCACGGCGTTAAGCCTAGCGATCTTGTCGTTGCCTTTGCCCGGGCTGAAGTCCTGCACGAATATGCCGGAGCGACGCATCTCGTCGATCAGGGGCTGGCCGCTGGCTTTGGCCTCGATGATCACGCTGTCGGGCTGCCACTCGGCGTACTGGTCGTGGGCCTCCACCTTCAGGTCAGGAAACTCCCACTTACCCTTGGCGCAGTTCAGCAGGATCAGGTTGCTCGACCCGTTGGACTCGTCCTCCCACACACCCCACGTCTGGCACACAGACCAGTCCGAGCGTTCTTTGGTGGTCAGCGCCGTGTCCCAGCTCTGGATGATGAACTCCACCGGCGGCGGGCTCTCGTGCGGCCACCACTTGATCCAGTCCCGCTTGATGATGGCCGACTCTGCAGCCGTCGGGTTCTGCTGGTACTGCGCATTCCACTGCCACAGGGCCATGGACGCCTTGGTGCGTAGCAGAGACTCCAGAGACCACTGCTCAGGCCAGAGCGATTTCTGCTCCGGGGTGCCTTCGTTCAGGATGGCCGGGAACTCAAACACCTCGTACTGATCAGCATCTGGGGCGAGCGCAGAGTCCTTCACGAGACGCCCAATCAGGTCCCTCATGTGCCATCGAGTATGCAGCACGACGATCTTGCCTCCCGGCATTAGTCGAGTGCGTAGACCTGCGCGATACCACTCGTAGACGGTATCCAGCGAGCCCATGTCGCCGGCCTTGATAGCCTGCTCAGAAATCGGATCGTCTACGATGATCAGATGGCCGCCTCGACCAGCTAGTGCACCACCAACGCCGATAGCGTAGAACTCGCCACCTTGGTTAGTACTCCACTTGCCTGCGGCCTTAGCATCACCGGCAATACGCACCCCGGGGAAGATGGCTTGGTATTCGGCAGTCTGCATCAGGTTTCGCACCTTACGCGCCATGGTCACGGCAAGATCAGCCGTGTGGGAGGCCACAATCACCTTGTGGTCGGGGTTTCTGCCTAGGTACCACGCCGGGTAGTAGATGGAAATCGACTGTGATTTGCCGAACCGAGGCGCCATACTGACCGCAACCCGGTCTTTTTGGCCCAATTCGACGTCCATCAGCAGTCGTCCGAGCCGTTTTAGGTGCACGCCGAACTTGTAGGAGCGGTCGATCAGTGCAATGAAGGCCAAAAAGTCCTGCTGAGCGGCTTCCACCCGCTTTCTCGTGTCCAACTCGTCCATCATGGCCAGCATGTCGGCCATTTCCGCCGGCGAGAGGCTACGCACCAGCGTTTCCATGTCTTGGCGGGTGAGCTGCATCAGGCGAGATCAGCGGTGCTGATGTTCAGGGGCTGTGCCGGGTCTTGCTCGGGGGGCAGCACGTACGTTTCGGCGTCGATCACCTTGGTCAGGCGCTCACGCAGCAGTTGCTCCAGCTCCTCGGTGGGCCGGTGACGCATAGTGATCTCGGTTTTGTCCGTGAACAGGCCCACGTCGCTGATTTTGCCCAGCAATTCGAGCGCTTTGATGCGGATGCGGGGGTCAGGGGACTCTGTTTCGAGCAGCAGCTTGTTCGTAACGAAGTTTCGTATCTGCGTAGCAGACTCAACCACCGCCTTGTCGTACTCGGACAGGATTGCCTTGAGATGCACCACCGTCCCGGGTGAGGAGAGCAGCACCTCCGTGGGCTTTTTCCCGTTTTGCGCGATGTCTCTGGCGGTCTGGATGTCTTGATCGGAGACTTCAACGTCGTACCCGAGCTCCGTCAGGGAGTTGAACGCGGCAGTGACCCTCGCATTGAGATCAGCGAAGGTAGGCGGGAAGTCAGCCAACGGAATGTCGGTGTCAATAACAGGGGTGTACATATGCAACCGTGAACGGTGATGGCGCAGTGTAGCGCATTTACATGCCGGGGGTGTTTTTTCT
>Ga0099851_1000868_pt1 | contig 12732 bp, 10 predicted proteins | sample CB_VirMetaG_6_FD_78176 | JGI IMG/M metagenome (GOLD analysis project Ga0099851, IMG submission 78176) | Freshwater to marine saline gradient viral communities from Chesapeake Bay - CB_1508_2 Viral MetaG | ecosystem: Environmental > Aquatic > Marine > Coastal | place: USA: Chesapeake Bay... | reverse complement strand
TGGCGATGTGTCTTTTCAAACCGGCAGAAGGTCTCATGCCTTCGTCTCTCAAGGTCGCTTGAAGTTCTTCTTTAATAATCTTTCGCAATCTAGCAGTTGTGAGTTTCATTTATATTTCCTCAAAATGAATTCTGTTATAAATAGTAATAACACAGCATAAATGATTTGTCAAGAAAAAAGTTTATTAGACTTTATGATATTTTCGCTGGCTTCTAATGGCTGTAAATTCTCCAAAGCCCAGCATTTATAAAAATTTGGATGGTCCATACTATCATAAGGCAAAAGAGATTTTGGAGAGATGTGATCCAAATGCCAATAGGAGCCATAATTATCCCAAGACATCTTATCATCAAATTGGTTTTCTAAATGCTCGCAAAGTTGTTTTGGTGTGTAAGGTAAGTAATCAAAAGTAGAACCTCCTTTGGTTTGGCCGCCTCTTTTTATTGCCGCATAAACCATCCTTGATACATTTTCTTGTAATCTACACACAGGATCGCTCCTTCTTTTACGATCATATGATCTTACTTGTTCTAAATATTTTTCTCTATTTTCTTCTCTGTAAGCCTTTCGTTGTTTATTGATTTCTTCTTTGTTGGCTTCGTACCACTTTCTATTTTGTTCTAGTTTCTTTTCTCTATTATTTTCATAATACTCTCTGTTTTTCTGATTTAGTCTATCTCTATTTTGGTCTCTATATTTTTTCTTACAGACTTTACAAGTTCCATACCAGCCACTTTTAGAAGCCTTTTTGCCTTTGGTTTTGGAAAAATAGACTTCTGTGAGCGGATAAACAATTCCACATTTTTTACAAAGTTTTTCTTGACTATTGCGAGGCATCACCATCTTGCTCCAAATGAGTAGAAATGATTTTCTCTATAAAGTAGCCAATTTTTAGACCATTTTGCTTACAATAGATTTTCAGTTTATTGTGTAAATCTTCTTTGATTTTGATTGTTTTTAGTTTATCCATAACAATTCTCCTATACTATAAATAGTATCTAAAAGAGAAAAAAGGAGAAAAAAGTGTAAATAAGTTATTATTTTTGTGCTTCTTTATATTTTTTGAGACCAGCAAGAGCAGTCACTACCGCATCAGCACGGTCGCAGGTGCCGGGCTTTGGATTGCCGTGATTTGTTAATTCGTATTTAAAATCTTTCGGATATTTTGCGGAGACCCAATCAATAATTAATTTCTTTGTGTCGGATCCTCGGGGAATCTTTATTTCATTGAGAGAGCGACATTCTCTTGCTGGGAGGAGAGTTGAATCTTCATCAAAGATCTTTCGTGTCGCAAGGCAACACATTCCATTGAATCGTTGAAGTTTCGCCATTGTATTAGCAGAAGTCTTTCCTCCGGCAAATGCCGAGAAAGGCTCTTCAATAAAGACGGCCAAAGGATCTAATTTCTCGATCTCAACAATCTTTCGCAAAGTATTCTCGAAAGCAATTGCTTTATCTTCAAGAGAAAGATCTTTGTTTTTAAAGGTTAGAGTATCAGCGAATAAAAGTTTTTCGTTTTCGGCAATCGCAGCAATACCGATACGTGAGGTACTTACATCAATACCAAGAATACATTTTTTAGACATAATATATTATAACATACTTTTGATTAAATGTCAAGTATCTAATTCAATTTTAAATGTATAATCGTTATTTTCTTCTTTTCTTATCGGTTGAGCTAATGAAGCAACACCAATAAGGTTTCCTTTATCATCATACATATTGATTTTTGAAATATATGTTGTCTTTTTGAAATCGTCGTTTAAATTCTCAATGCTCGAGGACACAACATTCTTTATTTTCTTTTGTCTTTCCTCAAAGCCAAATGTAGATCCGGTGTCTGAAATTGTAAATTGTGTTTCCTCCGACCAATCGATTGATGTTGGATTGTTTGAGAGATTAAGTTCTCCGGCTCGTGCATGACAGAACATTGTCATTGTGTTGACGTAATTGGTGCCTTTGTATTTGATCTCGAATGATCGCTCTTCGAGGCCAGAGCCGGCTGATGTTCCATCATGAAGACCCATACCGAAATCAAGCCAACGATTCATTGAACTAGTGTTATAAAGTTCTGCGGAGGACGAAAGAAAAATTAGACCCTCGTTATAGAATACAAGACCAACAACAGAGCCGCTAACTGAGCTTGTGCCATTTGTTTGAACTAGTTCACCATTTTGCCTGTAGTCCGTCGCCGTTGCAACAAGAGTCCCTGTCGCATAAAAGTTTAGCTCAACCGAGCCTTTCTTAATAGCTGATCCAAACATAACTTGGGGAATGTTGATAATACTTGTGTCTGGTCTATCTGCTGAAATATCGAACGATCTGCTGTAAAGTTTATAATTCGTAGCAATACGATTGACCACTCTGAATCTATTTTGGCTTATTGGTTGTTCTCGTTTAAGAGACGCCGTCATTGCAAGATAAGACGATGTTATGTTTGCACCGGACGAGGACAGCAAATTGTTGTATACAACTTGATTTGGATTCTGTGAACCTGTTATCACAAAATTGCTCGAAGAAATCTGCGGTCGAAAGATTTGTTTTGTTACATTCTCGCCATCTGTTATGAAAGGGTGAATATAACCAAAACGAGTGTCAAAGTTGTGTTCATACAATGATTGATAGCCGGCAGACACTGCTGACGACACATTGGTTACAACATCGTTATTGATGGTGACGTTTGCGTCGTTAACAAATATCTTATAATCCGGATAAGTTTTAGTTCTATTGACGTAAACGTCTTCTTTGTTGAACTTGAACTTGGACATTAGTAATCGAGGCGCACCCTGAATGTAAGAGAATTAGCTGATGTTTTCTTAATTGGCTCCGAAAGCTTTGCTGTTGCCATAAGCTGATTATCGGAAGAATAAAGGCCGATTGTTGTAGCGTATGAGATCGGAGGATTGTTCGATTGGCTATTCTTGATTACAATCTGCGATCCGCTAAGGTACGTTGGATTAGATGAATAGTTGAACTCATTTGCTCCAATGTGACAAAAATAAATTGTTGAGTTAAGCTCAATTGAATTATTGAAAGAAAGATTATAGAATCTATGTCTCAAGTTATTAGCGTTTGTCTCGATCAGAGAGCCAGTAAATGACGCTGTCAAGTTTTCAGCAGATGAATTCCATTCAACCGAAGAAGACAGAAGTCCATCTGTAAACACAGATGCGGTCAATACAGCAACACCAGCTTGATAATAAATCAAGCCTGCGGCTTGTTGGGTAGAGCCGGTGATTCCATTCAACGGGGTTCCAACACTATTGCTAACATAAAGAATACCGTAGTCACCAGCAGGTGAATTCACACGATAATCTGATGCGGCGCCGGTGTCCTTGAGTGTAATTCTATTGTCATCAAATGGCGAAGCATAAGTACCAGATACACCAAGTTCAAGAGAAAAGGTTCCCTTTTGAATCTCGTCCTTTACAAGAAGGCGAGAAAATGTCAAGAAGACAACATCATCAAGCTTATTACCACCAGTAAGATCACCATCTTCGTCAAATCTCTGAATGTTTCCGTTCTTGTCGTATCCAACGAGAACTTGTGCCATTTGATTGTAGACATTTTTCTTTTTTGCTTGCTGCGAAGACACGCTTGAGTACAAAGCGGATCCTGTGCTGATGCCAACAGAGATATCAAAGATGTGATTCGCAGAAGAACTCAAATAAGGATAATCATAAACCGACTGGAACATGCCGTGAGAATAATTTTTAATATTACCATCAGCGTAAGTTCCAGATACAATTGTTCCAGTTAGAGGAATAGCCTCATGAAGAATTGTTCTTGAAGTTGCGATGTCTTCATTTCTAATTGTTTTATAAATACTAGCCATTTATTTCACCTTATAACTTTGCAAATCTGACTGGGATGTCGATCGAGTAGCCAATGTTGCGCCCTGTAACTCTGACGATTGTATCAATGATTTTACAAGACGATGGAGTATTGGCATTATTTGTAATGTCAGCAGTTGATCCAATAAGATCAAACAAATAGTTGCCATTAACCAACTCAGGTCGTGATTTAATTTTAAATTGTAGTCTCGCAGAAAGAGGTCCGTTGATTGGGCTATCATTTCCAAGAAGCGAACCTTGAGATGGAGTTGTCACAAAGCTATTTTGATCAGTCTTGGAGACAAGATAAGTAGCAATGTTATCATCGTCAACAGCAACAGGTCTGAGCATTGTTTGACCACTTACATCAACAATAGAACCAAGACGATTATCAATTGTAATCATGAATTGTTCTTCAGCAAGATCCGCAGGAACATCTAAAGTTGCTGCAGAATCAATGCCGGCGTCAATTTTAATAATTGTACTTACATCGATTTGAGGATTAGCGCCGAACATTACACCTTGCTGATGTGTTCCTTCGATGTATCCAATACTGGTATTTAAATTTTTTGCGCTATTATCTTCAGTGTCAGCATCGACAGCAACAATAAAAACTCCGCTCGAGTGTTGAGAGCTTTGAGTTTCTTTCTCGTTCAATCGAAGAATCGGCATGAAAAGAATATCGTTTCGTGGAATTGAAACAAGCATTGATTTCATTGATGACGCATTATTTGTGAATGCTTCTAAGATTGGAGTTTGAAGAATCTCGACGTCTTCTTGGCCATTGGAGGCTGTTGCGTTGTAAAGCGAGTAATTGATTTCATCATCGCCAAGAGCAAACTTGACAATCTCAAAGCTTCCATCGCCTCGGGACAATCTTCTTCTTCCTTCGTCGGTCAAGACGACATCTAAAATAATGTCACCACTATTATCTTGGAATCCCATATTTTTCTCCTAATACATTAATAAATAGATTTAAGGACTATTTTCGTCTTTTAAATTAAACTTTAAGTTTAAATCAAATTTCTTTCCTGTCTTCTTTGAAGTAATTCTGATTTTAAATTTTTTATTCCAAATGAGAGGACTCGTGTCCCCAACGTCATTTATGCCATTCAAGTCTGGATTTGTCGTATAAATGCTGTCCTTGAAAATCAAATGTTCCATATTCGGTTTGAGCTGCATGAATCTTTTAAATTGCTTATCTGTTCTATATGTATTAAGCATTCCCAATTTAAATTCTTTGTATGTTATATAAGATTCGTCGGAGTCTTCAATTAGTTCGGCCTCAAAGATAGGACTAGGATTTGAAGGAATACCAAAATTAGTCAAACTTCTAAATAAATAGTAATATTTTCTGTTAGGCGCTATGAAATCAGTAAATGAATTAACATTTATTTCTTCGCCAGCTTCTCCGATCGTTGTCAACAGAGCATTTTCAAAATCTCGCATTTTCGTTGGTTTTTCGTCCAAACGGTAAATCTGGAAACGATTTGATAAATATTTATTACTAAAAGCAATCTCGTTAGTTCCGTGCTGCAAGTTAACTTTATAATAGCTTATGTTGTCATCTTGAAAAAGCTGGTCGTAGTATCCGACAGATGTTGATTGCAACTGCTCATTTCGAAACACAATGTTTTCATTTTGCGAGAAATAAATCATAGCTTGATTTCTTTTGCCTGATTCATTAAAAAATTCAATCTCTGGTGGGAGAGTCGGGATGTCAGTCACCACCATTCTTTCGTCAAGCAAGGGCAATTCAAGAATTTGAACTGATGGCCTGTTTGTTAAATTGAAATAAGCTTTTCCAAGATCTTGATCAAACCTTAAATTCGAGTAGCTGTATTGGTTACCAAACACAGCGACAATCTGTGAGATTTTATATCTATACGTTGTGTCATAAGAGATTAATGTGTCGAGATAATCTCGATTAGACGGAGTCGTTATGTAAATTGTTTGTAAGGGTGTATTTGATCCAAGAGAATATTTCTGTATTTTTAGCCCAAGTTGATAGTGAGGTGCCTCATCCATGTCCAATAGCTGCTGAAATGTACTTCTGAAAGATGACACTTGGCAGATTCCTCTAATCGCAGAATACAAATTAAAAAATAATATTTGGTTCTCGAACCTTGAAGGTTCTTGCCAATCAGAATAGAACTTTTCGTCTACCTCGGGAACAAAGAAAGATGTGTCGTATTCTGTTAAAAATTGTGTCAAATCTTTTGTGTTTATTTGAACATTTGAGCTATCCCTGTCTGAATAAAAGCTTAAATTAATTTGACCTGTTCTTTTCAAAAAAGAGAACAATTTATCTGTCATTTTATTGTTGTGCAAAGCAAAATGCAAAGCTCCATCAGAATAATTTAAATTATATTCTTCTTTTATTTTGATAAAAGCATTATAATCTTCATGCGTATATCCGACTTGAGGTACAATCATTTTATTATCGGTTATAAAAAGATTTTTTCGACTTGTGGCCTCGGCATTATTAAAAGAAAAGTTATCCAAGAAGCCGCTCTGTATGATTGGCTCTGTTGTCTCAAGTGGACTAAAATCTTCTTCGTCATAAATGTTGAGCATTCCCAGAGGATTGTTGACTTTTGTAAACGCTTCGTAATCAAATGCTTCAAAATTGTTAACAGCCTCAAGTGATACATCAGCGTATTTGGCAACAAAGTAATGATCAATAAACGTATTGGTACTGAACAACGACGTCATCTGTCTTTGGAAACTTTGGAAATCATTTTGCGCAAGATAGGAAGATGCTGTAATGGTCTGCCTAAACACTGGTAGAATAGCCGTGGTATCTTGCTCCACAGGTCCTTCATTAATTGTCAAGATTGCATTGTTTTTATTTGTCTCAACAACAGCATTGTTGACAACCTCAAAGTATTGTCCAAACTCTTTTCGAATCAGATCTTTATTAACATTATCAATATGAATGTTTCCAGCATCAATTATTCTATTAGCCATTAGTAGCCTCCTCCGCTGGGTCTAAGTCTTCTTGTCGGTGTTCTGTTTGGTTGATTTTGAGTTTGTGTTGGTCTATTTGTTTGCTGCTGTGTTTGATTATCGATCGCAGGTGTTACTTTTATTTTCATGAGCTGCTGTGATTTCGGGCTTTGTCGTATTTGGTTATTGCTAGAGTAACGCTTGACATATCTGTCCGGGATAGTGTCGTTCAGCTCTTGTCGCATTGGGGTAGCTTGTTCGGATAAGCCTTCGCCTTCGACCAAAATGAAGGTGTCAGTCGAGACAATGCTGTCTTCTTCTACAATTTGAACAAAATTATTTTTATAGTCCTCGAGAAATACAGCCAAGGTCTTGGTAGAGTTCACAACATCGTTACTTACGGGCATGTAAATAGGCTCGGACAAGTTTCTCAAACCAAGTTCGTTGATTTCAAAGCCGTCGATATAAGACGCAACCTTTATTTTTGAGAAAATGTTGTTCATGATAACAGCAAATCTTTTAACATTTAGCAGATCTGTCTCTTCAAAATTAAAAGAGAATCTGGATAGCTCGTAGTTTGAGAGAATCAAAGCCTTGATTTGCAGAGGAAATAAAGAGAAATCAATTTGATTTTTATTCCGCAAGATAATAGACTCGTCGTTAGTTAGAGACAAAAACTTAAATGAATCAAGAATAACTTCGTCTGCAAAATAATTTTTGATAGTCACAACTGCGTCTGGTTGTTTTTCTTCTTTCTCTTTTATGGTTTCTGTTTGAGACAAAATTAAGCTATTACTTCCAAGATATTCTTTTATGTCCTCGCGCGTTTCATCAGTGTCAATTATTTCGTTTTGTGGAAAAGGTCGACGAGCCACAAGAGTTGAAAGAAAGCCTCTTGTTTTTGCTTTGAATTTTTTTCCTTTTGTTCTTTTTTTATTTTGGAATTTTGGTTTACCACGCATGCGGCCTCTGTTTTTAATTTTCTTTTTTGGAGGAGGTTTGCCAACATTGTCCTCGAATTTTAAATCTGTGATGCCTTCATGAGCTTCTTCTTTGAACATCGAAAGGTTGCCCGATGAAAAATCGACCTTTTCATCATTCTTTACAAATTCAATTGGACTAAAATAAAGATAACGCGATGTTTCAAAATCAACAAATTTTTGAGCTTGTTCCTGAGTTAGATCTGATGTTATTGAAAGAATGTCAGATGAAGCTGGTGTTGTGTCAAAAAATTTGTTAAACTCATCATATCCACGCTGAATAAGATAGTTTCTATTAACAATTGGACTGTTATTATTAAGATTAAAAAATCTAAATGCTCCGTTTCTTTTTCTTTGATATTTTACAAGTTTATTAACAATAAATTCAACTCGCGTTGTGCTATCGACTGTTTGCTTTGAGCTAGCTCCGGGGTTTGATTGAAGATCATACTTCTCGCTGAATTGCTTCAAAATTCTGCTACAATAATCTACAACATTACGATAGCTGTCTGTCGACACTGTGTTCACATAAAGATTCTTGATTACGTTTCTAAGGGTTGCTAGATTCTGTCCTTTGTCTTTATTAAGGGTCTCGAGGATGTCGTGGATTCTGTTTTCAATGATTTTGAAAATACTTGATTTAAATGCTTCTTGGCTTTCGATTTGTCTGAAAGAAAGATCCGGATTTAATGTAATTCCATTCGAGGAAAAGAAATTAATTATATTTTGTCTCGAAGGATTAATAGAGAATCCAGAATAAATCAACTCAAGCCGAGATAACTCAACAGATAGAGCATCATATCTTTTCTGAAGCTCACGTTTGAAGTTATCGTTGAATTCACATGCGATTTTTACTTTATAATCTTTTCTTTCGAAAGCATCATAGATTTCATCGATAAGATAAAGCTGCTTCAGAAATCTTTCATTTTCAGGCAGTTCCTTAATATAACCGATTTTCTTGGAGACGTCAAATGTTTCCGTACTGTTTTCATTAAAAACTGTACTGTTTGTCTTGACAAGATTGTTGGGATTAGCCGAGAACTCTCTACCAAAATAAGACATCAAATAGCTTTCTTCGAAGGCTCCGTCGTTCATTTTGGTTCTTGCGAGAACATATTCGTTCGCATCGTCGTACAATTTACGCTTTGTTCCGAGATCATTATAGCCTTCGATTGTTTTTAAGGGCGCCTTTCTTATATCAAGAGAACCAACGACAAAATCTTTCATCAATGTCATGAATAAATCTTCGTTAACATCGTAAAGCAACTGTGCTGTCTTAAGCTTTGTGTAAGCCAAATTGACGAGGTCCAAATACAATAAAGAATATTTTCCTTGATTCTTAAAGAAATAAAACGGTATCTGCGATTTAACTAAGTTGTGCTTCATAATATAATGTCCGAGGTATTGGTATAGTTAATTACTATCCTTCTCGTTAAAATTGGCTGATCTGCACCTTCGACATGAACAGGGCCTACCATGTATGTTCCGTCTGGTGCTCGGTGCCATGGCCCAGAGTACAAACTTCCATCCGGTAGATAAAAAGCATAGCTGACCAATTCGTCTTCACCTTTGGCTATCTCTGAAGCCACAGGGCCATCTAGAAATTTGTATTCAACTGGCAAGTTGAGATTGTTCAGATCATATGTAACCATGGCGTATACAACAATGTTGTCTCGAGTTCTAAGGCTTGGATCGGGCGGTTCTAGTTTAAAAACATAATCATTCATAGAATTAAAAGAATCGCCAAGCTGAGCGTTGTTGCATGAATTAGAAAATTTGTAAACATAATTTAAAATTGGCTCAACTTCATTGATTGTAATCTCACCTGAATTTAGATCTTCGACAATCTTTTGAGCAATTATGTTGTCTGGTGAAGTTCCAATGTTGTCAAAACTTGCAACGCAAATAACAAGTCGCATGTCTGCGAGGATTTGTGAGTTAAACCATAAAGGGTTTTCTGCGAAATCGTTCATTGCGAGATCAATAATAAAACTTGACCTGTTGACGTCAACTCTATCAATGTAAACGTTTGGCAGAGGCCCTGTACCAATTACTTCATCAGACATTAATCACAATCCTCCAGATCTTCAGGCGAGACTCTTGTAGCGTAAATGTCGAACTTGTCAAGAGGATCATACTCAGGACATTGCAAATCATCATCCAAGAAAATATTGTCGACTTTAATATCTCTTATCTTCTCGCAAAGTTCGTCTGGATTGATTTCGGAATCGACTGCTAGCTCAAAATAATGTGCAACAGTTAGATCGTCTCTTATCTCAAGCTTAGGGCGTAATGCGTTTGATTCAATAATCATATCATTAACCAGCCTACGTTCGTCCAAGTCAAAGTATAGCGTTCTTAATGTTTCTTTGAAAGAGCCCGACTCTTCGTTCGTTATTTCAAAAACTTCAATATCATAATTTTCTTTCTCGTACTCTGATCCGAATTCTTTGAGATAAATCATAATATTGTCTTCTTCAACATACATGATCCTGCCGTCATCCAAAGGCGCTGTCTCATTTCTGATATCAAATGTTTTCTCAAATCTGAATTGATTTCTGCGGCGAAGATAAAAGTCCAATTCGAAATCAAATTGAGGAATCATTGTATTCTCAAAACTTCCGTCGTTAGTTTCGAGAGAATTACCGTTATAAACTTTCTTTGATCCTGATATCTCGCCATCAAGCATCAACATTGAGAATGCTGGTGTCTTTACGGTCTCTGGACTGTTCTTGCCAAGTGGCATCTGGTGGACTTGATTGCTTTTAAGATTGAGGCCTCCAAATTCATCCTTTGTCATGTAAGACCAAGTCCCTCTCTTGATAGAAGATTTATTTGGATTTGGGATTAGCTTGGGAGTTTCGAACTTTATTCTTTCAAATGTCTCGTTTTGAATTTCCGAACCGCCAACTTGCTGATCGTCATAAAGAACATCATCATCAACAAACTCATAACAATAAGGATCAAGTTTGCCTTGAGACATCAAGTACCTGCCGTATGGTGTGAGTTCAAATTTTAAAACTTGGTTTTTATTATTGAAGAATGACATTTATTTATTTCTTATATTTGTTTTTTGTTTTTACTCGCTTCTTAGATAAAGATTGACTTTGTTCTTTTGCTTGCTCTCGAGAGATAGGTCGCTTGGCTTTGAGCTTAATTCTCTTTCTCCTTCCGACAGCGGCAGAAGTTGTGTCACCACTTGATTCACTTGGATCTTGCGCTTCCACATTAACGTCGTAATCTATGTCTGAGAACTCGATTTCGGCATCAATCTTAATTAGTTCTACTAATGAAAAGAAATCGTAAGGCCAATTGTATGTTACTGGGTCTTCGCTAGTATCAAAGTCAGAGGCGAATGAATTAGAGTTCGAAGCAATCTTGCTGTAATAGTTCGTCTTTGCTTTTTGTTTAACTTTGAATACCATCCAACGAACAGTATCGGGAAGAGATGTGCCGGTTCTTGAGTCATCATCACCATCACCACCGCCCATAAGTTCGTTGGCCAACAAAGGATGTGAAATAGAAGCTTCGGCTGTCTCGAATGATTCGCCAATTTTTGGAGGCAAGTTCTGCCAAATATCAAGAATATCTTGAGCATCAAATGTGTGTTCGAACTCAAAGATATACATTGCAACAGGAGTGACCTCGTCGTAGGTTATTGCGTCGAAGACCGGAGGTAAAACATAACGCTTCATTTTAACGATTTGATCAATGACAGATCGGCTTGTCTTTGCAGCCCAGAAATCTTGATTGACAAGACCCACAGAACTTGGGTCAATACCTTGAGTTACAAGATCACCAGCTTTGAAATAATTGAGAGCCGCTTGGAAGTTATTGTCCTTGATTTGGAAAAACTTTTTAATTGTGTTTTCCTCGACATAAGGAATGGCAACGACGGCTTCTCGGACTCTTTTTGATATTCTTGTTTTTCCAAGAATTGTATCTTCGTTGGTAAATCCGAGAGCGGTTCGAAGAGATCTCATCTTTTGACCATTTGTGATTGAACCAGGCGCTAATAGATCGTATTCACGCAACCAATTGTTTGGAATGTCCATAACACCAATGTCGACACCATGGCCATCTTTAGCAAACACGCCGTATTGGTGCCACATACCACGAGGTGTTTGGCCGTTGGCTTGATTAACCGAGGATGTTGTTGGAATAAAGCCGTTTGTTGATTCAAGGTCTGCTCTTCTGAATGTTGGCATTGGAGTTTCAAATTTAGGCTGAATAACCCAGCGAGCATTTGGATCTGATAATTCTGTTGTTGAGAACGTTGTAATTCTCTTGGTGCCGCCTTCAATAAACTGATCTTGCTTAACAGCACGGCCGAATAAATTCAAACTTGAATAAAGCTGATTCGAGTTAATATTCAGATAAGTGTTAGACAAGCATGCCTGTGCGTAATCATTGTTAAAGAAATCTTGGGCTTCTGGGATTAAATCTGCGTCATCATTTTCGAATGAAGATGTGACAAGACTTATAGGACCGAAGTTAAAGTCCGAATATGTTGTTTGAAATACTTGCGAGTCAAATCTTATAGCCGATGATGTGGTTTCATTGATAATTTCAGAGATTGTGTATTTCTTTGTCTCAGTTGGTTTGAAAACCATATCGACCCAGCATTGACCGTAGTAATAAGGCGGAGTGTAGCATGGATTAAAGCCATCACGAGAATCGAAGTGAGTGTTTTCTGAATCACTAAGAGAAGATGTGGAGACAACTATTTCACTAGATTCAAAACTACTAGAAACATCTATAAATGATACACCTGAATCGATTTTGCTTGTCATTTTGAAATAGTAAGAGCCATCAATAATATTCACATATAAAGTTGTAAAATCGAATGTCCCGCTCAATTCGTTTTCCAAAATAGTCTTTAAGTCGCCTGCGGCACCAGCGATGCCTCCATGAGAGCCATAATCCTCACGCAAACTAGCGGTTGGTGGCGTGCTTGAATCAAAATCTTG
>Ga0099851_1000864_pt1 | contig 12743 bp, 20 predicted proteins | sample CB_VirMetaG_6_FD_78176 | JGI IMG/M metagenome (GOLD analysis project Ga0099851, IMG submission 78176) | Freshwater to marine saline gradient viral communities from Chesapeake Bay - CB_1508_2 Viral MetaG | ecosystem: Environmental > Aquatic > Marine > Coastal | place: USA: Chesapeake Bay... | reverse complement strand
CTATATCGACTGTGATGTCTAGTTCTATATTATCTACGGTGTCTGATTTGCCATCACCTTCGAAGTTTAGCTCTAATTGCACTCCACTTTCAACTGCTACTTCCGAAACAACGTCCGTAGCACCTAACATAAGTAGGGCTTCTTCTACCCTCGGAATGGAAAACCGATACGTGCTGCCTAATTTAATGTAGGTATTTGCAGGTATCTTGTTAGTCCTAGCCCACATACGTATCGTGCTAATTGACACGCGAAAGTAACGCGCTACGTCTTCGATTGGGACGAATCCCTTGAGTTCACTCATACAACCTCCTTACGATTTTCTAATTGAAACAACATACTCTGAGTCTACGTTCAAACCTTTCGGCAGTAGGTCAGGATTCTCTTCTAAGAATTGCTTGATGTTCGTCTGGTTCAATGACTTACTGAGCAACTCAGGCACTTGATTGTCCACGATAAAGCGGTACATAGACTCCCAATCGGATGTCCAGTATTTTGTTCTGGTGGAGCGATAGAAAGTGCCGTGATCCGTCTTAACGCTATTGACGTTCTCGGTCTTGCAATAATCAAGTAGCGCCTTCTTAATCTTTTCTTGGTGCTCTACTAACTGCTCATCCTGCTCTTTGAAGTCTTTAGCAATCTCGCTACGCTTCTCTTTGATTTTCATATAAGCCTTAGTCAGCTTATCAACAGATATCTTTGACATTGTGTTCTCCTTTTTCAGCACCGATTTAGTATCGGGATATTTAGTATAGTGTCGTATCTTAACTTAGTCAATTATTTCTTTGTAAAGGTCGATCATCTTTGTGTGTACGTCAATTCTATTATCAAGCAGTTGGTAAATGTGACGTTCAACGGGACTTCCTTGGAGTTGTATAACCGTACACGGATGTCGTTGTCCTGATCGGTGAACCCGAGCGTTAGCCTGTGCGTATGTCTCCAATGAGGGCGTCGGTCCCCACCACACCACGGTATCAGCGGCAGTCAATGTAACCCCGTGCGCGGCAGACTGTGGTTGGATAACTAACACCTCTGGGTCTGTCTGTTCTTGGAACCGCTTGAATATCTCTGTGCGTTTGGGTGCAGGTACGTCCCCGCGTATCACCCCTACAGTAACACCGTCTTTTTCTAACTTTTCTGTAAGGATATCAATAACATGTTTAAATGGTACGAATATAAGAGCCTTGTTACTTGTCTCGTCAATAACCTCTTTCAGTACTTTGTACCGATGCTTGATATCGAACTCCACTGCCTCACCGTTATCGGTGTACAAAGCACCTGCGGACAGTTGGAGTAACTTGTTCATGTTAACTGCGGCATTGGCAGACGTGATCTGTTCTTCTGCGGCAATAATCGCCATACGCTTGCGTAGCTCTTCATAGTATTTCAGTTGCTGTCTGGTCATTTCGACTTCGCGTTTGACATAAGTCATTTCTGGCAAGTCAAGACATTGCTCTTTCGTAAAGCGAATAGCGGGTTGTAGTGCGTTATGAACGATCTCAGATGCGTTCTCTTTGGGTATCCATCGAAATTGCGTAACCTTAAACATCACCTGATCCCGAAACGCACTAAAGAACTTAGGTACTGCTTTCGGATTAACGAGTTTAGCCAAGCCGTAGGCATCAAGTGGACTCTGTGCGGCAGGTGTGCCCGTCATCATCCATAACCAAGTGTCGGGCTTCAAAATAGCTTGTAGTGTCTTCCACCGTTTAGTCTGTGGGTTCTTGTAGTGTGTTGCTTCGTCCACGATGATTAGATCAAACCCACCGTTAGCTATGGCATCGCGCACGATCTCTACGCCATCATAATTTATTATCACGAAGTCGCTTCCAGACTGTATTATCTCACTGCGTTTTTTGGCAGAGCCATACGCCACCGAGACTGATCGGTGCATCGCAAACGTAAACAAGTCGTTACGCCATGCGGAATCCATAATTGATAGTGGGCATATAACTAGGGCGCGTCGGATACGTCCTTGCTTCATTAAGAAGTCTGCCGCCCAGATCGCACTGGCTGTCTTACCTGTACCCTGCTCATTAAAGCAGAACGACTTTTGGTTAAGGGTAAGAAACGCGGCGGTATCTTTCTGATGTTCAAATGGTTTGTGTTTGCCCGTCCACTCATAACGCTCTTTGATTGGTGACGGTGCCTTGATATTTAGGTTCCTTAAAACTTGCACTTCATCTAACCCCCAGTGCACGAGCACTTTGTTATCTTCTAGTTCTTTGCTCTTCGGTATAACGGTCGTTACTTTCTGCGGATGTCGCAGTCTTAATAGCAACGCTTTATTGTCTACGATTTCCAAAACATGTTCTCCTTAGTACAGCTAATCCCACGATACTGGTGTTCGTGTTTTAAAGTTAGCCCCGCTTCGCTCACCGATGGGGCTAAGTCGGCTATGCGGGTACTCACTACCCTTGAGCTTGCTAGATTTTATTAAGTGCATCTAGCCAACACTTTTGAATTAGAAGCCCCGCTTCGCTCACCGATGGGGCTAGGTCGGTACATAGGTCTTGGAGTAGAACCCTGAGCTTGCTAGATTTTATTACGTGCATCTAACCAACACGTAGCCACGGAGGGAGCGACTATTTCTTTTTGCTTCTAGGTGGCTTACTTAACGCGCCACCTGCGGCACGGTTCTTACTTAGGCTCTGTACAGTAACCCCATCCTTGTTACTGCCGCCACGGGCTAACGGCTTCTTGTGCGCTACGTCCTTACCTTCACGCTTGTCAGCCTTACCGTTCTTGTTGGCATCCTTGCCAGTCTTGTCCATAGCACGTCTAGCCCGTTGTCTTTCCATACGGTTCTCGTGCTCACCACGCTCTTTCTGCTGTTCGTATTCTTTCTTGTACGGTCTTGGTTTCTTAGTGTACGGCATTAGCTTCTCCCGTTGTGGGGGCACTCAGTTACTACGCAGTGTCGTCGACATAACCCACTAGGGTGTGCGTTCCACACATCGTTCTTAAAGGCGGCTTCCATCTGACCATAGTCAGACAACCACTTGCGCCATAACTTCTGTTCGTGTTCTTTGTAGTATGTATCTGTTATGAACTTATTTGCAACTGTAAATAACAGACCCGCTTTAACTACTTCGATCTCAGGAAAGTGCTTAAACAGTGCGAGAGCCATTAGCTCTAACTGACCCTTATCGGCGTACTTCGCACTCTTACCTGTCTTGTAGTCAATAACTTTAGCTTTCTTGTTCTCACGGTCTAGGATCACTAGGTCAGCAATACCACGAAACCACACGTTCTCGTCCTTGAATCCGCATGGTTCTAGGTTCTCAGTAAGTCCCATCTCGTACTCGCACAGTTTCTCACCCTGCATCTCAGAAAGTACTTTAAGTGTAGGCTCCATGTACTTGAAAGCCTCGGGTAAAGGTTTGCCGTCTCGTATGTACAACTCTGCCGCTTCGTGCGCAACTGTACCGTAGAGCATGGCTTCTGTTTCTGATTCGCTGTAGTTCTTCGCTATCTTAAGATGATAGAACTTCTTAGGACATTGCTCGAAAGACTTTATCCTACTAAACGACCAAGGCGAGATACCACTCATTGTAAAGTTCTAACCCCCGCTTTAAGAGCCGCTTCATCTCTCGCCTGTAAGTCTTCAACTAAAAACCTTACTCCGGCAGTCCAACCTCGACGCATCCCTTGGTAGAATAATCTAAGGCATACATCGGCGTGTTGCTTAATTATTTCAGCGTCTTCTGGCGCTACTTCCTCGACCATATCTAACACTTCCCGCCAACTATCTTTAGTCGCAGACCCAACAATCGTATCTATCTCTTCAGTTGTGTAATTCATTCGCAATCTCCATAAGATGTTCCAGTTCCACTTTCACAGTTAATGGGCATACCTTCAGCCCACTTCGGTACGAGCCGCATACACTGCTCTATGTAGCCTTGAGCTACAGTTAATTCATCTTCTGGTACACAGCATACAACAGAATCGTGCACCGTCAAAACCACGCGGTATCGCTTAGATATCGCTAGCATCTGCTCACCTATGATACACCGAGCGATGCCTTGGCACACGTTCTCAGTAACCTTACCACCATATATCTTTACACGACCTCGACGTGTCTTGTAGTCAAACTGCAAGCCTTTGTCGTTCTGCTCGAACCTCAAATCTTCATAGCACATCATTAGACCAGACGGTAACTTTATACCGTACTTCTCAGGTACCACTTCAATAGATTGTCCTAAGTTGTAATTACGTCCTTGAGTCATGTTCACCAAAGTCTGCTGGGCGTTACGCCAGAATTGACTTATGTGGTTATTTGTTTTCCTATAGATGTCGATAATCCGACGGGCTTCGTCAAGTTCTATATCAAACCCAAACGACTTGAGTTGATCTTGGAACCGTAGGCTACCCATACCGTAACCGCACCCGAGAATCGTCGTCTTCCCTACAAAGCGTTGGTCTTTATTTACTTTGTCTTCTGGTACGTTATAGATAGCAGACGCCATCTTCTTGTACACATCCCGCCCTTCTTGGAACGCCTCAACCAAATCTTGTTGACCTGCAATCCACGCAAGTACCCTAGCTTCGATCTGCGAAGAGTCGCAGTCCACCAGTGTGTAGCCCTCAGGTGCAACGATACTTCTCTTTAGCGCCTTCCCGTTTGGACCACGGCTTGGTAGGTTCTGTAGGTTAATCTTGTCATCACCACCCCAACGTCCAGTGTGTGCGGCATAGTACCGTACAGGTACGGGTAACTTACCTCGACTAGCTATGTCTATGAACCTCTGCGTGCGGGTCTCCTCTAACGTACTCTTTGTACCCAACCGTGCAGTGGCTAGGGCTTGCACCCTGTCGTCTTCGTGTTCGAGTAGTGCAGTGAACCCCTCGTCGGTTTTAGCAAGTGCAAGTGTTTCTTTACCTGTGGTCTTGCTGATCTTAGTAGGTGGCGTGACTCCAAACTCTTTGAGAAGCTCCGCAAACTTATTGTTACTCATAAGTTCTTCTCGTGAAGCATTTATAGTTTCCAGCAACCGGGACTTTCTTTCCTTCACGTTGTGTAAATGAGTTTCTAGTAAGTCTTGATCTAGTTCTAACACTGGCTCAATAAACATACGAAGCGTTAGGTCTATCAACTTAAGTTCTTTTGTAGGGAACCCCTTACCCATGATCTTAAATAGCTTATAAGTTAACTCGACATCGTTGACGCAGTAGTCTCCGTACTTGTCTAGCTCTGCTTCACTAAAATCTATACGTCGCTTGCCTAACGCGTTAACAACCTCGTTACCTTTCTCCCCAATCTTGTACCGTTCAGCCAGTGCTTTAAGTGATCCACCTGCATTGACACCATGTACTGCACGACCGATACACAATGTATCAGCCCAGACACGAGGGCGAATATCAAAAAGCCAACTAAGAATAGCACCGTCAAACATAGTATTGTGAGCGAGTACCATAGAGTCTGCCCAATTAAACGTATCCAAATAGTCTTTGATCTCATCATGTCTCCCGCTCGCCCATTCAGTCGGACCGTTGTTTACTTTTATGCCTACACCTATCACTTCGAACCGAGGATCGCGTATGTATTCCTCAGTAGTCATCTTGCTTAGTGAAAAATCCTTATCGTAATAGGTCTCAAAATCAACCGTTATCAAATCCATTATCTTTTATCTCCCTCCACAGTGAGTCGTCATACACATAGTCCGTATCTTTTACCTCAGCAGTGCGCATGTTCTTAGCTTTTGCCGCCCACATACTAGCTTGCATAGCCTTACCACTTTCGACGTAGCGTTGTGATAAATACTCGTACCACTCCAGTACGCATGGGGCACTTATAAGTTTGGGGTTGGTTTCACTCGCTATAGTTTGCGGCTTCACGCATCTGTTCCTCTAATGGTTTAAACTTTCCTTGCTCTTCCCGCAAACGATTTACTATCAACTGCGCATACCCTGCAATATCTACCCACGAGTCGTCATAGTCTGGGTCACCGTTCACAATCCGCGAAATCTTAGAGCAGATCATATCCAACGCTTCCCACTGGTCGGGTGCCATCGTAGTACCCACATCGTTTGCATACCTGCGGATCATTCGTTTTAGGTCTTGTGTAATCACACCTTGCGTATAAAAGTCTCCGTACCGACCCCCTCGCTCAGTGAGTATTTTATCTACGTCCATCTCGCATCCTCATGTGAATGGTCATTGAAACAATAGAGCCTAGCGATCCGCCAAGCCATAATGGTATTGTTAGTAACATAAAATACAGAACATCCCCACTTTGGATCAGTTCGTACGCCTCGAATGTCACAGCACCGTACACACCACACTCAAACACAGACATCACGGCACTCGTCCAGAATACCCACATGCGTTTATGGTGCATAACATTGAGTTGTTGGAAGGCTTTCGTAGCTACAAAGCAAAACTGTGCTACAAACAACACAATGTAAGTTGTCATCACCACCGCCCAGTTACAATTCGTCTAGCCTCAGAGTGCACACCGTACAAGTTACTGCCGACATGCACCACCTTGTTATCGTCTACTAACTGCTTCAGTGCGGTTGCAACTTCTACAGCCCTCAACTTCTTACCACCTACATTAACACTCGCTTGTATCTGCGTCTCTGTCTTAACTTCTTGCATACGACTAAGATAGGCAAACACGTTTTCTTTTATTACTTCTTGGTACTCACTCATCACTTACCCTCCAATTAGTTTATTGCGTACCAAAATTGGTACGCTTTTCTGTGTCAGTAAAAGAAGTCCCCATCATCTTTCATCACTAGGACTCCTGTTAATAGAGAAGCCGTCAGTGGTTAAAAACAAAACCAGCTTAACCATGTCCTCGGTCTCAACGGTTATTGCTGTTGGTGGCGAAGAGTCCGCTTGGTGCATGTAATGATGATCGAGCAAGTTCAAAGCCCATCGTAAAATCTCCTGTTTGTTTTTCATCACACATCCTTCTCTTCGTTGTACCCGTGGTACACAATGACGGTGGCTTTACAGCACGGACACGATAAGTTAGTGACAACCTCGTACACATCTTCTTCGTCCCCGTTCTCGTCACCGCCCCAGATAAGCTCACTTCCACACGCCCAGCAGTTCATCGTTACCCCTCCTGCAAAATTGCTTTGGCAAGTTCTTCGTTCATCATGTTCACAACACTGTACTTGTTACTGACAAGCTGTATTGTTTCGGTTTGTATAGAATCTTCCGTACCTTTCGTACGGAACTGGTATCTTAGGTAGTCTTGTCTGGATTCTTTGGTCGCCCAGTAACGCACCTTGCGCACAGGCTCGGACGGATTAAACGTCTTATAGATGTACACCTCTCGTTCTCCTAATACCCAAACAACTTTGGTATATCTTTTATATTATCTTCATTGATGACTACAGCTATGCCGCCGTTATGTTTTATATCATCTAAGTTTCTTTCTTGCAAGACTGTGGGTTTATTTTTACCTGCCTTACATTCTATACCAAAGAAACGACCTTCGAAGCACCCAACAATGTCAGGTACTCCGCTCGCTCCATAACCTCCTGTTACTGGATAGAAGTAATAGGCTCCTATACTTTTCAACTGTTCCACAACTTTCTTTTTAACTTTAGCTTCGGGCGTCATCGCCATGTTAGTTACCTCTTGGTTCTTGTACGTAATAAGTGGACTCATCAACACGAAGACCTAACCCACTAACAAACTCACCATCGGACAGTAAGAACAAAGTCGCTACGGCATTCTGTATGTATTCGGATACTTGGTCGTGCGTCGTCCTTGTTATAACACCATCGTAATACTCTGCGGGGTTTCCATTGTACATAGGTGCTGGCACTCCAGACATCATCACAACTCTCTCACCCTCAACCAATCGCACGTAAGTATATGTGTCCTTACGTAACATCTCAGCTACTTGGACGTTATCATAAGTTGTTATCAGGGACGTAAAGACAGCCTTAACACCGGGATCAGCAAAGTCATGTTGTGTTAATATGTTTCTAATCTCGTTGATAAACGATGCTTGGTCGGGTATGTCTTCTTGGCTTCTGTACCGATAAGTGCTCCCCACTCCGCTTGATAGAATATTTGTTACGTCTGAAAACTCACGTCTATCGGCACTAATTAACCCAGTAATCTTACCGTCCAGCTTTTCATGTGAACAGCACACTTCCTCTAAAGGTGTATAGCGTTTCAGAAACTTACAAGCGGTACGTAAAGCCGCCTCTATGTTCTGACTCTTTTTCATATTTGGTGCAGATTGCTTACTACGTTCGTTGTATATATCACGAGCATTGACTGTGTAGAACCCAAGCCCGTTCGATGTGTAATACGTTATGTGACCCATCACATATTTGTCGTCGGGGTAGTACACATGCAACCTACATTGAGCATCGTCCATCATGTTCGCACGGATACCAAACTTGACGCCTCGTATCTTACTTTGTATGCGGTACGCAAATCGAGCCAACTCTGCTTTGTTACTGTTCGATGCGTGCAAGTAGTCCTGTAAATTTATTTCTGTAAGTTTCTTAACTTCTATTACTCTCATGTCGATCTCCTTATAAGTTAAATTCTGCAAATCGGTATACGGGTAACATCTCGGATATCTCGTATTCGTAATCATCCCCGTAGTTTTCCACTTCTATGTCATTGTACTCCTCACCTATACGTACAAACCGTGCGGCGTACACGTCCTCAGATCGTTCTTGGTTAAAGGTATGCACGTCCTCTAGCAAACGCGTGATTGCTTGCACATCTTCGTATGAGTCGTACCACTTAACGTCGTTTACCTCGTATGTCAGTATTCTCCCCTCACCTAGCTCGTAGCGTTCCCAACCTAACTCCTCGAACCCTCCCGCTTTCTGCACTTCGGGTAGCATTGCGTACACTGCGAGCAGGTCGTCCATCGCTTCCTTAGAACTTGTTATCACTACGATCTTTACGTCACTTCTGTACCCCATGTCGTTCTCCTTTTTTAGTCCGCGGACTAAGATATTATGTCCTTGATGTTTACATACTTACCAACGTCAGGCTTGGCTTTGGCATTGTCGAGCAGACACCACAAGATAGGCGATGACCACTGACCCCAACCATCGAACAACCAACCGTCAGTAAAACATATTACTGCTTGGGGCTTGATGTTGTGCTCTTGCATATACTTGGGTACACAGTGCACTGACGTGCCACCACCACCTGTGGGCTTGGTCGATGTAACCAACTGATCGAGACCCCGTGCAGTGTACCTCTCGTCTCGGCATACTTGTGTATCCCAGTACAACACACGCACAACGTCAGGGCGTACCGTGTCACATATCTTCTTGACCTCAGTCAGGAACACAGTAAGCTCACGCTGTCCGATAGACCCCGACGTATCAATGGCAAGCACTAGCTCGTCAACCTTCTCACTGATACCACTGGGCATGTACACACCCGCTGACATAAAACGTCTGTTCGGTCTAGCCCACGTAGAGTAGTCGTTACCAGAACATGTTGATGATATGAAGTCACGCAACACCTCACGCCAGTCAACCTGTGGCTGTAACAAGTCTTGGATGTCTCGGCTAAGGTCACCGCCCATCTTACCTGCCGCCATCGCACCCTGTCGTATCGCCTCGTCTAGCTCACGCTCAAGCTCCTGCTTATCTATATCGGATAACTCTTGTGCACCTTCCCAGTCATGGTCATCCAGACCGCCGCCACCGCCTTCGTCGTCTTGCTGATCTGGTAGTAACTTGTATACAGCGGCACTGTCCATGTCACGGAACTGCGGATCAATGAGCGCACCCTTGATAACTACCGCAAAGCCATCGGTGTTGTCATCGGCAATCTTCTGGTTAATAACGTAGTCACACGCCATATTCGCACGCTTCGCATCGGCATCGTATAGATGTTTCCACGTAGTAAGGTGTCGGTATAGCTTGTGGTACGTCTCATGTAGTACCAAGAACCGTAGCTCGGCATCTGTCAAACCCTCGACAAACGCACGACCGTAGTACTCGTCACGCCCATTGGTGCACGCAGTCGGCACGTCGTCTTTGATAGCACGCTCACCGATCATCATCACACCTGCAAGCGCCACGTACTTGGGATTCTGCATGATGGCAATGACCGCCTTGGATAGGCGTTGCTCCGCTGTAAGTTGTTTAGCTGTCACAAACATTGTCGTTCTCCTCTATGAATTCAAAAGCACCATTGATACACCAACTAGCTCTGGTGCCGTTTGGTTCCTGATCCGCTGTGAGCGGACGTATCTTGGCACATGTCGCATCCTCGAACATTTTGTGGTGTACGTCTTCCGCATAGTACGCACACTCGACACACGAACCTTGGTTACTCCGCACCACACGACCTTGTTGATCTATGTGGTGTAGTATGTAGGGCAGTCCCTCGTTCGGCATGGCTTACACCTTGTCAGCAGTAAACATATAGTTGTTGTCACGTGCCCACTCGGTGAACTTCTTGTTAGTCATCACGATGTCACGCTTGCTGTACTTGGGTGCACGTACACCGTTAGCAAACAGACCTTGTGCTTCCTTGTCGAGTCGGTTGAGGTATGTCATGCACGAGTCAACCCAGTCACGCTCAAGTACAGATAACAACTTATACACAACCATACACACTGCACTGGCAGACGTAGGTAATGTCGCACCTGTCGGGTCTTGCTTGATAGACTCAAGGCTTGGTAACTGATTAGCTAACTTGACAAACGCCATCAGGTCTAGCGCACCGCGATCACCGATAGTACCCATCAGTAAACTTGTTAGTGTCTGGTCATCGAATGATGACTGCTCGTGCAACCAGTCGCTTGTCGCTTCCAAAGACCGAGGTGTAACAAACGCCGCCCGTGGTACTTGTGGGTGGAATATGTGGGGGTTCTCGTCTGGGTCGCGCACGTCCTCGAATGACTGCATCACTTGTGGATTCTCACGTACCCAACCAAGCACTATCGGGTGTATGTTGTTGTTGATACCCCATTCGATCCACTCCTCGGCTGTCGGCTTGCGTGATGTGACCACCGTGATTCTGTTGCGAGCGTGCGCAGGTAGCAGGTCGCCCACACCCTCAGCCCCAAGGTTAGTTGTAGCAAACACAATACTGTCAGGGTGCAGGGTGTAGCTCCCGATCTTGCGCTCTAACATCAGGCGTAGCAGGGCGTTCTTCACCGCAGGGTTAGCCTTACCATACTCGTCTATCATCAGTATCACAGGCACGTCGTGATGTGCGCCTAGCTCCTCGTTAGTCAAGTAGGTCACGTAGCCCGTACCGTCATCGAGCTTGGCAAGGTTAGGTACAGTGATGTCCCCCAAGTCCTTTGTGGTACAGTCGAGGTAACAGGGTATGTGGCTCGGTAACTCCTCCGCTAACATCTTGAGCATACTGCTCTTGCCCGTACCCATGTGACCCTGTACCAGTACAGTACGTTTGTTACCACCAACACGTATGGCGTTAGTGATCTGATCTAAACCCAGTGCGTACATTTGTTGTGCGTTCATTGTCGTTCTCCGTGTTAAGTTGTTTTTCTATACACTGTATAGTTTTTACATATCCAACGATGGGATATTTTTAAGTGCAGTTTGCACTGCGGCTCTAGTTTCGGCACGCAGACCCGCGTCTTCTTTGAGACCCTCGGTCGTCACACCACGGAACGCGTCTTCAAGTTGCACGCGTAGTGCTTCCATCTGACTGTCGTTTGTAATGTTGCATGTTTGTAGCATGTCGATCATATCCAACACCTTGTCGAATGTACTCTCGTGCAACCGCTTGCGTGTCTCGTTGTCCTTCCAGTCGATACGCTCACACAAAGTAGTCAGTGCGTCATAGGTGCGTTGCCATACATCACGCATACTTGTTTCTAGGAAACGGCTGTACGTATTGGCGTAGTGGTCTTGTAGCACCTGCTTCTGCTCGTTACCGATATCAATACGGAAGTCACCGCTCTCAGGCAGTGGTATGTAGTTGATACGGAAGTCGAACTTGCCCCGCAAACTGTCCACCGTAGGATAGTCATCGACATTGAACAGGTCACCGAGCGATAACTCTGCGCGTGTCATCTCCCATGTGTACGCTTGTAAGAACTCGTCAACCAGTCGGTCAAACTCGTTACGTAGTGCTGTGATCTGCTCGCTGTACTTGAAGTACTGTTGTGTTGGTAGCAAGCGCAGACCTGTATCTGACCACGGCATTGTCATGGCGTAGTGTGACTGTCGAACCTGTGCTACAAACTTACCGATAGCAATCAACTCTTGGCATTCTGCCAGTAACAACTTATTCACAGATGCCGCACCGCGCTTGGCATGGGCGTCACTTGCTACCTGCTCACTGGCACGCTTGTCTTTCTTGCGCCCTGCCCACTGGCTGATTGATAACTCACACAGCATCGCACTCGATGCGATAGATGGTGCACTCACTTGGCTTGCTTGGTCGTGCAGTTGTACTACGTTAGATGTACTCATTGTCGTTCTCCGTTTATGAATGTTGTTTTTCTAGTCCGCGGACTAAAAAGTTTTGTGGCTTGTCTCGTCAATACGGTGGGAGCCACCCACACGCAGACCCCCCGAAGGGGGTTTCGACATTCGCAGTTGGAGTTCTGCGATTCTATTACCTATTATACAGTACATGTTACCATATGTCAAGTGTTACAACTTCTTACTACTGTTTACTATTACTTGATAGCTCATCGAGCGTGTTCTGTAGCCTAGTCAGTTTGTCCTGCACTGCCGCAAGGCTTAACACTAAGTCGTCCGCCTCGTCCATGAGGCACGCTATGTCTATGGCTATGTCGTTTACTGTCTCT
>Ga0099851_1000863_pt1 | contig 12747 bp, 13 predicted proteins | sample CB_VirMetaG_6_FD_78176 | JGI IMG/M metagenome (GOLD analysis project Ga0099851, IMG submission 78176) | Freshwater to marine saline gradient viral communities from Chesapeake Bay - CB_1508_2 Viral MetaG | ecosystem: Environmental > Aquatic > Marine > Coastal | place: USA: Chesapeake Bay... | reverse complement strand
ATAAAAATTTGTTAGGATAAGTGATTTAACAGACTGGCGAACAGCATCACGATTTGTTTTGCGTGTTAGTTGCTTAGTGATTGGATGCGCACTAAATGCAATGTTCAAATCGCTGAAAATTGTATCCGCCACTTGTTATTTATCCTTCGTTTTTAGAGTTTTGAATCTCTGCTCTACGTTCTTTACACATTTTGCTGATCTCTGCAAGTGCTTTTCTTGCTCTTGTACCAGCTGATTTATTGCCTGTTTCAAATTTGTCACTTTCTGCAATGTAAGTTTCAAACAAATTTACTAAAGAATCATGAATTTTCATAAAAAAGTCCTTGACATTGTATTGTAAAATCAGTATAATCAGATTGCAGCCTTTAAGGAAAAGAATAAAGGCACTAATTGATCAAACTATTTATACCTCATTAAGATCACCAAACTGGAATTGGTGAAATTCTATCAACTTCAGCACCACCATTTTCCCATACCCACTGTTTGTATCCACCAGATCTATCATCATAAGTCTGCCAACGATACTTGCTGTTCAGCCTAATTGCTCTTGCAATACCTTCTAGATCTTTACCTTGATCAGCTTCGTATAATCTACCAGTTTCTATGTGTTCAAATGCACCTATGTTACCATCATATTTCCAAATTGCTGTACTGAAACAAACTTCATACCTATGTTTGCCATAACCAACAAATACACATTCCTCACCTGCTTTACCAACCACATTTGCTTTAAAGGTAATATCTGCGCCATTAAATGTATATTTGATTGGTGTACCTCTTTCAACAATTGTAAATTCCCAAGTTGATTTGGACTTAACTGCTTTCTCAAATTCATTGTATTCTGTTTGATCTTTTGGACCAAATTCTAAATACTTCCCAGTTGGAACGTGTCTCCATTTAGCAGAACCTTTGTATTCAAAGATAGCAGAATCATATACAATGTAAGATGCTTTTCCATCTTTAACAACAGTTGCTCTGCGCTTTCCTCCAGTCGATGCATCTGCTGACAGCTTCTTTTCTTGTGCCAATCTCTTTTCTTTGTTTGATACAAAAGTATCTTTTACTGCAGGAACTTCTCTCGGCGAAGGAATAGTAACTGGCTTGTCTAGAATATCATTATCAGCTTGATCCAGTACGCTATCATCTTCTACAATAGGTGGTTTCAGAGCATCGCTGTTCTTTTGTTGATCTTGTTTCTTTGAATAATCATATGCAATTACCAACACTTCATCAAAGGTTGCATTCCTAACTTCTTCGTATTTTGAAGTGCCTTTGACATCATCGAATTGCTTCTTAACCATATCGTACATTTTAGTTTTTTGTCTATCTGGTATCGTAGCAATTGTTGATGGATAAACAACCTTCCCAGCATTTTTTGGATCTGACATTGCTTCTGGGTTTGCTTCCCAATAAGCGTTGTAACCGTCAACTGCTTCTTGTTCTGTTCGATACCCTTCACCTGCTGCATAGAGTTCTCTAAACAACACATTCGGATTACCGTTGACTTCTCTTGCCCATTTCGTGAAGAAGTAGTAACGATGCATGTCAATAAGTCTAAGTGGCAGATTGCGTTTCTTTTGTATCATAACTTTTATATAGAAACGACGAACTTTATTAAACGATTCAAATAGCGCATTTGCTTTAGCACGATATACCAAAGTGCTTTGGTCTTTCGGAACAGGTGGTTTTTTCGGTTCAGCAGGTGCTTCTTGCGCTACCTTTGGAAGTTCTGGTGCAACTTGTTTGATTTGTTTAATTGTTGTCTTGCCAGTATCAGGATCTTTGATAATATCGTTCTTAACTTCAACATTTTCTACTGCTTTACAAACAATGTCAGCATCAAACTTAGGCAGACCAGATGGTCCAAACAAATTTGTAAGATCAGGTGCTGGTCCTTTTGTGCATACCCATTCGCCGCCTGCAGCTAAACAGCTTGCTTTGTCATTTAAACCGAACGCAATATCATCAACCAGTGTAGGATTAAAGTTTTTGCACTGACAAATGTCAACTTCTTCGCCTGCCTTCGGAATCTTATCAAAAAGATTTGGCATTTGGAATCCGCCACCAGCACCAAAGTTGATTGCACCGTTGGCTTGTACTTTGCCTGTTGATAAACCTTTTAATGTATCAATAGAACCACCAAACAAATCTTGTACTGTACCAAGATTATTAGGCAGCTGAATTGGGACGCAAGTCATACTTTCGTCATCCCATTGTTCATAACCAACTTTGCAACCATAGTCGTCTGTTTCTGGGATACCGTTAGATGCTGCAGCAAAGAAATTTGTAACAGCATCTGAACCACCAGGAATTTTAGATGCAAAGTCATTGATAAAACTTGACTTGCCACCACCAGCGCCACCACCGAGCAGTCCGCTCAGTTTACCCATTAATCCACCACCACCACCAACTGGCGCAACGGCTTCAGTGTCACCACCAGTTGCTTTTGCGATTTGCTCTGCCTTTGGTGGACCACTAAACAAACCACCTGGTGCACCACCAAACAAACTGGTTATGCCGCCAAGAGAAGCTGACATATCTTCTTCAAGAATCTTTTCTTCACAAACCCAAGTGCCACCTTCAGCAAGACATTCTTCTTCGTTTGTAGCAATACCAAACCCACCAACACAGTTACACTGTGTTACTTTATCTCCTGCCTTTGGTAATGCTGGCATCTTAAAGTTATTAAAGAAGTTGCCCATATCTTCGCTGATGGCACTAAAATGTTCACCAAGATTAGGAACAGTGTTTGCGAATCGGTCTTTAATTTCTGCAACTTTAAATGCAAATGCATTTGGATCTGTGATTGATCCAAGTTCTGTCATCTGATCACGAAGACTAAAGTTTTCGATAGTCTTACAAACCCAAGTACCACCTGCCGCTTCACAAGTGGCTTGATCTGTTGGTGCATCTGGTCCATACCATGGTGATTCGTCATATGGGTCAACAGGAATTTTCTTAGGATCGTATCCTTCACAGTTACAAACTTCCATTGGACCAACAGACTTACCTGCAAGAAGGTCAAATCCTTTTTGCAGTTCTTTGTTTGCTTCTTCAGACTGAGAGATTGCTGAAAGATCACCACTCATCAAGTCTTTCAGCTTATCCTTGCCTCCAAGGATACCCATTATTCCTTCGTCTTTTGCACCACAATTAGCCATTATTCAGGGACTCCTGTGCTAGAAGAACCAGATGAAACACCACCATGAGTGTGAGTCGTTAGAGAAATACCAGCAGCAGTAACATCACCTGCTGCATATGTAACATTACCAGTTGCCGCAGTTTCTGTCTTGGTTCCAGTAACAGATGTTGTTTGATTACCAGTGATGTTCTCTGTCACATTACCTTGTACAGTGTATGTAATGTTTGATGGCGTTTGAATCGTCATAGCACCCTTAGATGTTGTGATATTTGTACCAAGATTCATTAATTTATAATCACCAGTTGAGAAGATCTGCGTATTGCCCTGTGTAGTCAACGCAAAGTCCTCGTTGACCATCAGCGTATAATCTCGTTGCACTGTTTCAATCTTCTGTCCACAGGTAACATTAAGAATCTGATCACCTTTCGCAACCGTTTGAATATGATTGCCACCAATATTTACTGCAAGGTCACGACCAATTTCTGATGCTTCTGTAAATCCAATCTTCTTGTGGAATGACTGCTGCAGATCAAAGGTTGTTTCGCCTTCAACTTGCAAATGATAGTTGCCCTTGATCAGCTCTCGTTTTGTTCCTTCAACGGTAACATTCCAATCACCCTTGACATAGATGTTCTTTTTACCAATTACAATTTCGTAATCGTCACCAACAATCTTTACCTGACGAGTGCCGTCATCATAGATTTCTTCGTATGTACCAGCTGGATGATAGCGATGGTATCTTCTATTGCCTTCGGTATCATCAAACTCTTGCAGGTGTCCGCTTTGCGTTTCGTACACATTGTTCTTAGGATACTCTGACAACTTGTCTTCAGCAGCTGGAATTTCTGCCCACTGTTGCATTGCATAGTAAGAACTCGCAGCGTCTGGAACAACCGTTGAAATTCTTGGTGGTACTGCAACAGGATAACGAATTTGTCTTTCATCATCACTAAAACGATTGGCGTTCTTTTCTGCACGATTTGGATGATCTTCACAAGTAGTTTCACGAGCAGCAAAGTTTGTATCAGGAACACCAATATTAATTGGGAAAACACCTTTTGGATCATTAAATCCTTTATTTGGATCTGGCTCTGCTGTTGGGAATCCAGGAATCGTACCAAAGATCATTGGTTCCTGAGCACGCTCTCCGTCCATAAAGAAACCGACAACCCATGAACCAGGAACAATACCAGTTGGTGAATGTCCAAGCCCAGAAACAGATGCGGATTGAATTCCATTTACTGGAATTGCCCAAGGCAATGCATCAGTTGGGATCGCACCTTTATCTTCCGTATGCCAGCCAAAACAACGCACACGGACACGTCCCATTTGAAGAGGATCAATATTATCCTCAACGACTCCGATAAACCAAACGAAATCGCCCTTGCCAATAAAGTTACGCATTTACGATTTCCTGAAGGGATTCCTTTTTGTTGTCGCTTTTGACGGTATCGTTTGTTTCTTCATCTTCTGGGATGTTATTTTCTGGTTCAATAAGTTCTTGTAGAACTTGTGGTTTCGGTTTAATTTGATGTTCCATAGTATATACCTCTATACAATTTCAATTTGAGTGTCTTTAACACACTCAAAAATTGTTTCAAACGAACTTGATGTTCCTGGGTTGTTCATCTTATTTCTTACTTTTGTAACTATATATTTACCTGACAGTTGAATATCTGACTTTGTTTTGTTGTCTGTTAAACCATCATTAACAGGGAAATCTAGATATACAGTATCTCCAACATTTAATCCTGTTGTGCCAGGAACGGTTACTCTCATTGTTGTATTGAAGATGTGTTTTGTGTATGATTTTCTTAGTGGCAAGAATTGATTAATTCTTTTTGGTTTATGTTTCTCAAGAGAGAACAATGCGTTTGAATCATGCCCAAGTCTAGATGTTAACATTGTTACATTAACATTATGATCTGGAACATTTCCCCTATGTGCAAACTTCTGTAGAGTTTGAAACTTACTTTTCTGTTTGCTGTAATCATACAACAATGTAGTGTGCTTCTTTTGCAACACGTCAATATTAATCAGCTTAGACTTAAACAAACCTTCTCTTGCTTTCTGCAAAATATTTGACTCACTGACTACGTCATATGAAATAATTTTGTCCATTGGTTTTTCTAGAGAGTTTGCTCTTGTTACAGATTCTTCTTTTACGAATCTATGTTTAGGTGCTCTTTTTACCAGCGTCTCGAGATTTCTAAAATTGAATCCAAAATAGTCTTCATAAAATAGGAACTGTGGAATGTGGCTTTCCGAATCTGCCTCATTACACAGAAACTCAATTGTATCATCAACAGATAAATTTGGAATTACGAATTTATGCAGTCCTATTGATTCTTCATAAACATTATTCTTATCAATAAGAGTACCAGTCTGTAATTTGATGTGATTGTAGATATCTTTAATTTCTGAGTTATACAAAAACTTATCAGTGATGCTCTTAATCATTTTGTCAATGGTATTGCCTGAACTACCACCATATGCTTGCGATATTCTTTTTGGAAAACTCTGATACGATTCCATGCTTACACCAGATAAGATGTATGCATCCATGTTTTGTTTAATCTGTTTCTTAGCGGAACGTTCAAAAAGAAAAAATGCATTGCTAACCAATGGACCAGTGCCACCATCAGGATAATACTGTATCAAAAGAATTTCTGTTCCAGCAAAACCACCAGAAATCCATCGTTCAACATCTTGTGGTATTAAAGTGTTTAAATCAAAAGAATCTGTAACAACAAGATCGCAATGCATATAGTGCTCAAACAAATTTTGATATACGTTGAGCTCAACCGTGATGTCTTTAATATTAATCGGATCTCCGATTTCTGGAATCAGAATAATCTTTTCAATAACAGCACGCATTAGATACCATTCCTAAGAATATTCTTGACTTCCTCTGACAATATTGATAGATATCTTTTATTCAGCAGCTTTATTTTTCTTTTCTCTTCATTCTGTTCTAGTTCCCAATCATATTTGCTGATAGATTCACGCTCTGATTCATTGAGAGAGTTGTATGTTGTTTGGTCAACCACAACATAACGTTTTTGAATAATGCTGCCATCAGTTTTTGTTTGTTGATTGGTTAAAATTTTGCGATATTCATGCACTTCTGCTGTTGCAGCTGGGATACTTCCATACTTGCCTTTGATGTAACTGTCAAAATCAGTATTGAACATTGGCCAATCAAAAATTGCGTCGTGTTTTTCATTAAACATTAACACTAGCCAAGCATATCCACTGCTTCCATAATACTTATGCGCAATTGTATCGGGTCTATCGCCCGATTGAATTTGATACTCTTCATACACGCCAACACGATTCTTTAATGTCGAGTCAACTTTAAATCTACGAAGAATATTTGTTAACGATACACGCTGACCGATATTAGTCAGATCGTGTTGTACTGTTGGGAAAAATTTAAAATAGTTAGACATTATGGCGCTACCTGCATTGGATCATAAACTTCGCCAGAACTTTCGCCAGGTACTAAATCAGTCCTAGCAGAATCAAAAGTGGGTGTAGGTGTACCAATTTGAACATCAGCAAGTCTTCTTTGCTCAGCTGACTCTCTTGCTTTATTTTGAGCGGCAGATTCTGCTGCGGTCGGTGGATATGCATCCCAAGTAATTGCATTCATCGAGTCAACAACGTCTTGAGTAAGAATAACCGTTTCTTGGAAATTCAGTGAAAGGTCAACAATAACAGGTTCATTTGTTACATCAAAGAATGCTGGACCAGATTCTCCATTGTAAGTCACACTAACATCCTTCAATACGCATGGTTGGAACTTAAACATTGTTGACTGTAAAGGTTGTGCGAACTCAATAATAAACTCGTCAGGATAATTAAACCCGAGCTTACTTGTTCCACCTTCAGATTGATCATTAAAGTACCTTGGTGCCATATGGTGTTGGAATGCTTGAATTATATTTCTGATGTTCTCAGATTCAGTTTGGTTTCTAGCAATCAAACGATATGAAAAATTAAACTCTCTAAATTGCACACCCTCAAAGAGAACTGCCATTCTTGGGTTGTATGCTATACCCTGAGCAAAAGCTGCACCTTGTGCTAGTTTAGTTGCTGCCGCTGTTATTGCAGCAACACCGAACCAACCAGATCTCATACCAATTGTGCCCAAAGCAGATGTTGCAGCCAAAGTTCCTATGTTACCCAAGGTGCTGGCAGAAGATAAACTTCTTCCCAGATCACTGAAGTTTCCAGCAGCCAAATCGGCACCAGCCGAGGCAAAATTTGATAATCCAGCCTTTACATCATCAAGGACCTGACCAACCTTAGCGTCGCCTGCTCCAATACCACCAAGAATACCAAGAGGAGAGTTGCTGTATGATACGCTTCTATCGTCTTTTACTTGCGTAGGAATAGGAAGGATAATTGTTGCATATCCTTTTGATGTTGTCTGTCCTGGTTTTGTATCTTCACCCAAAGGACTAACACGTTTTTGCGCTTGAAACATAATGTACTTTGTAGTATCCAGATCTAACGGATACTGATATGTTCTTGGCGTCGTTGGCGCATACAGTTCTTTAATTGGCGAGTTTGGTTTGTTGGCAATTTTATCTTTCTGTAAAAGACTATTAAATGTGCCGCTGATTGAAGGATTGCCACTTAGCAATCCGCCAACGTTCAGTCCGCCTTTAAGACTGCCGATACCTTCAAGTGGATTAAAAGCCATAGAGATGCCCTATATAGTTTTGTTTTCATCTATTTATACGGTTATGACAAAGTTCTACCAAGGCAGGTTTCAACCAAAATTCCCAAAGAAATATAGAGGCGATCCATCTAATATTATATATCGCAGCTCTTGGGAGCTGCAGTGTATGTCGTATTTTGATCGCAATCCAGATATTGTTTGGTGGGCAAGCGAGGAGTTCGCTATACCGTATCGCTCACCAATAGATGGAAAACTTCACAGATACTTTCCTGACTTTATTGTAAAGACAAGCAACGGTGATACGGTTGTGTTTGAAGTCAAACCAGCACATCAATCAAAACCACCTGAGAAAAAGTCACGCATTACTAAAAAATACATCAACGAAGTAAAGACTTGGGGTGTTAATCAAGCCAAGTGGAATGCTGCAGTTGAGTTTTGTTCTGATCGTAATTGGAAATTTCAGGTGATTACAGAAGAACATCTGTTTGGAAAGAATAAATAGACAATATGGCAAGTGTATTTGATCAGATATTGTTGAAGGGTGTTCGTTCTGGACAAATGCCAGCTCGCACACGTGAAGCGAGAAATTGGTTTCGTGGTGTAGCAGCTGATGTTTCTTCTGGTCGTGTTAATTCTAAGAGAATGCTTGGTGAAACAACACGATTAACAGATGCTCCTTCTATTGGACACATGTATCACTTTCAATATGATCCTAAACACAAACAAACACTACCGTACTATGACAGATTCCCTTTGATCTTTATGGTTGGTCCAGCTGCTAATGGTTTCTATGGATTGAATCTTCATTATCTACCACCAGTACTGCGAGCAAAACTTATGGATCAATTGTACACGCTGTCAACGAATAGAAAATATGATGAATCAACTAGAATTGCTTTGTCATATAGTTTGTTAAGCAAAGCAGGAAGATTTAAATACTTTAAACCAACCTTCAAACATTATTTAAGTATTCATGTGCAGTCTAGATTTATTCATATTGCACCAACAGAGTGGGATATTGCATTGATGTTACCTACGCAAAGATTTGCAAAGGCAAACAAAGGCAGGGTTTGGGCAGACTCAGAGGCAAGAATCTAATGGGCAAAACATCAGACTTTTTAAAATCGCAAGCCAGTCAATTTGTTGATGCTGGCGTCAACAAACTCTTAGGACTAGCTGGTCTTGGTGGACCAACTGGTCCTTCTGATGGATTTAAGATTGAAGAGTTCTATGCTAACATTGGAAAAAGCGGCATTGCAAGAGCAAACCACTTTGAAGTGTTTATTCTTGGTGGCAAACTGGTCGGTCAAGAAAGAGAAATGCGTTATCGTGCAGAATCAGTAGACATCCCAGGAAGAAACTTTACAGTTACGGATCACAAATTCACTAACATGGGTCCGTTTAACAGAGTACCAATCAGTCAAACATATACTGACGTCACAGTTTCTTTTATCTTGTCAGAAGATCTTCGTGAGAAAGATTATTTTGAATACTGGCAAGACAGTATTATGAACACTGGTGCTTATGAAGGTAATCAAGCATCAGTTGCAAACGAAACGGCAAGAACAGATGCTGAAAGAGATATGATCCAAGGTGTTACGGGAGCAGGATATAGCGAAATGTATTCTGCCAGTAAATTTATGAACAAATATTTTGACGACTACATCGGTAGAGTAGAGATTCGTCAATACGGCGCAGGCGGTGATCTGCGTTCTATTCACACATTACAAGAAGCATATCCTATTTCTATTGCTCCTATTTCTATGAGCTGGTCTGACGATAACATTGCAAGATTGCAAGTTACATTTGCATATAGAAATTACAAAGTTGTTTTCAACAAAGCAGATCAGCCAGGAATGGGTTTTGGTTTCAGCTTCTCGCTTGGAAAGGGTGGGCTTAAACTCGGCGCAAACTTGCCAGGTATTGGTAACATTGGATATGCCAAAGGTGCTGGTATTAGTGGCAACTTTCAACCTTTGATGAAGAGTATTTTTAAATAAACAATGATTTGATTTGAGGAGATCATTATGGCTTTACCTAAAATTGCTACACCTACATTTAGAACAACGATTCCATCAACAGGACAGGAAATTGAGTATCGTCCGTTTTTGGTAAAAGAAGAAAAGATGCTTCTTATGGCTCTTGAGGGTCAAGATGGCAAAGAGATGACAGTTGCAACTAAAAAGATTTTAGATGCTTGCATTATGACACCTGACGTTGATATTGATAAGTTGGCAACATTTGATGTTGAGTATTTGTTTCTACAACTGCGTGGTAAATCAATCAGCGAAGTAATTGAACTTCGTGTTGGTCACACTGATTCGGTAGAAGGGTGTGATCACAAAACAGATATTAACATTAACATTGATGACATTAAAGTTGAAGATGTCAGAAAAGACAATAAAATTATGATCACTGATCAGATTGGTGTTGTAGTAAGATACCCATCAATGAAGGATGTTCTTTTGTTGAGCACTAACGCTGACGATAAAGAAGTTGCTTTTAACGTCATATCATCTTGTATTGATATGGTGTTTGATGCAGAAAATGTGTATGACGATTTTTCGCATGAAGAAATGAAAGCATGGCTTGATGGATTGAATCAGAAACAATTTGAAAAAGTATCTTCGTTTTTTGATAAGATCCCAAAACTTAAATATGATGTAAAGTGGACATGTAAGAAATGTAAAAAGCAAGACCATTTTGTTCTTGAGGGTCTTCAAAGTTTTTTTACTTATCTCTGATACATGAGTCACTAGCAAATATGTATCAGACAAATTTTGCACTGATGCAACATCATAAATATAGTTTGACAGACCTCGAGAATATGATTCCCTTTGAACGGGAAATATATGTGACATTACTTAAAAACTATCTCGAAGAACAAGAAGAACGACACAAACAGAGAAATAGGTAATGGCTAACCAACAAACGAACCTTCCAATTCTAGCAGGACTGCGTGATGTAGCGGATTCACACGCTAATGCCACATCAAATCTCAATGCTAGTATTACTGGCGGATTGAGAAACGTTGTTGGGAGCATTACAAATTTACAAGATTCTTTCTTAAGTTTGTCAACTAAACAGATGAACAGTCTTGAAGACCAAATTCTTGGACAAGAAAGATATTTTGAACAGAGCTTAGAACAACAAAAAGCTGCTGCTTCTGGTCCGCTTCAGATTATGCAAACATTGTTTGCTTTTATTTCTCAAAACCAAGCAAGAAAAATTGCACAGTTGGAAGAACAACGAAACCAACAAGAAGCAAACTTTAAAAATGTTCTGGGCAGAACCATTAGTGTTTCTGAAAAGATGGGAAAAATTCTTGCGCAACAAACGCAGGTATTTGCTAAATTAAAAGACAACCTTGCTAAGATGATTGCACTCAGCGGTCAACAGACCGTTATGATGGCAAAACAAAGACAAGATTATTTGATGGCCAAAGGTGGCCAACTTAAGACTGAAGAATGGCGAGATATGATTGCTGTTGTTAAACAGAGATATATGGAGTCAGGGCAATCAATAACAGACGCAGAAAAAACCATTCTTAAGGGAGACCAATTTCTTAGTGGTATGTTAAGTCTGCAAAAAGTTATTTGGGATGTTAAGGAACTTCTTGGTCAACCTATTACAAAAAAGCGAGCTGGCGGCGAAAAAGAAACTGCCGCTAAACTTGCATCAGAAGCACAAAATACTGCAGCTGTAAATAGAAACACAGATGCTGTTAAAGCAGGCGCAGATAAAGAAGAAGAAACTAACAAAACTCAAAGAAAAATTTTTGGTAAAAATGGTACTTTGCATAAAGGACTAGAAAAGTTTGTTAAAGAAATGTCACAGGGTTCTTCTGGTCTTGGCACTTGGTTGCTTGGTTTCGGTAAAAGCATGTTGAGATGGATGCCAATGCTTGCTGCGTTTGGTTCTAGTGCTATTGATTATTTCGGTGCACAAGGTGCAAAGGAAAGTAGAAAACAACATTGGTTAGCACAGGGATATACTGAAGAAGAAGCAAATCGTTTGGGTCAAGCAGGAACTGAAGGATACGGTTCTTCTTTTGGAACTCTTGCTGGTGCTGGTATTGGTACGTTGTTTGGTGGTCCATTTGGTGCTGCTATTGGTGCTGTTCTCGGCAATTATGTTGGTAAATGGCTTACTGGACCAGACTCTATTGGTGAAAGGCTTGAAAAATTTGTTATTGACTGGGGCAAGAGCAACGATAAGATCCTAAGCAAAGAAGAAGAACTTCTAGAACACCAAACCATACAAAAAGAAAAAGAACTTGGTTGGTGGGACAGTTTATTGAGAAGTCTTGGTTTTGGTCCAGCAATGGATCAAATTGATGAGAATCAAAGACGTGCCGCCGAAGCTGCTCAAAGAAGAAGAGATGCTATTGCAGCTGAACAAGCTGAACGTCAAGCACGTGATGAAAAGATATTAAGCGATAAAAGTGAAGCTGGTGAACAATACAGACAGGCATTGGAAATTCTTCAGAAGAATCCGAATCCAGAAGCACTAAAGGCAATTAATGAATGGTATGCAAGTAAAACAAATCCTGGTTCTGTTGAGTTGAAGAAGAGTAAAGACGGTGCTTTGTTAAACGAAAAAGGTAACGTAGACAACCAGCCAATTATTGTACCTGTTCCTGTCGGCGATAAGTCTTCTGGAACAACAATTAATAATGTGACCAACAACACAACAAAAGTAAGTATGGCAACTGATCCAGAGTTTAAGCGCAAAGTTATGCCTGATTGGAACGCATACGGTAGACCAGCATACGGATAAAAAAAAGGGGAAGCCGAAGCTCCCCCAAAACTCACTCACATCAGAAAGGCATCAATCTTCTTCTGCGAGTTTTTCAAAGAACGATAGATTATCGTCGTCATCATCCCCGAAGGAAACTTCATCGCTTACCTTTGGT
>Ga0099851_1000861_pt1 | contig 12760 bp, 33 predicted proteins | sample CB_VirMetaG_6_FD_78176 | JGI IMG/M metagenome (GOLD analysis project Ga0099851, IMG submission 78176) | Freshwater to marine saline gradient viral communities from Chesapeake Bay - CB_1508_2 Viral MetaG | ecosystem: Environmental > Aquatic > Marine > Coastal | place: USA: Chesapeake Bay... | reverse complement strand
TTTAATGGTGAAAAATTCAAAGTAGTAGTTGATGTTAATAAAAATGAAAATAAAAAAGGTATTAAAGTTAAATTCTTTCCTGTTAATGAAGAGGGTATGATAATTTCTAATCTAACACCTGAAGAAGTTGACACCTTACAAAATAGTTTAGCAACTACCATATCCAAAAAGTTTATTGATTTTGGTTTAGAATTTGATAGGGATACAGACGCCCCAGATAAACAAGCAGCTAACTTTCAAATTCCATTAGACTCAGTATTCACATTTATTAGAAATAAAGTATTAGGTAGTACACCTGAAGGTAACACCAATGAAGAAGTTCCATCAGATGAAGAAAACTCCTAATATAATATTTACTGATTATAGTTTAAGGGGCATTATGGATACCCTTTTTGCCCCTAAAATCCAAAAATTATTATTTGAAAATGTTTTTATAAGTATAAAAAATGCTTTAAAAACCAATAAAAAAGAAGTTATTATATGTGATATAATTCAAATAGAAACTAGTATATCGATACCAAAAACTCATTGGATTCATGCTTTAAAATCTGTTTTAGAATATTATGTTAAAGTAGAAGATTATTCCATGTGTACACAAGTTAATAAAATAATTAAAGATATAGAAGATGGACGATGAATTAAAAAATAATTTAGAAGAGAGTTTTTATAAACTTTTTAATTCTTCCATTCTTATAAGAAAAAAGAAACGTAATAAAGCTTTAAGGAAAAAAACTTTATTTATCTCATTAATCACTCAACATGAGAAAATTAGTAATAAGTCAATTAAATTGCAAGCTGAATTTAATATTGATTTATCTGATTATGAAGAGTCTTATTTTGAAGTTATGGATAAGTTAATTCTATTAATGTGGGGTGGAACCACATATGAGATAATAAATTATTATTTATATGAACGTTTCAATATGGATGGAACCTTAAATTGTATAATTGAGACTAATGAAGAAGGGGAAGAAAGAGAAATTTTATTAAAAACTCCTGAAGATTTATATAACTATTTATTTCAAGTAAATCCTAATTTTTTAAACTAAAAATAAGTTGTATGGCTAGGGCCGCTAAAATATTCTCTAAGGAAGATTTGCTTAGAGCAATGAGGGTAACTAAAAGTGTTAGAGCAGCATCCCGATATTTAAATTGTTCATATCAACATCTTAAACCCTATATGAAATCTTATAGGTTGGATGACAATGATCCTAACTCACCTACATTGTTTGAAACACATAAAAACCAAGTGGGTAAGGGTATACCTAAATTTTTAAAGAACCATGGTAAGGGACCTGACTTACAAAAAATATTATCAGGTGAGTTATATACTGAATCTTATAGTATAGATAAATTCAAACAACGTTTGATAGTTGAAGCTATATTACCTGAGGAATGTTCATGCTGCGAGTTTAAAGAGCAACGAGTATCAGATTATAGAGTACCATTATTGTTAAATTTTAAAGACTACAATAAACGTAATTGGAAAAGAGATAATATAGAGTTTTTATGTTACAACTGTTACTTCTTAACTATAGGAGATGTATTTTCATCCAAACAAATTCAAGGTATAGAAGATTATAAAGATGTTCCTAAAACTCAAGAAGTGAAATGGGAAATGGATGATAATACCTATGAACATTTTAAATCATTAGGGTTAATAGGAAATGATGAGTTAGAAAATGATGAAGATGATATAGTAGCTTATAATAAATAATATTTGGCTTCCATAGAAGACCTTCATATATTTAAGTATTAAAATAAAAGTTATGTTATATCAAGTATCAAATGAGTGGGAATGTGGATTTATAGAAGATTTTATAGCATATTCTGAAGGAAGTTATGGGATGGATCCTAAAAGGATTAAAATATCTTTTGTAAAAATTTTTAAATACGAAATTGAATCAAGATTAAAACCAGGTATTGCTAACATATCAGGTAAAACTTTTATAACACCTAGTTGGAGGCCATGTCATCCTAAAACAGAATTAAGTGATATTATTTGGATTAAAAACCTACCTAAAGAAGAAAAATTAAAAGAGACTAATACTTGGAGGTTCAAATCATCAAGTGGTGAGGGTGAATATGTGACAAAGAAAAATGGATTCAAATTTAGTTGTAACTGCCCAGGATTTTGGAGAGCTAAAGACCGAGAAAAAGGTTGTAAGCATATACAACAAGTAAAAGCTCTATAATTAATATTTATAAGTATGATGACAGCTGAATACATACATAAATTTATTGACCATAGTATAATAAAATATATCCCTGAAGGTATTGATCCCATATTACATATTAATGCTAGGGTAGAGATTAGATCAATTATAACACAATTATTAAAAAATAAACAATTACCTTTAAAATTATCTTATATTAAATTAGTTATAATGGATTATAAAGAAGTCCTTCATGTTAAATATTCTATATTAAATTAGGCTCCTCAAAATTAACTTCGTATATTTAAATTATAATTAAAAGTTATGATTAAATCTTCAAATAAAGGTAGACCAATTGAAAATGATACTCCAATTTTAAAATATACCCAAACCTCAAAGGACCACTCAGGTGTAGTATCTATATGGGAATGGGATAAAACAAAATTTAAAAATGGGCCAATAAGTGTTACTATTATAGACCCACAATGGGCTGAATTTGATAAATTAGAAAATAAATTATTATCGTTATTATCCAAATATGAAGTAAAGGGTAATGCTCGTAAAAAAAGAATACTTAAAAACGATAAATTAGAAATAGAGATTTTAGAGAATAAAATGAATGAAATATGGTATGATTTTTACCCTGAAGATAGACCTAAAGTAAGAAAAAATGCTAAAAAGAAATAAAATGGTAATAAAACAACTTAAATTTAAAGATTTAGATGGGCTTCTTGAATGGCATGATAATCAAGTTTTTGATATACATCTTCAAACATTTAAATGTCTAAAAAATGAGTGGGATAAAAATCAAAAAACTAGTGATATAGATATCTTTAAAATTGATTTTGAAGATGATGAAGAATATGATAATATTATTTTAACCCTATATTCAAAGGAGTGGAATAAAGCTCTAGAATTAGGATTAGAGTATTTTATAGAACAAGAAGAATATGAGATATGTTCTCAAATTAAAAATTTATTAACTAAAATCAAAAAATAAAAATTATGAGTTATTTTCAAACAACAGTAGAAATCCTTGACATCAATGAAAAAGGTAAACAAACAAAAACAAAAGAGTTATATTTAGTGGATGCTGTGAGTGTGACAGATGCCGAAGTTAAAGTAACAAAAACATTTGAAAACGAAGGTTCAAAAGTAAATTTTCAAGTGAAAAGTGTTCGTGAAACTAAAATTTTACAAGTAATTGAATAAAAATTGCTTACCATACCCAACACATACCCCTCCATATATACTATGATGAAACAATTATTTAAACATAACGATAAGTTATATTTAATATTAAGAGATATAGCATCTCATAATTTTGAAAATAAAGATGGATCTCTTAACATGGATGTTTTAAAAGCATGGAGGGATTATTTGGGGGGTGATCATGTATTAAAACATAATAATAGATATTTAATAGTAGAGACAATACAAGATATAGAATATGAAACAAGTAATTAGATACACTGCCTCTTGGTGTGGGCCATGTAAAACATATGCTCCAATATTTGAGAAAGTAACTTCCGAGACAGTAGGAGTAAAATTTAGAACAATTGATATTGAATCAGGAGATCCCTTAATATTAAAGCATGGAATTAGAAATATCCCAACAACTGTAGTATTAAATGGTGATCAAATAATATCAAAACAATCTGGAGTTATTGGAGAAATGCAGTTAAAACAGATGATAGGAGAATGACAAAGATAGAAGAAATATTTTATTCTTGGAGAATTGCTATTGACCCTGATGTCCAACAAAAAGAATTGGCTAGTGAAAGAATTCAAATCTGTAATGAATGTGAATTTAAAAATACTATACCTATAATTCATTGTGGTAAATGCGGTTGTGCTTTAAGGGGTAAAATATTCTCACCTGTTAAAGGAGCTTGTCCTGAAAATAAATGGATTGAGGTTGAAAAAAAATACTTACCGTAGGAAAGGTTTGGGGAGTCAAAAAATATTTAGTATATTTAAGGTATAATAAAAATTTATGATAATGATGTTACCAACCCTTTATAAACGTTCAAATAGTAAAGAGCATATTAATCAATATCAAATTGAAATAGAGGATAATAAATTCCGAACAATTACTGGGTTTGTGAATATGAAAATGTTTACAGGTAATTGGACTGAATGTATACCTAAAAATATAGGTAAAAAGAATGCCACAACAGCTGAAGAGCAAGCATTATTTGAAGCAAAAGCACTTCATACTAAACGTAAAGATTTAGGTTACTGGGAGGATGTGAAGGATTGTGATAAGAAAGTATTCTTTCAACCCATGTTAGCTGCTGATTATACTAAACGTAAAGATAAAATTAAATTCCCTATAATATCCCAACCCAAACTTGATGGTATTAGATGTATAGTTAAAGCAGATGGTATGTGGACAAGGAATGGAAAAGAGATTATTTCAGCTCCTCATATATATAAAAATCTAAAACATGTATTTGATGACCAACCTGATCTTATATTAGATGGTGAGTTATATACTTCAGATAAAAATGTTGATTTTAACACAATTATTTCATATGTTAGGAAAACAAAACCCACACAAGATAATTTAGAGATGTCTGCTAAATATATTGAATACTGGATGTATGATATGTACAATGGTGTTGATTTAGAATATGAATCAAGAAGGGTTAAATTATTAGATTTATTTTTCACATATAATATATCAAATCTTTATTATAAAGTTATTAGTAGCACTCAAGTAACATCATTTGGGGAAATTAATCATAAGTTACAAGAATATTTGAGAGAGGGTTTTGAAGGTCAAATGTTAAGAGATCCAAACACCCCTTATGAAAATAAAAGATCAAATGGTTTATTAAAACATAAAAATTTTATTGATGAGGAATTTAAAATTATTGGTTATGCTGAAGGTGTAGGTAAATTTTCAGGTAAATTAGCTACTTTAAAAGTAGATGTTAATGGGGTTCAAGTTGATTGTACTATAAATGGTACAATGAGTTATTTAAAAGAATTATTTGAAATTAAAGACAGTTTAATAGGTAAAAGAGCCACAGTAAAATATTTTGAAAAAACAGTTGATGATTCATTACGTTTTCCAAAAGTAATTCAAATAAATAGAGATAGTTATGAGTAAAAAACTTAAACAAAAACCTAATAAAAGACCTTACAGAAGAACTTACTGTGAAGATATATCTCCCGCATTAAAATCAATAAGAAAAGCAAAGGATAACGGTAAAATCAGGATAATAAATGATTTAACTTACGAACAAATAGGAGATGATATGTTGTATTGCTTTGAAACCTCCCGTATTGTTAAGTTTGGCTCTTTGGGGTTAGATTAGTATATTAAAATATAATAAAAAATTATATTAACTGGGAGAATTTAATTTTAAAGATTAATTTATGGAAAAAACAGGTAGTACTGAAAAGTTAATTTATGATTTTAATACTGCCTCTAATCAAGAGGTTTGGATGCCTAATTTAAATGGGTGGTACAGAGTTACAAGTAGGGAATTTAGAAGTTTTAATGGTAAGAGAAGAATTAATGGGGATGAATATAAAGGTCCTGTATACCATTACGCCACTAATAAAAGAGCTAATAAATCTTTAGTAGAGACTAATAAAATAATAAGTCATAATTATAAAAGTATCAAGAGGCTTAGAGATTAATTTATATAATAAAAACAAAAATAAATGAATAATTTAACAACAATTTTTTCTACCATTGGTATATTAATAATAATGGCTATTTTAGTGGCTTGGCCAACTCAATTAATTTGGAATAACGTTTTAATTGAAGTAATTGATGGATTAAATCCAATAGGGTTTTGGCAAGCCTTATTTATTAATATATTATGTGGTATTTTATTTAAAAATTCAAATTTAAAATCAAAACAATGAGTTATTATCAAGTAATTTTAAAATCAGGAAAAAATCATCCATCTCTTTATAAAACTATACCCAATGCGATTAAAAATGTTGGTATGAGTGAAATAAAGGAGATTAAGGAAGTAAGAAGGGAATTGGTTGATGCCAAGTATGAAGAATTAACAGGGACATTAAATATAGAATAAATTTGATTGTTAAAGAAAAGATTTATATATTAAAATACAATACACATCCTTAAATTAAAAATTATGTCAAAAAACAGTGCGAAAGCTAACTATGAACAATTGATTCAATGGTTACCTACTTTAAATAAATCTAAAGTAAAAGAAAAACAACCAATCCCTCTCTCTAAAATGGATTATTATAAGATTAAAGGGGTTAAATAAAGTTAGGCTCCTCAAGGAGCCTTTCGTATATTTAGGTATAATAAAAAGATAAATAATTAATTAATTTAAAAGAAAAAGTTATGAAATTTGAAAGTATTAAAGAATTAAATTTGTTTATAAATGAATATGATGAAATTGATTTTATAGATAAGAATGGTGAAGTTGAATTTTTGAGTTTAGTAAATGAAGAATTAAATAATTATAAAAGAAAGAATCCTTTTAATGTTAATAATTGTTTGATTAAATTAGAAAATAAAGGTTTATTAGATAAATTTTGTTAATTAAGGAATAAGTAATACAAAATAAAGTTCGTATATTCAAGTATAAATAAGGTTAATAAGTTAAATAAATTAAAAATAAAGGTTATGAAAAAAGTAAATGATTATTCAGTAGGAGATTTAGTAGCTTATCAAGGTGAGAGCTGTATGGTTGTTAATGTATTAGATAATGGAGAATTGGTGGTAGTACCGATGAGTGTTATTGATGATGAGTGTATAGGTATAGGTTTAGATGAGTAAAAAAACCAATTGAAATAAAGCTTGGCTCCCCAAATAATTGTTCGTATATTAAAGTATAATAAAAAATAAAGGTTATGAAAAATTTAAAAGCATTATCAAGAGAAGATTTAAGAAGATTAGCACCTCAAGTTTTCAATCATCAAGTTAGTTCTAAATTAACTGATAAGTATGTTCATATTCCAACTGATACTATAATTGATGATATGGAAAAGTTAGGTTGGTTACCATATCAAGTTAAAACAGTTAGGGCTAGAAAATCATCAGGTAAAATGAGTAAACATCTAATTCAGTTTTTTAATCCTGATATTGTTATTAATAATGAAGAAGGTGAAGCCGATTTATATCCAAATTTATTATTAATTAATTCTCATGATGGTTCCACTTCAGTAAGATTTGAAATGGGAGTATTTAGATTAGTATGTGAAAATGGTTTAGTAATTAAATCTAAAGATTTTGGAGGGTTTAAAATGAGACATATGGGTTATAATTTTGAAGATTTAAGAATCCATATTAATGAATTAACTAAAACATTACCTAATGTAGTTGCTAATTTAAATAAATTCTCTCAGGTAATTATGACACCTGAACAACAAAATGAATTTGCAAATAAGGCAATTGGAGCAAGATTTAATGAAGAAAAAACATTACCTCAAATTGAAATTGATTATTTGTTAACACCTGAACGTAAAGAAGATGTAGGTGACAGTTTATGGGTTGTGTTAAATCGTGTACAAGAAAAATTAACTCAAGGGGGGTTTGGTTATTTAAATGCTAAGGGTAAATTAAGAAAAACAAGAGCTATTAAAAACTTTACAATGGACACTGATATGAATATGAAGTTATGGGAAATTGCTGAAGAGTATTTAGTTAATTAAAATTAAAGGGGAGCTTGGCTCCCCTAATATTATTTCGTATATTTGGGTATAATAATAAAAAATATAAAGTTATGACATTACAAGTAGTTAATACAAGAAAAGAAAAATTCAACCAAATTAGAACAACTAAAGAAAATTTATTTTCTGATTTGAAATCTAAAGGTTGGAGTATAAAAGATTGTAAAATAAATGAATTAAAAGAAGGATTAGTTTACACTTTATATAGAAGTGCTGACGGTAAAAACACAAGTACAAGATAAATCAAATAATAAAGGTTATGAAACAGCAAATTAAAAGATTAGAGGATAAATTGAAAGTAACCACAGATGTAATGTCTGCTATTATATTACAGCTTAAAATTAATAGATTGAAAAAAGAATTGACATAAAACTTGGTTACCGTAGATATAGTTCGTATATTAAAGTATAATAAAAAATAAAGGTTATGACAAAATTAAAAGAATTAAAATCAGCAATTGGTAAAGAATTTAGTGACAATTACTCACCAACTCTAAGATCAGTTTTATTAAGTGTTTCTAAATGTGGTAATATTTGTTATACAATGAGTGTAGATGCTTATAATAAAAAAGGTGGTCAAATTCTAAAACAACCTTCTTATTTAACTTGGAATGCTATATTCTATTAAAATTTGGCTCCCCCAACAATTGTTCGTATATTTACACATAATAAAAAAATAATAAAGGTTATGAAAAATGCATTAGGAAAATCAGAGAGTTTAAAAATTTACAACGATAAAGGAGATTTGGTTTATAAATTTTATAAAAGTTTTAACGGTTATTGGTATGAGTGTAAATTTGATAATAATGGTAATGAATTAATCTATGAAGATTCTTTTGGTGATTGTTATGAAAGAACCTATGACGATAATGGTAATGAATTAACCTTTAAAGATTCTGAAGGTTTTTGGTCTGAAAGCACATACGATAATAAAGGTAATGAATTAACTTATGAAGATTCTAACGGAATATCAAGGGGTTTAGACATACCAGAATACACCATGGAAGAATTAACTAAGATAGTAGGCAAAGAATTTAAAATAAAGAAATAATGAAAAACGTATTTGGAAAACAAGAGAGTTTAAAACTTTACAATGAGAAAGGAGATTTAGTATATAAGTTTCATACAGATTCTGACGGTTATTGGTGTGAAATCACCTATGATGATAAGGGTAATCAACTTACCTTTAAAGATTCTAAAGGTTATTGGTGTGAGCATACATACGATGATAAAGGTAATGAATTAACATATAAAAATTCTAACGGTAGATGGTATGAATACACATACGATGATAAGGATAATGAATTAACCTTTAAAGATTCAAAAGGGAAATTAAGAGGTTTTGATATTCCAGAGTACACAATGGAAGAATTAACTAAGATAGTAGGTGAAGAATTTAAAATAAAAAAATAATTTACACGGTAAAACTTGGTTTACCCAATAATTGTTCGTATATTAAAGTATAATAAAAATAAAGGTTATGAAAAATCAAGCAACACAATTAGAATTAGAATTAGGAATATTAACAGACTCTCAACAAGAACGTGTTAATTCATTTATCAAATCTCAAAAATCAAATACTGAAAGTATAGTTTCAACTCAAGCTAAAATTGAAGATTTATTAATTAATGGAGGTTTTGAAATAGGAATTGACTATATTAATGATTTAAAATATGGTTTAGTAACTGAAAATAAAAAATTTGGATATGAATATTCTCCAGATGCTTTTGAAGCTAATGTAACATATATGAAATCTTCAGGTGGTTGTAAAATATTATTTGATAAATATAATAGCACTTTAAATAAAGTAGAACTTGGAATGTCAATTGTGGAGGTGACAGTAGAACATGATAAATTAGAATGTCCAGCTATCACTTCACAATATAGAGCTTATAAACCAAGTTCATTATTTCAGAAATTAAAAGAAAATAATGAAAAAGCTCAATTAAATTTTAATAAAATAAATAGAGAAAAATCATTATCAGATTATACTTTAAACAAATATAAAACATTATTTCCAAAAGCTGAAGTTACAGTAGGTACAGATTATGATAGAAATTATAGAAATGATTATAGAGAATTTCCAATTGTAATGGTTAAATTTGAAAGTGGTTCATACATTAATTTTAGACTAGGTTATGAAAATGATAAAGAATATATTCATAAAAAATTTGACGCTGTAGCTTCAAAATTAACAGCAATTGAATTATTAAATATATTTGATAAACAAAACATAAGTGCCTCATAACCACTTATTATTTTTAATTATACTTTGTTAAGGCCCCTTATTAAGGGGCTTTGGCTTTCTAAATTATATTTCGTATATTATAGTATATTAATAATTAAAAATAAATGTTATGACAAAGAAAGAAAGATTAAGATTAAATACAATTCATGTGTTTGAAATGGTAAAATTAAATTTTAATATGAGTACTGATTTTAATGATGATGAGGGACATGGTTACTTTACTTTTGGAGTAATGGAAAATGGAGAAGAGTATTTATTTGACTTAAGTAGAAGAGAGTTTAGTGTTACTTCTCATAAAATAAGAGGTGAAAAAGGTTATAATAAAAGTAGAGAATTAGAGAAAGAATTAGAAACATTTATTCAAAATGAACTTATTATCACAAATGGTATGATTGATAATATATTTAAATAATATAGTTTGGCTCCTTAAAGGAGCCTTCGTATATTAGGGTATAATAATAAAAAATAAAAAGGTTATGAAAAATTTAAAAGAATTAATTGAAATGATACCAGTAGAGGTGCTTTTTGAAAATAAAAATGGAATTGAAGAGCTACTTAATTCAAAAATTAAAACAGCGGTAGAGGAAGTTAAAATTGAATTTGTGGATAAAAAAGGTAAGAATTTAATGTTAACATATAATGAAACTAGAGTTATTACCAAACCTACAGCATATATGGGAAGGATTAGAGTTTTTAAAGCCATACCTAAAGAAAAAGGTTACGGTTATAAGGCAGGACAAGTAATTATTAAAGAATATAATGGGGCAACTAAAGATTTAGCAAAGGCTTTAAGATTTAATACCCATTTATTATGTTAAAATAATATAGAAGTAATTAGGTTCCCCAAATAATTGTTCGTATATTAAAGTATAATAATTAAAAATAAAAAGTTATGACACAACAAGAAATGAATGCAGAAAATACTTTAGTATTAGAAAAGTATGAAGTAATTAAAAAATTGGATAAATACTTACACGAAGCAGTATTTGATAGAACTACATTAACAAGTGAAATGTTAAAGGAGTTAAGAGGTAAGATTGATGAGATGTTATTAAGTGATTTTTAATATTTGGCTTTTAATTATTAGATTCGTATATTATAATATAATTAAAAATAAAAAGTTATGAAAGTAAAAGATTTAATTAAGTTTTTGAGTGAACAAGATCAAAATTTAGAAGTAGTTATTAAACATATTGATCATACAGATTGGTGTTATGAATTACCTTTAAGAGAAGAGGATGTTAGAGTAGAAAAAGTATATGAAGTGGTTGAAGATAATTTAGAAGAAGGTCAAGTAATTAAAATGGGGGATGAGTGTTTAGTAATAGAATTAAGTTTTGAATAATAATATATTTGGCTCCTAAGTATATATTTCGTATATTATAGTATATTAATAATTAAAAAATAAAGGTTATGAAAAAAATTAAAGAAATGATTGAATCTGCTCCAACTAAAAAAATGGCTATGGATATGTTAGAGAGTATAAGAATTCTTGGAGACATTGATGAAGTAACTTATAAAAAAAGTAGAGAGCTAATTAGGAAAGAGTTTAATTAAAAATAAAAGTTAAAAAAGATTAATTAATTACTTGGCTATTAAATAATAAATTCGTATATTATAGTATATTAATAATTAAAAATAAAGGTTATGAAAATAAAAGTATTCAATTCAGAAAATATTCCAAATACAAATGGTACAGGATTAGCAGGTTATATAGATACAACTTACAATAAATTAATAAGTGTATTAGGTGAACCAACTTATAATTCACCATCAGGTGATGATAAAGTACAAGTAGAGTGGATAATGGAGTTTGAAGGTAATTTATTTACAATTTATGATTGGAAAACTTATGATAGAGATTATACTGAAAATGTATTAGATAGATTTAACATTGGAAGTAAAGTTAATTGTTCAAGTTTAGTAATCTACTTACAAAAATTACTCAACAAATAATAGAAGAAAAGAGATAAAAGAAGTAAGCGATACAATTAAAGTGATGCTGCATAACAAGAATATAAAATAAATCCAGCATAATAAAATAGTATCGGGGGAAAATATCATACGGGAAAAAATATATGGGTAAAGTTTAATAAAATACTCACCGTAATAGAGAAAAATAAGAAATATGTGATGTGAGAGCACTACACAATCTAAATATTATATAATGTGACAAATTGGAATTAATATACCCTAACAAATAATGGAGTATGGAGAGGGAATATAGAGTGGGTATGGTATGTGGAAAATAGAATGGGTGGTAAGTGACAACAAAGGGTAAGATACCGTAAATTTATTGAGGTGGGGGGCCAAGCCTTCCCTAAACGCCCAAGTATATACCTCCCCCATACCCATCATTTAAAACGCTGATTCTACCATGAATTTCAATTGTAAATGTGCTTGGATAAGCAAAATATGCTTCGTATATTAAAGTATAATAAGAAAATAAAGGTTATATGACAACGAAATTAAAAGAGTACATGTTTACATTTGAGGAAGGTGGTTGGAATACTGTATGGGCAAAATCATTACCAGGTGCACGTAAGCAAGCAATTGATGAGTATAAAGATTCACTAACATTAAATCCACGTTTATCATCTGTTCATAAGGCAACGAAAAAGGGGTTACAAAATGCTTACTCGCTATTTTATTAAAGTTTGGCTCTCCAAAATAAAGTTCGTATATTA
>Ga0099851_1000855_pt1 | contig 12797 bp, 5 predicted proteins | sample CB_VirMetaG_6_FD_78176 | JGI IMG/M metagenome (GOLD analysis project Ga0099851, IMG submission 78176) | Freshwater to marine saline gradient viral communities from Chesapeake Bay - CB_1508_2 Viral MetaG | ecosystem: Environmental > Aquatic > Marine > Coastal | place: USA: Chesapeake Bay... | reverse complement strand
TTAAAGACAGGTTTCCTAGTTTAAATAGGAATTTACCCAGAAATAAAAATTCTGCTAATATTCAAGATGCAGATTTTGCACAAGTTAATATAGTTAAACGTGTTGTTACAGATTCGCAGGTTAAGGAATTAACAGATTCTCCATCTGGAGAGAGGTTGGTTAGTTCATTTCTCAACGAAACAAATACCAAAAAACAAGCTGGTTTGTTTGAGAAACTTGTTGGTAGAATATATCAAAGAAATATAATCAGAACAGATCAATCTCCATTAGATCTTAAAACTAGTACTGATATTGGAGAAGTAAAATTTAAAAGTCCTGGTTCAGTTAAGGATATTGATCTTATTGGTAAGATGTTTAGAGATGCTCTTGGATTTGAAAAAGGGGCAACAGGTCTACGTAAACAGGTTTTATATGAGTATACATCTAAAGTTGGTGAAACTCAAGATTTTGGTAATTTAGAGTTTTATGTTCCAGGAACTATTTCTGATCTAGATGGTCGTACACGTGGCGGTAAAAAACAGTTTTTATCTAAATTTGCCAAAGGTGGTGCCGTAGGCACCGATACAGTCCCGGCACTATTAACGCCGGGTGAATTCGTAATCAACAAAAAATCTGCTGAAGCATATGGTTATGGTAATCTCAAAAAGATTAATAAATATGCTAAGGGTGGAGTAGTACAGAAATTTGCTAATGGTGGAGAGGTTGGTGGCGGCTTTAATATTGGAAAACTTGAATCACTATTTTTAATTTTACCAACACTATTATCTACATTTGCCAGTTCATTAGGCGGCGCAGATAGTGAAGTGGCAAAATTTACTTCCGCATTTGGACAAAATTTATTAACAATTAAAGCAATTCAAAAGGGTAGTCAGGTAGCAATTAAAGGATTGTTTAATCTTGGTAGAGATAAAGATCCTATACAAGAAAAAAGTGAAGCTGCTGCTAAGTCAATAGAATCAAGTGGTGGCGAAATATCATCATCGGTTTCAAGTTCTGGAAAAAAAGTCGCTATTAGTTTAGAAACTTTAGCTAATGCTATTCGTGGTATACAGGATAAGTTGAAGGACGTTAAAGGTGCGGTAAAAGGGGAAAAAGAGGCAAGAAGAAAACTCGATTTCGTAAAAGGGCAACAACAACAATTTCCAGGAGCATTTCCACAAAGGTTTGTGGATGCCGCTGAAAAAGAATTAGCTGAAGCAACGAAAAAATTAGCAAAATATAGATCGCTTTCCGGAGCTAAAGCTAGACTTTTAGGTGAGTCAGGCTTTAAAAATCAAAAAGAACTAAATGACGCGGTTAAGAAAGAGGCAAAAGAAGCTAATAGAAGGGCACAAGCAGCGGACTTTTTAAAAACAAAACTTAGAGAAAGTAGATTAAAAACAATAAAAGCAGAAGGTGGAACATTAAAAGATGCACCAAGATCAAGACCTTTCTTAAAAAGTTTACGAGGAACTGGTAGTTTAACTAATGCTTTTGGCAGAATAGCAAAAGTTGCTGGAAAAATACCCGGCCCTTGGGGTAAAGTTATTCAAATTGGATCAAAAGTTGTTCAAGGACTTAATTTTTTAGGTATTGCTTTAGCTACTACTGTTGCTACTGTATTTCAAAGAATTGGTCAAAATGCTGAAGAACAATCTGAGCGAGCAATTCAACAGGGTGATGCAGCTAGAGCGCAAGAACAGGCTATTAGAGCTTCTGAAAATAAACGAGCCGCCCAAAATTTAACAATAGCAACTGGTGTTTTAAGTGGTATTCTTGGCGATGCCGCTGGTGGTTTTACTGCAACTATATTGTCTCTTACTGGGGTTCTAGATCCCCTAGTTAATGGTTTTACAAAATTTGGACAAGGTCTAGCAAAAGCCGGTGTTTCTTTTTAAATTATATCGACTTAGTTGATGATGAAAGAGCAGCACAATTCAATGCTAGTTTTATTACTCCTGAACAACAACTTGCATTAGATGGTTTTACAGCCGCATTAAAAGCATCTACAGAAAGACTTAAATTACAATCAGAATTACTCGATAAAGAAATTGCTTCTACAAAAAGAACATTTGAATTGATAGATGATTATAATAAAAAAATTGATTATCTATCTAAATCTTTACAAAATATTGTAAACCAACGTGAACAAAGAACAGGTATTGTTATACCTGGGCGTGAAAGGCCAGTTCAATATAGTGCTAGTCTTAGAGCTGGTTTAGATGAGTTATTGAGCAAAAGTCTTGGTGAGGCATTTGTAGCCAATCTTGAATTTAAGACTAGGACATTATCCGGACCCATTAGCGGATATCCTGGACTTGAAGAAGGTGTTGATGTTGTAATAAACCAAGCTATGATGGATCAAATGCAAGAGTTTTCTAAAGCTCTTGATGAAGCAAAAAAGAGTTTAGAAAATTTTAATATCAAAGTATTAGAACAAATTAGTTTTAGTCTTAGTGTAGCAAAAACCAATGAAGATATATATAGAATACTAAAAATAGATTCTAATAAGTTTAGATTTACACTTGGCGAAGCTGGTGACTCTATTTTATCTTTTGAAAGTATTATATCAAGTCCAATATTAAAAGAAGCATTTATTAGTTTATATAAAGAGACTGGAAGTCTTGAAGAGGCACAAAGAAGATTATCAGCAAGTGTAAGGGTAGAAACTGAACTAAAAAGAGCGTCTATTGAATATGAAAAAACTAGAATCAATGCATTTAGTAATTTATTACAAAAATTTACTTTTGGCACTGGAGAAGAAAGATTTGGAATAGGGCAAGATATAAAATCTGTTGAAAAACTTGTTAATTCTGGATTTGATATTAATGCAAGAAATATTGCAGAAAGTGAAAGAAGTAGAATATTATCTTTCTTACAAAGTGCTCCTGGTGCTCTTTTTAAAACCAAAGATGGGGTTGTTTCATCAGAAGATATTGCTGTAAAAACTATTTTAAAACAATTTGAAGGACTCGACCTTAGTGGATTATTAACCGGGGCGGATCAAGAAACTGTTGATGCTATAAAAGATACAGATGCTAGAGACAAGAAAAGACAAGAGCTTATTGAACAGCGATTAAAAGAAAGTCTATATCCACAAAGAGCAGCATTAGAAGAACTGAAAGCAATTAATGGTGGCGTAAGCGAATTGGTAAATGCATCAAAAGGACAAGTGCCTAATGCTCAACAAACAGTTGCTGATGAGAAGGCAAAGGCGGAGCTTAAGTCGGAAGTTCCAGAATATGACACAGCTAGGGCCGCAAAAGAAGCTGGAATTGATAAACTTATAGATACGATTAAGATAGATGGGACTGCAACTGTTGATGTTGAGTCTGCGAATATCCTTGTGGGCAAGATCACTAATGAACAGAAGGAAAAAAATAGAAAAGAGTTTAGGGACGCGGCGAATAATATACCTATTGGGCCCATCCCCTTCAATAAAGGCGGAATCATTTACGCTCAAAATGGAACACTTGTGAATTTTGAACCACGAGGAACCGATACTGTTCCGGCTATGCTTACTCCTGGCGAATTTGTAGTCAATGCCCGTGCCACAAAAAACAATCTTAGTTTATTAGAAGCGATTAATGCTGGTGCTTATAGTGGTGGTGGGGTTGTGTATTTGGCGAAAGGCGGACAAGCACCATATGATGAACTTACAGAAGAAGAATTGAAAAAACTAGAAAAAGATATCGCAAATAGTCGTAGAAATACTATTCGTGGTATCGCATCTGTATTACCACAAGCCGGTGGAGATTTAAGCCGTGCAGGATCTCTTTTAGACTCTCCAAATGCTTTAAGAACAGTATTTAAAAGCGAAAAGCGACGAAGACGAAGAAATATTGATGCAATTAATGCTCGTGTTCCAGAAAGAAAGTTTGAACCGGTTGAAAACATAATAGCTCGGGCAAAACAATCCAGTAGAACTTTAAAAACCGCAGATCAAAATCGAGATAGGATTACATATGATGACCGCTTTAATGTGCCAAGAGCTACTGGTGGTCAAAGTAGAGCCTTTGGTGGTAGAACTATTATTGCTGGCGATAGGGTGATCAATTATGCTGCGGCAAGTGGATCTAAGAAACTCAACCCTCTTGGTGAGGATTTGGCCAAAGGTCGGTATAAGCAGCCAAAATTCTATTCTGGCCCCAAATCACGTACCCAACGATTTTTTGGGGGATATTCGGGACCAAAAACCACTAAAGTTTTCGCTCCTCCAGCATATGGGGCAGAAGGTCCGAGTAATAGACAAGTTGGAACATTGACACAATATAATAATAATATTGCTGATTTTCTAGCAAAAAATCCACCAACAACACAAAGACCGCTTTTAGATAAGGGCAAAGCTGCAACAATTAGAGAGTCTAGAATACAAGAAGCTGCACAGGCCAGAGCAACAAGTAGATCACCTCTCCCATCCTATTTTTTAAAAAATCAACCAAAACCACAACCAAAACCACAAACACCACCCCCAACACCTCCAACACAAAGATTTCCAACAACCACCGGGCAATTTGGTAGAAGAAGATTAAATCCTCCTGGTTTTTCTCGTGGAGGTTTTGTCAACCCGCAATATTTGGCAAATGGAGGTCAAGCATATGGTGAATCAGTTGACACTTCTGCTTTAGCAGGTTTTGCCGCTAGTTTTGGTGCTTCTGTAAGCAATTTAATAAATTCATCTATAACTATGGAAATAGCACCAATTGGAATAAATGTTAACTTAAATGGTGCAGAGCTATTATCAAGATTACCAGAAATGGTACAGGGTCTAGTTATGGACAGTATTAGAACAGAACTTACACTATTTGAACAAACTAAAGATTTTAATAATACACCTGGCGCATATGCCAGTGCTATACGCTAGGAGAATAAAATGCCAGTTAAGGTGAACGACTCATATCTAATACCTGCACCATTGGTTACTTTTGATAAGCAATATATTGTTGCTGGTGATGGAAAAACAATTGGAGCTACTTACCAAGTAACTCTTGCTGGTCAAATACTGCCAAATAAAGGCAATCCTGTAGTTGCTGATACTGGTGGTCTGCAAAGTGAATTTGCAGACTCTGGAACATCGCCTTGGGTTGCAACAAAATCACCAGATGATGACCCATTACACAATCTAGGACAAGATGCAGATCTCTTGTCTATTATGAATAAACAAGAGGCTATAAGACAATTATTTTCTGAAAATGAAGGAACTTCTAATGTAGAAATTATTGATTTAAATGGGACTGGCAAAGGTATAAAGTTTATTGGAAAAGTACAAAGTATAAATTTTCCTTCTGATGGACGGTGGGTACTACCTTGTAATTATAGTATATCACTCACTACTAATAATTTTAAAGAGTCTATTGACGGCGATTTTTCCGCTAATGGTTCAGAAGATAGTAATGATGATACATTTTATGTTCAGTCTGCATCTGAAAGCTGGTCATTTGAAGAAGCTGATACTGCCACAGATTTATTGATAGAAATCGGAACACGAGCAAATAGAACATATAAGATATATAGAGCTACTCATACTGTTTCAGCTATTGGTCAACCAGTTTTTCAAGAAGATGGTAGTAGTGTTGCATATAAAGATGGAGAGAATAGTTATAATTCTAATATTGTTGAACCCACTGAACCCTGGGAACAAGCGAAAGAATATGTTTTAAGACAACTTGGAATTGGTTGGGATTTTTCTGCTGGAGGATTGGAAATTCAAGGATTTGGAGTAGAAATCTTTAATCTGAATAATTTACCGCCGGGTTCTGCCGGTAATTACCCGGCCTATAGGGCCGCTAATAGAACTGTTACAGAAAATATTGATGAAAAAGGTGGTGCATATTCTATAACAGAAAACTTTTTGATATACCCATACGGATCTTATGCGGCATATGAAGAAACAAGTGCCAGTGTTTCTAAAGATACAAACTCCACAACAACCGTGCAAATACAGGGCACTATAACGGGTTTAGATACCGGTGGAATAATGGGGGTCGCTAATCCTTCTGGTGTCGGAATAATGCCAGAAAAAGATAATATATTTAATGCAAAAAGTTATTATCAAAATGTTCTAACAAGAGATAATATTTGGAAAAAAGCCCTTGCTATATCAGCTAGAACATGGCTACATCCAGAACCATTGAGCAAATCATTTTCAGTTAACAATAAAGATGGAATAATATCATATTCATACTCATTTGATGATAGACCACCAAATATAATAAGGGGTAGTGTATCTGAAGACATAAGCATTTCTGATACTTATCCGGGTCAAATATTTGCTTCAATACCAGTTATAGGACGAAATCAACCCATCCTTCAGTATGTAAATTCTAGAAGTGAATATAAAAGAACTTTGCAGATTAATATATCTATGCAACCATTTGTTTCAAATTGGGGTAGTATAACCACAAATCTATCAACAGGATGGACAAATACAACAATAAATAATAATTTTAGTGTTGATACACTTGCTATAGGTGCTGCTTCTGGATATTGGAGCAATGCCACATCAAGCAATATTAATGCTTGGTTTAATCAAAAACCAAGTATATTATATGCATCAGATTTTCAAAAAATTTATGACGCGGCCAATCCAGCAAATGAAGTTGGTGGGGGGTATGCAAATCCAGTTATACCATCCAAAGTATTTCATAGCGCACCAAATGAAAGCTGGAACCCAAAAACAGGTCAATATAGTTATAGTATTGAGTGGACATATGAAAGGACATATTAATGGCTACTTATAATCAGAATTCATTACCCCAACCAATTTATCCATCATCTTGGGATTTAAATAAAGATCCAATTCCAGATATTGGGGCGCAAACATTTTTAAACTGTACAGTCGTAAGTTTTAATGTTACCGCAGATATTGGGACACAGGGCGGTAGACTAAACGTAAACTTAATTGAAGATGTTGATCCAGTTACTGGTTATAGACAAAGATTAAGAGATGATAATATTTTTGATTTTCCAAGTGGTAATTCGGGGAGTTTACCACTAGTTGGTAGTCCACAATTTTTTAAGATATTAAATAATAACGGTGATGTTGTATTTAAATTTAATGGAATATTAAAATCTATTTCAAGAACAGTTTCTCCAAATGGTGGAATTGGATATCAAGTATCACTAGACACCCCTTTTTCTTTACTAGAAAACGCTACAGTCATACTTGATAAGTATCCTGGATTTGGATTTGCTCAAGAAGGAATTCCATTTAAAAATTCAATAAATAGTTATTTTGATATAAATTCTAACGATCCAGATTATCAGCAGTATCATTATAATACCGCAACATGTAATCCAGTAACCAATGCTGGTTTAGATGAAAATTGGAACTATTCATTAGGCGGTGCTTTTAATTTAGATATTAATGAAATACCACCAACAGACCAAAATGTTGGATTATCATTTTCATCAAATATGAGACAAACTATATGGAACAATGTTTATAATTTATTAAATGTGTTTGGTTTTTACGAAAGTGAAAGTCATGGCCTTAGCACCTATAAAGGATATGGATTTTCAACATCGGATAATGGGGGTATAAAATTATCCTATATAATAACCGCATTAGATCAATTAATAAACTTAACTCCATCAGATAGTGACAATAGATTTTTTGGCGGTAATTTATTATCGGGAACCAGCACATATAATATATGCGCTGTTAGAGATGATGTTATTGCATCTGATCCATATTATTATGGTATAGATTTTAAAAATTTTATTATTGATTTAAAGTCAATTATTACACAAAGATATATTTTATCCGGAACATATCAAAATCAAGCACAGGTTAATGAAGCCGTTGATAATTTAATCATCCCACAAACACAAACTACAATAGCTGATTTAATTGGTTACGTGTGTTCATTTTTTGGAATTGACTTTATAGTAAAATTAAATGAAATATCTTATAGCGCATACCCAATAACAAATTATAATAATGGTTTTTATACGCCTGGAACTTTTTATTTATATCAGACAAGTCAGGGTTGTGGAAATGTAACCTCTCTCGGTGGAATAATATCAATACAATTGATGGATAGAAGTAAAGTTAGGTGTGATAGACCATTTAGTGATATAGCTTATAAATTACTCGGATTAGAAATACCTGAGTTTGGAGATTATGGCCTCGCTGGTTCAGAAGTAAGCCCTGGAAAGTTTTCTGCTTTTAATGCTGCGTTTCAAAATACAGCTTTTGGTCCAACATATATTGATCCATTAGATAATGATCTTTACGAAAAACAACCAGAAGGCTCATATCCGTTTGGTGGTAAATTTCCAGTTGCAACTAAATTAGATAGTAGAGGAACATTATTACAAAATATAGTTGATAGAGTTAGTAGTTCTCAATTATCAATTGTTGATACAAAGGCTGTTAGTGCAAAATTTTTAGTTGGTGGCAATATTTCTAGAATAGTCCATGTTCCAAGAAAATATATATATCAATATTGGGGCGATATACGAATAGATCCAGTAACCCCCGATTGTTCAATAACAAAAACTCACCAAAGAACATATCCGGTTGTTACACAGATATTACCACATGATGATATTATGGACCATGTACTTATTGATATTCATGATATATTTCCAGATGGTGCATGTCCAAATATTGGATATAAAGGCATTTACGCCGCAAGTATGGCAGAAATTAGATTGGCTATGTCAAATGCAGAAAGGTGGTGGGACTTTCTTACATTGTTTAAACCGTGTAAGGTCGCAAGCATTTATAGGTGTGTTGGTTATAACGAAGAAGAGACTAGAAAATCTATAAATTCTATTTATGAGGTCAATATTGATAATAACGATAATGTCGTTCTCGATACCACTACAGTTTCTCAAAAGAATACAAGATTAAGTACTGGATTAACAAGTCCCGTAGATGAACAAAATACGTCAATAAGTCAGATTAAACCAAAAGCAGATGTTGAAGATTATAGCAGTTTTATAGATTTAAGAACAATAAAAGAAAAATTATATCAAAAAGTCAAAGAAATAGGCGATACTCATTATGGAAAAACTTGGGTGGCATGGATGCCATATGTAGAAACAAAAGTTACAGAGTCTGGTGAAAATATTATTGGTAACTATGAAAAATCATGGAGTATTACAGATTCCGCATATCTCGAACCAAGTGGTTATTCAATCATAAATGCTCCACAAAGTTCTAAATTTGTAAATAAAAATCGTCTTTCATCTTATGCAAATTTTGAATATTCTTTTGGAAAAACAGAAAAATTTTCATTCTCAGATGCTTTTACTGGAACTGGCGATATAACAGCATTTAGAGTTAATAATGAAAATTATTATAAATACGATTTTTCTGAATACAACACTGATTCAATTTCTATATCAAATTGTTCACCATCTGGTTTTGCTCATACTAAAATAGATACTAAGACTGAATATTTATATTTGCCTTATGATTATTTTACAGTATATTTAAGACAAGACACTCCATTTATTACTGAAAAAACTCCGGTTGGAAAATGGGATAAATATGAACAATTGGTAGTTAGAGACACCGGTTTAATAGATTATAGTTCTGTAGATATATATAATAATGTCGCATCTAAGGCTGGTAGAACACCATCACAAAAACTATCCAATACAGCATTGTATAATTCTATTATTGATACTGCAACACCCACGCATTATCTTGATTATCGTGTAGATTATCAACAAGCAACTGTTTTTTGTAATGTTTCTGGTTGTACAACGCTTGTGCAAAATGCTATTCCAGATATTATTGATGAGTTTTTAGATACTAGATATCCAGATCATGGTCTAGATTGTTTCCATTTTGCAAGATTTGATACACAACGAGTATTTCATCCTTTAAGTCGTAGTGATGGTTTAAAATTTACCGATGGAAGAATACTTACAGATATATATAAATTGACAGATTCGGGTGTACAAACTACTTCTCCAAACTCTGAAACAAGTCAACGAAGAGCAAAACAGAATAAACATATATTAGATGAAGAATTGTTAAAAAATGCAGCATTTCCAGTATGTATTCCTCCATTTTCAGTTGGAATACCACAACAATCAAATAGATATACATATGGCCCTTGGTTTACTGATAACAAATTTATTTATGCTGGTAAAGTAGAATATCAGCAAGATAGTAATCTTGTGCCGGAGAACTATGTATCCCCTGTGTATGGAACTTTATCTTCTACTGACTTTAATTATTTTTCTGATTTGAGTGGTATGACGGGCTTGAATAAAGCCGGTCAGGCATTTGCTAATAGTATTGATGGATATAGATTATTTGCAAATGAAAATGGATCTATTACATTGCCTGGAGCACCTCTTATTAATGAAATTGGAGATATATTCTTTTCTGGTGACCCAAATGATATCACATACATTATGAGCATGTCAGTTCAGGCTTCCCCAAATGGTATGAATACTACATATAATTTTGGAAGTAATCAACCAAGACTAGACTCAATACCAAAAGAATATGCAGGTAAAATTAAAAATTTCTCTGATAAAGCATATTTAAGGATTCCCAAATAATGAAAAAAGACAGTTTTTTTAATAGATATCAAGATCCAAATCTGACATTAGCAGCAGAAATATATAATACATTAAGATCTCCTGGAGATTATCCAGACCCATTACTTGTTGGGGATGTTTATGAGTCTAGTGTTGCAAATTTTAGTGTGCCACAAATAAATGTTGGTTCATTAACTATACCAGCACTTATGGATAACTTAGTTAATGTATCAGATACTGGAATTGATGATATATCTAGTGAATTAAGAAATACTTATTTTGTTGGTTTTGATAGTATATATTCGCCATATAGCACATATTTTGCTGCTGATGGATCTCCAAAATTTGAGCCGCCAACTACATTAGGTGTGCCAAACTCTCTAACACTGAACCCATTCAATCCAAATAATTCACTTTCTCTTTATTATGCGCCAACTGGCAGTTTATTATATAGTTTAAGCTCAGCTACAACAGGCGCACCAACAGCCGCAGAATTAGCATTGCAAAGTGGTGCTGCCGGTTGGTTAAATTATGGTCATAATATTTCTTTTGCAAGTGTTGGTTCTGGTTTATATGATGATCAACCAGATGATTTTAATTTTGATAAAGATTTTTTTAATAGACAAAGAGTAGAAGTAGAAAATATTCGCGCTGTTGGTTTTCGCGCACCAATGGTTTTATCTGGTTGGGGTTGGGATATTGATGGAAACCCAGTACCAAGTGAAAGAGATGATAGGGCTGTTCGCGATGTAGATGATGGTACAAAATTTGGTTCTGGAGCATTTTCTGATCCATCATTATGGAAAACCGGCCCTGTAGATTTAAGATGGGACTATAATGCTAAAGTTTGGACAGGAAATTCAACAAGAATATATCTCTGTAAAGCAACAAACACAATTAATACAAGTTGCTTTTCTTATGAGGTAGAAAGAGATAATACGCTATCGCAATATACAAGAAATACTTTAGGTGGTGGATCTCTTGGTTTTGATGCTACTGCTAATATTTATGATCCACAACAGGTAGCGTATGATGCTGATGCAGAAAATATAGGATGTCGGGTTTCACTTGACTATGGATCTATTCAATATCCTATGTATGAAGCATTTATTATTAGACAAACAGTAGACCCCGCCGGTCCAAGTTATTATAATTTATTTAGTGATGATTGTTCAGATTGTGGTTCAATTACCAATTCTTGTGATGGGGCTGGTGATGGTACAGCATCTGCTGGTAAAAAAGTATTAATAGAGAACCCTCTTCTACAACAAATAGATGTGGGCACTTTATTATTTACAGTAAATACTGGTAGAACTAAGAAAATAAATACTGGTGAATTTATAGGCGGTAGTGGTGAAAATGCTTCTGGTAATTTAGTTATAGCATCTGATGGTGATGCAAGTATAGATATAACCGCTGGTGGTAGTGGATATACTTATGGAGCATTTGCTCTTTTACCAACTGGTGCTCCTTGTGTAGATATTACTCTTACAGATAATGGAGACGCAATAACCTTTGGAACACCAGATCCAACCACAGGTGTATTTCCAACTGGCACATTTACTCTAACAATAATACCAAATAATGCGGTTGTAGACACTGAAGAATTACCAATACACTGGATTATAAATTCACAAAAATTCAATAGTACGGTAGTAACTCATGTAGAATGTCAAGGTGGGCAATTAACAAAAATGACCCGCAAAATACAAACAGAATTTCAAACTTGTGAAATACCTGCGGGTGCAAATACCTGCGCCATAAATTCATTCTAACGGATATAATATAATATACTCCTAAAAGGAAGGAAAAGATGGAATATTACAGAATGCTTTTAAAGAAAGAGGGCGGCACTTTTGCCGTTTCTGATATTACAAAACATAAAATAGACGATCAAACATTCGTAGAAATGAACTGGGATAAACCTATTATAAGACATTTTGATGGTGGTGTATTTCACTTTGTGTCTTTAACAGAAGATTATCTGGAGGTTCTAAAAGAAGGAATGTTAATAGGTGGGGAGTTAAGCCGTGGCGTATAGTGATACTGGAATATGTTACGAATGTGATGCAGAATGTGTCGGGGCGGTTTTTTGTGGTTTTGGGGGTCAAGACACCCCTGATGTTCGTCTACCTAAAATACTTAATGTAACAATACAGGCCAATCCGGCATTCTGGGGTTTTGGGGGAACTTTATTTTCTGGCGATATTACATATTCAAGTTCTAAATTTGATTATTGGAATAATTTTGAAGAAAACTGGCTGGTTGATAAGACTTGTGGTGATACAACAACCATTCGTGATTTAGAT
>Ga0099851_1000853_pt1 | contig 12808 bp, 25 predicted proteins | sample CB_VirMetaG_6_FD_78176 | JGI IMG/M metagenome (GOLD analysis project Ga0099851, IMG submission 78176) | Freshwater to marine saline gradient viral communities from Chesapeake Bay - CB_1508_2 Viral MetaG | ecosystem: Environmental > Aquatic > Marine > Coastal | place: USA: Chesapeake Bay... | reverse complement strand
GCAAACGATACAACCTCGACAACCCCCGCCAGTAAAAATACGCTTGACACCGATGGGCGAATGGGCCGAGTTGCAAGATTGGCTGGTCTGCTGCTGCGCAATCTGGTGCTGGAGATGCTGAAGAAGCATAAAAAGGTCATCGTCATCAATGCGAGAGGGAACCACGACCCAGATGCTAGCATGTGGCTGAATGAAGTTGTTCGAGCTTATTTCGAGAATGAGCCACGGGTTGAAGTAAAAGACAACTTTAGCAAATGGGCGTGGTTAGAATTTGGGCAGAATTTGATCGTCGTCCATCATGGCGACAGGATCAATCGCAACAGGATGTATGAGGCGATAACTAGGAATCTGTCAGAGCAGTGGGGGCGCTGCAAACATCGATTTGGCTGGACAGGACACATACACCACAAAGACGCGCAGGAAGTTGGCGGTATGCTTTTTGAGTCTTGGGGCGTTCTAGCACCACCTGACGAATGGCATGCCGCCAGTGGATATGGTGCCGAACGTTCCATGTCCTGTGTGGTGTTGCACAAGTCGCGCGGAGAAGATGTCAGATATAAGGTGAAGGTGTCATGAATAAAGCACTTGATAAGCAAGAAGGTGGCTCACATTACAAGAGCATGAAAATTCAGCCAGTGGAGTATATCCACGCTAATCAGCTTGGATACTGCGAGGGTGCTATTATCAAGTATGTCTCTCGCTGGCGTAGCAAAAATGGTATCGAAGATTTACGGAAGGCAAGACATTTTATTGACCTGCTAATAGAGCTGGAGTTAGAAGATGATCCGCACTATCCTTGATAAAATTATGATTTATGGTAGTGATGAAGATAAAGAAACTATCTCAAACATCCTATCTCTAAAATTGACCGACCTTCAGGTTGAGGCTTTGCTTAAGCTGGAAGCTGAGATTGATGATTACATAGAGACTCTACAGGAACCGCCGGATGAGCGTGACATCGCCAAGCTTCATCCAGTGTTCTGTGAGGGGTGTGAAGAATAGTGACTCAATCCTGTTGAGGTTTGTTAATTGAAATTGATATGCCGCGTGATCGTTGATTGCCGATATTAGCCTTTTCTCTTAACTCCTTTTGCAGCGGTGTCTGCCTGTATTCACCGTCATAGGCTGAATGCCCTGTTGGTATCTGATTTATCTCCCCTCCTTGTGCAAGATACTCCTCAACAGTCTGTCGATTGTGATTTTCTTTTTTCACAGTTGGCCTCACTTTAAATCCTCCCAGTTTTCTACAAACCACAAATCTACTTCTGGCTTTGTGTAGCTTTCTGCTAAATTGCGGATGTACTTGCCAAGCGCAGCATCATCCTTGTGAAAAATCATGGTAGCAATTTTATCAGCTTCTGCATCCCAGAAGTTTCTCCTCTCAGCAGCAGCAGCTTCTAGCTCCTCTCCTTCCAGCATACCCAGTGGAATCCATGCTGGAGTATCAACAGCGTCTTGCCCAATAGCGTCCCATAAGAATTCGCTGTCTGAAAGCAATTCTCTTATGTAGTCTCTCTTAAAGGCTTTCCCTATAGGTGACGCGGCAAAAGATTCACAAGTTATTTCCTCTGGCGTTGCTGGCTGTTTACTGCCAAATAACCGTTCATATTCTGCGTTAAATTTTTTCATGTTGAATGGACGTTGTTTGCTGCCTTTACTCATCTGTTGCACTCCGGTTTTTGGTTTTATATTCAAAAATCTGGCGACCAATCTCAGGATGTACGCAGTTTCTTAACACTTTCGCTGGACAGTGGTTGCCATTGTGATAAATGTTTTCTTCATAGTGAATTCCCAGCCAGTCCATCCATGCTTTCTTGGCTTCAAGGTTTGCCATGCTGATAAAGTTTCTTGGCTTTTTAACATTGTCTGCATCAAAGTCAAAATTGCTCCAAAAAAGATGGCGGCCGACCCGTTTGGTTGGTTTAATCAGCGGCTCATAAAATGGAGATACGTTTTCTACCACAAAGTCTCCTTCAAAAAAGTGCTGCAAGAAGAGTATCTCTTCATAAAGCCGCATGTCAGGGTATCGCCTAACCTTGCGCCTAGTAGCCTTTGCCACATGGCTATGCGTTTGGAATGGTGGCGAACTCCAGATAAAATCAAACTCACTAAAATGCTCCCGCAAGTATTCGTGTGCATCGCCTATCACAACTTCATCGTTTGGGTGCAGACGTTGATAAACCCGCGCAATTTTTTCGTTGCTTTCCACCGCTACCACTTTGCAGTTTTTCCATAATTTTCTGTTTCCACCTACTCCTGAGTACAAATTTAATACGTTCATTTCGCTCTCCGTTTACCGCGTGGGTTATGTGTCTGCTTTGCCACATCCTCAACACTCCGGTTTTTCGTTTCTGTAATCAGGCCAGCTTCCTTCGCAAACCATCTGGATATAGTGGCGCTCGCTCACGGCATGGCTCTCAGCGTCCATCTCTCCGACGATGCCGAGACAAATAATGAGCGCGGTGAATATTGCTATCACAGTAAAGATGTTCATTCGTCTGCCCCCACTATCCCATTGATATACTTCATCCCCGCTGGGAGAAGCAGCCGTCCTAGTCGCAGGCACATATACTCGGCCATATCTTCATCGCCCTCTTCAATCGCCTCTTTGTACTGAATCAGGAAGTCGGCGGCAAGGTTAAAGTCGTCGCACCCGTCTGGGCCAAGTGCCTCACCTAGTGTGATGTCGTCGTCACATGCTTGCTCAAATGTTTTGGGGTGTAGTTGTGCATGATACTTTTGCATTTCTTTCTCTCCTTTAAACTTGACTGCGCCACTGACGACGACTGCAAAAAACGCGGGCTGCTCTTTTGCCCAATGCTGTAATGTCCGCCTGCTTCGGCCAGTGATCTCGGATAATTCGGATAGGCTTTTCAGCCCAGATGCTTTGCATATATCTGATGGTGTCATAATTCTAACCACGCCCAGTTGTCTTCTACCTCGACCACTTCGCCAAGGTAAGCCGCGTTTACAGTATCGCCGCTTTCGTTTTCGTAGTCCCAGCCTTCGTGGGTATCTACTGAGCCAGTCTCGATGTTCATGTACATTTTTTCTTGAGTTTTCATGGTCTCTCTCTCTTTGCTATCTCGATTAGGGCTTATCCCTCAATCCTTATAAGTAGAATAGCGCAAGAGTTGCGTGTTACCAAGGATTATTTTGTTATCTTTTTGCGGATTCTTAGGCGTTTTTGGAATATGCGTTTAATTCTTATCAGGTAATCAGATGTGTACTTTGCAGGAGGGTGATGCTTTTCTAGCCGTTCAACAGCGTCTAGGCCGATCTTATCAATAAGCCCCTTGCGATACTCAACTACATTACCTGATCGCCATGAGTTACAGGCTTTGCATTGCTTGTGGATATTCAGGACGTTATATCGGTCAGCGTGCGCTCCCACCGACTTATAATGACCTGCATCCCATGCGCCACCATACTTGTTGCCAGAGCCAAAGGTTCCACAAGAAATACATGGTAAGTCTTTATCCCTGTACCGTATCCATGCATTAACAGCGGTTTGCGCTTCTTTCTTTAGCTGCGACATAGGCTTGACATGATCCTTCATGTCTCTGTGTGCTTGTCTTACTGCGGTTTTTCCTGGCTGGCTTTTACTGTATGCGATTAGATGCTCTACGCAGCAGAAAGCCAGCAGACCCTTTTGATAAATTGACTCTGCCGGTACTTTCTTTTTGCACTGCTTACACTTTCTTGTTTTTGCCTTCATCTTCATCAGGGTCTTTTATGAAGATACCGTCCACCATCCTGCCAGTGCGGTATTTGATGTCACCATACGCCTGCTCTAAACACGATTTCAGCGAGATATTATGTCTCTCACACAAGTTGATAAGCACCACCACAATATCCCCAACATCGTCTTTAATCGGCTTGCCTTTGGCGATTGATTCTGCAAGCTCGCCCACCTCCTCAATCAATTTGATAAACTGCTGTGAGTCTGTGCTTCCATGCACTAGGTTCCTGTTGTGATGCCATTGGCATATTTTCCCGATAGTTGACTCGATGTACATATTATCATGCGATGAGTTTTTCACTGGTTCTGCTCCTCTATCAGTCGTTGATATTCACTATCCTCTGGATGTGTAAGCAGCAATCCGTGATCTGCCGACCACTCATCCATTTGCCGCATAAAATAAAGCATATCGCCTTTGTCTAAATCCCTGAGACTTTTTAGCCTAGTGATCTGAGTCTTGCCAACAGTCACCGTGATAGTGCCTAAGAATTTGTGACACATTAGATCGTGCATCTGATCCTTGGTAGAGTTTTCTACACCTTTAGACGCAAAATGCTCTGCCATTTCTGTCATCCACATCCAGAACAGATTGCTTTGAGAGATAGACCGATTGCTTCCTGCGCTCACCACCAGCTTAACAAATCCATGCTTCTCTACCATCTCCCCAATTTCCGCCATCACAGACGGGAGATACTGGTGGCTGCTGAGAATGTACTGATTACTCATCCCTGAGTTTCCAGCATATAAACTATGTTCTTGATGTCAGTAATCGGCTTTTGCAGCATGGCAAAGTATCTCCCGTTTTTGGAATCATTGCCCCTCAAGTAATTCTCTACCTCCTTGAGTTGTACTGTAAGAAGTGTTGTCAGTGGGCAGTGTGCAATATCCAACATCTCTACAAGGGTCATTTTGAAAAATGCAGCAATCTCCTGCATACGTTCCTCACTGATCCGTTTGGTTTTGAGAATTGCACTAATCTGCTGTTGCTTAATACCCAAGTGTGAAGCCAGCTTAGATGGAGGCTGGTCATAAATCTCCAGCGCCAGTGCGACCACATACCCGTGATCGACTGGCTCCTCTCTCTGCTGAATTAGCTCAATAATCTTCATGCTCACTCCTTAAAATGGCAAATCTTCTAAATCGTCGGATGCATTAGCAAAAGGTGTGGCCTGTGCTGCCGGTTTTTCATCTTTTGGTGAGCCGAGTTTCAACTTCATGTACTTCTTGCCAGAACCAGATTCGTTGACCCATGCGGACAAATAAAACTCTTTTCCAGTAGAGTCAACCCACGACCCAGTGTAATCAGGGTGTTTGTCAGACTGCTTGCGGTCATTCTTAAAAAGTGCGCCTTCATCTTTTGATTCATACGGCATAGTATTTCTCCTTTATCATTTCAATGTCTTGAGTAATTTTTGTACACGCCTTCTCTACTTCTTCACTGAGCAGATCAATGTACTCGTCGTCTTTCGCTACTTTGATAAGTAGGTTTTTCATATCTGGCTGATAGGATAAGAACCACCAATGGTCTCGCCCTGTCACCCACATAGAACCTTGTACTTGAGCCTTATACTTCGCCGGTAATACGCCGTCCTTCAGATACTGGATATGCGTATGAGGCGCAGGACACTTGATCTCAAGCCCTCCTGTATCGCCTATCAGCCCATCAGGCGAGCAACCAGCCTCTAGGTCAGGATGCTTGATAAAACCAGACTCAGTGACTTCTAGGTCGGTCTCAAACTCAAACCATGCAAGCGCGTGTGGCTCTAACTCAATGCCTCTTTCAATGTGAGCGTTGGTGAATGATTCCGGCATCTTCTTGGTAAGAATTTGTGCGAGAATCTCGTTGATATAGCCTTCGGCACTTGTGCTTGGCTTGCCTGTGGGGGTTATAAGGCGAGAGAATTGACTCGCCGTTACCCTTCCCATTCTGTCTGCAAACCACTTATCGGTGCGTTGCAGATCAGGCATCTTCTGCCTCCTCATCCATCATCTCAATCTTTCGATCCAGTTGCTTGCAGGCAAGAACGTATTGTTTCTGTGTCAACTCCTCAATAGAGTTAATCTGATACGCCTTCAAGAATTTGTCTTTATTTGCCTTAGATTTCTCCAACAATTCCTCGATAGATTCAGCCTGTGGATCAGTGACTAAATCATCTTTCGGCAAATCCTCACCTTTGTAGATGTAAGACCCTAAACCATGCATAGACAGGCACTTCGTGAAACAGCGCATGCGGGCTGTATTGATTTGGAAGGCGTTTGGATTCTCGACAGGCTTGTTGCGATGATCCATGACAGGAAGCCACATCTCACGCAGAGCAGATTCTTCGCCATCAACAATAATCAGCGAGCAGTACACCATCATGGTGTTGTCTGGAAACTGTTCTACGCGGAAGTAATAAGTATTGTTAGGCCAGCGATCCATCAGGATGCCGTAGGCGTGTGCCCATGACAGATACGTCAAGCCCATTTTTTGCTCAGTAAAATCTGAGCAATCAATCTTAGATAAGTCTTGCCAAACTCGTTGTTGTAATGTAGCCATAACACTCTCCTCTCGTATTGAGAGCAGACTATGGCATGACTATATTACATTGTCAACATTTTGTTATTACCATTTAACCTTGTCAGCCCAGTAAGCAGCAGACATCTTGCCCTTGCTGATGTTGTTGGCATGGCGGGCCTTAAATGATTTCTGGCGAGCCTTCTCAGATTCAGACTTAGGATTCTTGCCTGCACCACTCACACCCTGTTGACCAAAGCGAATGGTTTTGATCTGATCGCCAGACTTGGCAACTACCACATGAGACTTAGTGGCGTGACCAAGCGTTCGCTTTGGCTTGTTATAACCAGAGACACCAGCTCTTGCCAATCGCGGGTCTTTCTTAGCCATTATTTCTTACCTTTCTTTTTGTAGCCCGATGCGTAAGCTGCTTTTGCTTGCTTGGTTGCTCCGGCCCTGGTCTTATACGCCTTTCCTTTGGAACCCCATTTGTAGCCACCCTTGACTTTCCTAACTGGCATAGCTTCCCGTCCTCATCTGCTCAGATAACTCAATCGCTCGATTTCCAACTTGCTTGGCCCATCGACTATCCAGCATCTCAGTGGCTGCCACATCATAGTCACCAGCATGAATAAGGCTCATAGTTTTGGTGAATTGAGACAGCCGAGAGATACCAAGATTGAACACCATGTTCGCCAGTGTCTGAAAGCGCACCTCGTCAAGCTCTAGAGTCCAAGGGAAAACGCGAACCAGCTCATTTCTAGCAGTGATAATGTCCTGAGAGAGCAGGTAAAGCGCCTCATCCTTGCTTATCCCTACGTCATCCAAATTGCGACCAACACCAATAGTCAGCTTTCCGGCGGTACACTTGTACGGCTTCAGCATCAACCCTTCGTGACGTATAAGCTGTTCTGTTAGTTTTTCGTAACTCACAATCACTCCTGTTTTTGTGATGCACCAAAGTAGAAGGAGATAACGGCACTAACTAGACCGCCCATATACCCAAGCACTAGATTGATTAGCTCCATGCTGTTTTGCTCGGGTGGCATGATGGTAATCATGGCGATGTACGCGCAGAAGAAGATAACCATGACCACACCGATCAGCTTTGCTGTCCAGTCTTTACTGAAATGCGCTCTAGCGTCCTGCTTGTCTTTGGTCTCCAGAGCAAATAAGTCAACATCAAGCTCTTTCATCTTGGCATCAAATTCGCGATCAGCTTCTTTAATCATTACCAGTTGATCTGGGGTTGCAGCTTGCAGCGCCTTGTTGATTGATTTCTCATCATTATCACATCCAAGTGCATCAGCAATCATTGACGCAGCGGCACCCCCCAAAGGGCCACCAAGAGCCGTTCCAAGCGTAGGAGCAACAACTCCTACTACTTTCTTAATCATGTCTAACATTGTGCCTCCGAACCGTAGCAGAGCAGAAATTTCACGAGCGTATCAACCTTTCGAGCTTTTCGTCTAGCGCCTCTAGCCTGTCCAAGATTCTCGTAAGGTCATGGTGAGCTTCTGTTTTTGTCACATACTCTTTGGCAATCTCCTCCCTAGTGCGGTTTAAGAGAATGTTCATGCGCTGTAGGTCCTCTGCCTTCTCTCGAAGGAAATATCCAAGCATCAACACCAGCATGGATAAAATTAGGTTCCACAGCATCATATCCATCAGTATGTTCCTTTCCATACCCTGAACTTGTCAAATTCGCCAGAGAGTAGTTTGCGTTTAATGACATCTGCTCTAGCAGCGTCATCCCAAGCAACACCGGCCTCTTTCAGCCATGCCGCCAATATGTCCATAGGTATAACACCGACACACTTTTTATCAGCGCCACGCTGTTCTTCGCCCAAAGTTGCTCTCAACACTTGAGCGCGATGTAGTCCGTCAGTTTGATCGTACTTTTTTTCGATAATCAGATTTTCACCTGATTTATCAAAAAACATTCTCTCGCTTATCTTCGCCATCACAATCTCCTAAAAAAAAGGGAGCAGGTTTTATCCCGCCCCCTCTATTTTACCCTAGATAGAGATTAAGAACAGTCAGCGATCAGGCCATTGGCGTTCTCATTCTTACACACCAAAGTCAATTCAGTAGTGATTTGACGAGTGGTGTTGTCACCAGTTTTAGCCAGAGCAATGTTCTTCATCGGACGCAGCTCTGCAACACTCCACATATCATCTTGCATGATGAATACGTCGGCGTTAGCTACTTCACGAGAAGGCATAAACTCTACTGAACCCCAAGGAGTCATGTAGACTTCGATCAGGTTGGCAACCTTACCATCGGCAGCACCGATAGTAGAACGCTGGTTGTTGTTACCAGTGAAGCCCAATGCAACGCCCATCTGAGCGGCAGAGAGATATACAGTGCTTGGCTTTCCGCCAGCTTCCCAGATATCTTCCATCACACCATCAAAAATCGGCTGAGTCATTGCGCGAGGAGTACCAGCAGTGTATCCATCTGTTCCGTCACCAGTGGCAGCGGCAAAACTTGCACCGCCAACAGCGTTGGTAGCTACCCATGCACCAGCACCAGCCAACTCACGAGCAACACCGGAACTACCAGCAACACGAGCGTTGTTGGAGAACAGTGCTTTCTCAATGTCCAGCTTCTGCTCTTTCGCAATTTTCATGGTCTGATAGGCAATTTCCTTGGCGCGACCAGCTTTGTTCAAGGATTCATCCGTATCCGCCACCTGCACAGCATTTTTGAAAATTTGAGTGTAGTTGCCCAAACGAACGCTGGCAGTTACAGCAGCAGCAGTAGTAGCCGCGCCTTCAACGTGAGCGTTAGTTGCGGATGACCGCAGGGTGTCAGTTTGCCATTCATGGTAAGTGTTAGTCGCTTTTGACTTCTTACACTTAGACAGGAACGGAGTTTCTTCCGGAGAAATGTTATAAATCACATCCGCCAAATCTTCGCGGATGCCAACAACGTCGTAGCTAGTAGTAATAGCCATTTTTATTTACCTCATTAAATCAGGATCAAGTATCAGTGCCATTGCGTCGTCAAGCGAACCGCTCCGGCGTAGTTTGTCATACTGCTTTTGAACGGCTTGTTTCTTGCTTGCCACCTTTTTGGCTCCAGGCTTGATCGGTTGCCGAGCTTTTTTGCTCTTTTCCCGAACAATCTCTTTGCCATCTTTCAAGGCCAGATACTTCGCAGCAGCGTCCAGAACCATCATGTCTCTGTGAGAATTTATGGCGGCAACCTCCTCTGGAGAATACCCAAACTGCTCGCTTGCGCGTTGTATCCTATTCTGAAAAGCCTCCACTTTTTTGGGGTCGGACAATTCAGGCATTTTTTCGATCAGCGTTTTCGTTTCGCCTTGGACATATCGCTGCTGTGCTTCAGATTCTGCTGCTGACTGCCTATATAGCTGCTCCTGAACCTGTTGCATCTGAGCGGTGTATGTTTTCAAACGCTCGTCATAATCCATCCTTGCTTCCATGTACCCGATGGGATCGGAGTCGAAAATACTTCTATCAGGCTCGGCCGGCGGCGTTAAAGCACCCTGCGCCACCCGATCTACTATGTTTGCAAGATTTTGCCGTTCTTGCATCAGGGCGCTGTAGACAACCTCTGCCTCTTTACGAGACTCAGCCGCTTTTTGCATACCCAGTTGGACATACTTCTGACCGCTGTATCCTTTCTTCAATTCTTCTAGCGTGACCTTTTGTTCAGCTCCGTCTACCTTGACGGTATAGAGCTTGTCAGTGGTTGCCTCAGAATCGTCGTCGTCTACGTCGTTGTCATCGTTGTCCTCAACATCAGAATCATCGTCATCTGATGCTTCATCATCCTCGTCGTCAGCTTCTTCGTCATCGAGGGAGTCCGTTTCCGGTTGCTCCTCCTCAGAATCCACTTCTTCTTCAGATGATAAATCTTCCGAAGCATCAAGCTCCATTTCATCTTGTTCTTCTGGCTGAACCATAGCCTCAACGGCTTGGTCTAATGTCATGCTTTCTGTCGTCTCCACGGTGCAGAACCTCTCTTAGTTAATGTTGAATTTTCTTGTCGTAAAATGTTTCTTCATCTATAACGCTTTGAACAATCTCAGTTATTCTTCCTAGCGCCAGAGCTATACTCCTAGCTTGTTCAAGCTCGTCAGGAGCAGAATTAGGTGTCAAAAAAACATCCACTTGATCTTCAAGAATCAGCTCTACAATCTCTACGAATGTCTCATCCTCCAAGAAGCGTCTATATCTTTCCGCCTTCTCTTTTACACCTTCACTCAAAATCTAGCTCCTGTTATGGCCTCAGTTGGAATCTGGTCAGGAAACCTTGGCTCCTGCTGACGTTGCTTGATTATCTCGGAATCGACTCGACCGCCGTACTGAGCCAATATCTTAGCAGCATCAATAACCAATTGCTGATCCATCTTATCGCGCTCCCGATCATCAGTAGAAATAAGTTTCTGGGCTTCCAGTTGCAGCCTCATTAGATCAGATTCTGCTTTAGCCTGCGCCCTGATAGTCTCTGCCTGAATCAATGCTTGAGCATTAGCTTGGTTCGGGTCAACCTGCTGTTGTGCGGACATAGCTGCTTGTTGTGCTAGTTGCGCCTCAATCTGCGGATTCATAGGTGCATAATAGCGATCAGCATTCCTGTGTCCACCTATTGCCAACATATCGGCAAGTGTGTTGCGGATATTGGTCATACCGACCAGTCCGTTCTGATGTCCGTAGGTTTGGAAGATAGCCATTTGATTTTGCAGAGTAACTTGCAGTGAAGTCAGCTTCTCATCTTCCTTACCAGTGCCAAGGCCAACGTTAATGGATATACCCAGGTTGGTATTCCAGCTACGCGGGTCAAGAGGCATAAACTGATCGCCAGAGATTCTAAACATCTCCTCATCGTCGCTATTCTCAATTACAGCCTTCAGCATCAGCTTAAACAATTGAGTCATGCCGCCTTCTGCAAGGTTTCTGGCAATCACTTCAATCTGACCTTGGCCTGCGGCATGAGTCATCTGAACAGCAGTAGCGGTGGTGTTTTGCAGAGCATTAGGGTCAAGGCCATTAGAAGCCCGTGATACGCCTGTTTTCTGCTCAATAGCTTGGTCGTAATACTCCATTGCCACAAGGGTCTGACCAGCCACAAAAGGTACGTCAAGCGATGTCACTGCGCCAGCAGAGCGCATACGCACAATGCCACCAATCTCGTTATTAAGGAGATCGTCTACGTTTACCTGACCCTCTACCATCGCCAATCGAGGAGAGTTTGTCATAGCAATGTTATCAAGAACACCGCGCAACATAGAAGTGGCAGCATCTTGATCGTTGACGATAAGGTCGGCAATAGAATTACCAAAGAATGTGTGAGGCTCAGGATCAGACTCAAAAATAGCAAACGGGATGGTAGAGCAAGATTCATAATCCAGCAGCTTCATCTCTGAGCCACCAAGAGTCACCTTGTACAGTTGAGCAATGCCAGTGCCATCAACGTCTATCTTCATGTACGCTTCAGTCACAGCGACATTCTTCATAGACGGGTCTTTGGTGGATTCGTCATCCTCCATTGTGTCATAGCCACGGCGCTCAAACTGCTCGGCTTCTGACATAGTATCGTTGTAACTAATAGACGATAGCTCTGCAACTTCATCGAAGTCATAACCCATCATCACTAGATCAGAGACGCGCATCTCAGTGCGCTGACCGACAACATAAGCATCATCTAACGTAGTGGCTTCACGGTTGATAAAAAATTCTTCAGGAGGAACCGATTCAACACATAGCTTGCCCATGCGCTTCTTACGCATCAGCTTAACTTCGTGAACGGGAGACTCAACCTGCATTCCGGTCTCGTCAAGCTCCATCCTGATCTCTGTTTCCTGCTCGATGATTTCTACATCATCCTCTTGAGCAATTACAGTCAATTCCTCATCGCGCAGTCCAGTCAGCTCAAACATCTCTGACTCATCGTACTCATCCCAATAACATTTGATAACACCTACCTTTTTCAGTAGTGCATCATGAAAAGCATCAGAGAGTACGCGATAGCCACTGGCTTCCTGAAACTTCGCGTGAATGTACCTAGTAGCAGTCTCAGCCTGCATCACATCCTGAGATGTACGAGGCGTGTACTCAACAAAGTTTTGATTAGACAGGAAGATACGCATTAGAGACGGCTTGATCTGGCGTATAGTGTCACGAACCTTAGTAGCAACTACTTTAGACCGTCCATCTTCTTCGCCAATATCAACCCCACCATCGTAATAACGCTGCGCCTTAATCCTATCGTCGGCAATCTCACCCTCGATAAAATCAATAGCATTATCTACAGCATCACGAACGATGGATTCAATGTCGTCATCTGTCATTGGCTCTAATTTCATAGACTTCAATCTCTAGGTCCAAGTGGAACAATGTCTGTTCCTGGCTGTTTTGGTGCTGGTTTGGCGGATTTTCGCAATTTTAGTTGTTCTGTTAGCAATTTTAACATAGCCTGATATTGCTTTTCTGAAGTTATGGCTCGTGTTTTTGGGATAAAGCGCCGCAATGAACTCATAGCACCGCCGCCAGTGGCAAGATCGGCAGCAACATCTCCAGCAGAACCCTTTACTGCCG
>Ga0099851_1000852_pt1 | contig 12814 bp, 23 predicted proteins | sample CB_VirMetaG_6_FD_78176 | JGI IMG/M metagenome (GOLD analysis project Ga0099851, IMG submission 78176) | Freshwater to marine saline gradient viral communities from Chesapeake Bay - CB_1508_2 Viral MetaG | ecosystem: Environmental > Aquatic > Marine > Coastal | place: USA: Chesapeake Bay... | reverse complement strand
TGGTACTGGCTAGGCGGATACGGCCGCTTCAGGGAAGCGTCGCTCCGTCGCATCGAGAGTTCGTCATCGATTGGTGCGAACAGCTGACCCAGTCAGTTTCTCAGCGTCTGCCCCTGGCTTCGGTCAGGGGCTTTCGCTGTTTTCAGGTACTGTGCGGCGGCTTCGAGCAGATTGGGGTCGTCGTTGAGTAGGCCGATGCCGCGGTTGCAGGCGTTGCATAGCAGGCCACGGATTGCTCCGGTGTCGTGGTTGTGGTCTACGGCAAGGTTGCGTGGCTTTCCGCTACGAGGATGAACCTCTCGTTCGGGTTGCCTGCATACAGCGCATACACCACCTTGTGCTACTTCCATCTGTTCGTACTGTTCAAGAGTTATGCCAAACGAGTACATGAGATTCTTGTTTCGATAGACACGTGGTCGTTTTTGTCGGCTAGCCCGTTGCCCGTTTTTGTTGCGTTCTGGGTTGGCTTGTTTCCACGCTGCTGTTTTGGCGCAGGCACATTGCTTGCAGTACGAGTACAGACCGTCTTTGTTGCCTCGGTCGCGGTGGAATCCGTCTAATGGTTTCTCGACACCGCACTTGCTACACTTCTTCATGTCAACTCCTTGTCAGTTGGCCTGCCCCCGGACGTTGTGAGCGTTGCGGGGGCAACTACGTCTTTGAGTCTAGCAGAGTGCTACAATGACTGGTACGGTCTAGACCACCTGTGAGGAACCGATGAGCATTTCGAATTATTTGGAAAACAAGTTGTTGGACGCTACGTCGGGTACGTCGTATGCGGCTGCTGGGACGTATCTTCAGTTGCATACTGGTGATCCTGGTGAGGATGGTACGGCGAATGTGGCGACGGAATCTACTCGTCAGTCGGTGTCGTTTGGTTCGGCGTCGGGTGGTTCGATGGTGTCGTCTGGGACTGTTGAGTGGACGAATGTTGCTGGTACTGAGACGTTGACGCATTGGTCGTTGTGGGATGCTTCTACTTCGGGTAATGCGTTGTGGTCTGGGGCGTTGGCTTCGTCTGCGAATGTTGTTGCTGGTGATACGTTTCAGATTACTTCGTTGACGTTGACGTTGGATTGAGGTAGCGGATGGCTACTTCTTTTCCTTCGTCGATTGATTCGTTTACGAATCCGTCTGCTTCGGATGCGTTGGATTCGGTTTCGGTGCCTCATGCGGATCAGCACGCGAATTTGAATGATGCGATGGTGGCGGTGCAAACACGGCTCGGTGCCCAGTCAGGGGTCATCGGTACATGGACATCGTTCACGCCGACATGGACTAACTTAACCATTGGCAACGGCATCACCGATATGTTCTACTGCGTGATGAATGATGTGATGCATATCACAGGCTCATTTCAGCTTGGATCAACAAGTTCGGTAGGGTCTGCTCCATATTTCACAACCCCTGGTGGTTACACGTTGGCTAGTGAGTCTTTGGGCCAATCGAAAATGTGGGACATTACTGTCGGCGTTTATACAGGGACACTTTCAACATATGTACCGGGCAACTTGATACAACCGCAAACCATTAACACCGGGGGCGGCTACGCAACAACTAGCCCGTTTTACACAACCGCACCATTTACTTGGGCGACTGGTGATGTTATGTACTTCTCAATCACTCTGAAGGTGGCATGACATGGTGACTGTGACTTGCAACAACAACGACTGCCCGAACGCTGGCATTGACTACAACGTGCTTGGCACGCCACCGTTTGTGGAGTGTGGCGGTTGTGGTGTGCATCTTGAACCGTACGACTTGCGTGATGATCCTCCTGCACCTGAGCCTCCGGTGGTGAGCTGATGGCTACGAATTTTCCTGGTTCGTTGGATGCGTTCACGAATCCTTCGTCGTCGGATACGTTGGATAATCCTCCGCATGATCAGCAGCATGCTGATGTGAATGATGCTGTGGAGGCTTTGCAGGCGAAGGTTGGGGTTGACGGGTCTGCTGTTACGGACAGTCTTGATTATAAGGTTGCGAATTTTACGAACAAGTTGGGTTCGGGTTCTGCTGTTCGGACGTTTGGCACGTTTGCTGGTGGCGAGGTGTTGCAAGCAGCCGAGTTGAACACGGTATTACCGGCCTGTATGTTGCCTTCTACCTCTGTGACGCTTACAACGGGAACACCTACATACGTACCTTTCGCAACTGAGAGTTACGACCCGCTGGGATGGCACAGCACTACCTCAAACACAAGTCGCATCACGCCCACCATCGCCGGTTGGTATTTGTGTAACGCATACGTCAACAACATCAACGGAGCTGGCACCAATATGCGCGGGTTCATTGGCATTGAACGGAGCAGAGCAGAAACCGTGTCCCGTTTTGACATCAACAACTATGCGCCAGACGACTTCGGGACGACAGGCTTCGTCTACTTAGACGGCAGTACAGATTATGTCGAAGTGGTTGTCGCTCAATACTCTGGTGGGAACAGAACGCCCACCGTCAAACTGTCCGTGGTACTGGTGGCACGATGAGCGAGACAGACGCACTCAAGTACCGCAACAACCGTCTGCTCGCATCCGACTGGACACAGTTGCCCGATGCACCGTGTGACCGTGAAGCATGGTCAACGTATCGTCAGGCGTTGCGTGATTTGCCGTCCGATCCGAATTGGCCGAACGTGACGTTTCCTGAGCCTCCTGAGGTGGTGTGATGGCTACGAACTTTCCGTCCAGTCTCGATACATTGACGAACCCGACATCCTCAGATTCGTTAGCGTCACCGTCTCATAGCGCGCAGCATGCGAATGTGAATGATGCTGTTGAGGCTCTTCAGGCGAAGGTGGGTGTGGATGGTTCAGCGGTCACCTCGTCGCTGGATTACAAGGTCGCTAATCAGGGTTTGGTGTTGGTGAAGACGCAGACGATTGGTAGCGGCGTGTCATCGGTCACCGTCACCGATGCGTTCTCGTCTACGTTTGACACTTATCGCATTGTCATTTGCGTGGACGACAGCAGTGCAGCAACAGCGATCACGGTCAAGTTTGGAGCAACTGCGAGTGGCTATCGGTGGTCAGTTTATGGATGGCGAGTCAATGCATCGTCATTTTCGGCCAACTCAACCTCATCCGCCTATTGCTATTTTGGCAGTACGTCCGCCACAGACGGTGGAATGTCAACTACTGACGTATTCACGCCCTACGAAGCAAAGCAAACGAGATACAGCGGTAATGGTGGCTACTTCGACACCGCGAGCGGCTTTGCAGAGTTCCACGCTGGCATTGATCCATCATCAACTTCCTACACAGGCTTCACAGTCGCTCCGGAATCCGGAACGATGACTGGTGGCACGATTAGGGTGTATGGGTACAACAATGGCTAGTGAAATGCAGTGGACACGCGACGAACTGGTAGCCCTGTATCCTGACGGCACCGTCAACGTGCAGGTCGATGACGACGTGCACCCGATGACTACGGATGAGTGGTCTGCGTGGATCGACGGTCAAGTCGGCCAGAAGAAACCCGTGGACGGTGAGGAGGCCATCTAATGGCACGCCTCTACGAATCCTCCACCGACTACCAAGAACACATCACCTACGCCGGTGCAACCATCGCCGACGACTACGACAACCCCGACTACCTATACGACCGCGAACAACTCGCATACGACGGTGGCACCACCAACATCCAATCCGGATACGCCTCCACCGCACTCACCTACAACTCTGCAGTCACCGGCTGGAACGGCTCCAAAACCGTTGCGACAACCGCCACAGGCACCGGCACCTCATCATTTGACGCAACCGGTTTACGCATCATCCTCCGCACCAGCAGCGGCACAGGCACCGGCACCTCCACCACCACACGGGTCATCACCCGATACCGTGCCGCAACCGGCACCGGTGTTGGCACATCCAACAACTCGATAGTTCACAAACAGCTCCGCACCGGATACGGGTCAGGTGGAGCAACAGCAAGCGATACCGCTACCGGTCTACACATTCATCCTCGTACCGGCAGTTCGGCTGGTACAGGTTCAGCGTTGCCTGCTATCGGGTTCCGTGTATACCGTCGCACAGCGGCAGACACCGGTACAGGGGACAGTACACCGGCGACATGGAACCGTTTGTTCTTGTTCCGCACCCCAACCGATCTCGAAGTTGATTTGACTGGCGGTTACCGCCTTGGTCTTGCGACCGGAGCGAACCGTCGTGCGTTCGCTTTGTACCGGTTCTATGAACCTGGTCCTCGTGGCCGGAACCTGTGGAAACTGTTGGACGGTTCGTACACAGAGAACCAGCCACCCGACGACACCGACATTGACCGTATCTATTACGGTGGACATGACCATCATGTTGATGACACCGAGAAAGCCGAGCTGGTTGCTGCCGGTTACGGTGCGTACGTCAACTAAGATCCAGAACCATGAAACATCAAGAGGTTCACCCGTCGTTGGATGTTGAGGGCTGTTTCGGTTGCCGGATCGCTGGTGTGTCGTTCGCATCGTCCTCGATGCCTTCTCGCAGGATTGAGGCGTCCCGTATCAACGCTACTGAACGTCGCTGGGAGAAAGACATGGATGCCTACAAGCGGTTGCGTCGGGACGGTCTGCAACCTGCCCATGTGGATGGTGCCCACGAGATCGAACGTAAAGCAGAGCATCGCTCTCAGGTAGAAACCGGCATCTTGTAGTACAATGAGCGCATGGCTGTCTATCGTGGCAAGAACGTCGAACTGAATTCGCCGCGCCGTATCCGTAAGGGTGAACCAGGGTACGGTCGGAAGAAGTCTGTCGTGTTTGTGTCCGATGGTGGCAATGTGAAGCGTGTCATGTTTGGTGATCCGAACATGAAAATCAAGAAGCAAGATCCTGGTCGTCGTGCGAATTTCCGTGCTCGTCATAATTGTGATGAGCCTGGTCCGAAGACGAAGGCCCGTTACTGGTCGTGTAAGGCTTGGTGACTGATGCCTGGTATGAAGAAAACGATGCACGAATTCAAAGCTGGCAAGTTGAAGTCGTCGTCCGGTCGCAAAGTCACGTCCCGTAAGCAGGCAATTGCTATCGGCATGTCACAACAGAAGAAGGCAGGTAAGAAACGATGATGTACGGTGGCAAGTACATGAAAAACAAGAATCGGGCCTCATCAAACGGTCCTGGTTCCAAATCGTTTGGTGAAGCCTTGTCAATGGCTGAAGCAGTTGCCCATGAGAAAACCGAATCGGCTGCTGATCGTCGCCGCGAGTACGGCAAAGCATCCGGTAAATCTGGGAAGAAAAGCGGGTACAACTCGTAATGACTACAGCCGGTCAACTCATTGACCGCGTCACCAGCGAACTGCTGGCAGGGACGGTCGAGGAACGCAACAAACTTGCGTCATCTATCGACGCGTCCGCAACCACCCTCACATTCACTTACCCGTTGCAAGGTATCCGTGAAGGCGGCGTCTTTGAAATCGGCACCGAACAGTTCTATGTGTGGACATCAAACGTGTCAGCAAAAACTGTTGTTGTGCAACGAGGATTCAACGGCACCACCGCCAGTTCACACACCGCTGAAACTATCGCTACGGTCGCACCACGGTTCCCTCGTTCACAAGTGTTGAACCAGTTGAACGCTGACCTTGCAGACCTCTCATCACCACTCAACGGCCTGTTCCGAGTACGAACACTTGACATCTCTTATAACGGTTCTGACCGTATGGTGAACCTGACCGGTGTCACCGACATGTTGGATTTGCACGATGTCCGTTACCGGTATCTGTCCGACGATTATCCGGTGATCCGTAACGTCCGACTGTTACGAGACATGCCAACCACCGATTTCGCTTCCGGTTACGCACTAGCCATTGATGACTATTTGCGTGCTGGCACGCTCCGTGTCGTTTATAAGGCACCGTACGGTTCGTTTGCTGCCGAGTCGGACACGGTCGCAGATGTTGGCGGTTCACAATATTTGGATGACTTGTTGACTGTCGGTGCACAGATGCGTCTGGTTGCGCCACGAGAAATCAAACGGAATTTCACCGAGTCGCAAGGTGACACTCGTCGTGCGGAGGAAGTGCCGTCTGGTTCGGTGGCGAACTCGATGATCCAGTTGCAGCGTTTGCGTCGTGACCGTATCCAAGCGGAGGCGGCACGGTTGAACCGTCAGTATCCGATCCGTATCCGGAAGTAGGCGACAATGTCGCTGATCACGTTCACGACACCGTTCACCGGTGGCCCGACGTTTTATACCGGTAATCCTGGTTCGTCGGATTTGGTGCCGGACATTTTCCCTGTTGCTATTGCTGGTCGTGCCTACATGTTGGATATGGCGTCTGGCAGGTATGCCCGTACGTTTGAGGCACGGTTGCGTGAGTCGCAGGACGGTTCGGATGTGCCTGGTGAGGCGGCGATCAATCCACAGGGGTTGTGGCGTCGTGGTCAGTCGTCGTGGCATTTCGGGTTCAATCAGAAGTATGGGGATTTGCCGGATTCGAATGTGGAACGGTTTGAGTCGTCGTTGAATGTTGATGTGTGGGAGCAGGGTCAGTTGACGTTGTTGCCGGCGGCGAAGGTGTCTGCGTCTACGTCTGGTACGAACCTGTTTCTGGCTGCTGTAGCTGACGAGTTGTGGTACACGGATGGTTCGAACATCAAGTACACGCACGATCCGTTTGCTGCGTCGCCGTCGTATACGACGATTTCTGGTACGGGCACGATCCGTGACATTCAAACCATCGGTGCGGACGCTTATGTGACGTTCGCTGGCACAAGTTCAAACCAGGGGATCGTGAAGGTTTCCGGTTCAACACACACTCTGGCTGGAACTGCAACAGCGTACGGTGTCGAGTTTGACAAGATCGGTTACTGCAAAGGCCGTCTTGTTGCCGGTTCACCTTCGTCCAGCAAACTGTGGTTTGACCCGTCAGGTAATAACCCGACCGCAGATTTCACGCATCCTGACCCACAGTTCCGTTGGGTAGGGTTCGCTGCCGGTCAGAACGCCATCTACTGTGCCGGATACTCCGGCCAGAAATCGTTGATCTACAAAGTCACCATCCAAGCAGACGGCACCCTAGACGAACCCATCGTCGCCGCAGAACTCCCAGTCGGAGAACGCATCTACAGCCTGTCCGGCTACCTCGGCTACATCCTCATCGGCACCAACGAAGGATTACGGTACGCCACCGCAGACGCCGACGCCAACCTAGTCCTCGGACAAACCATCGTCAGCCCAAACCCGATCCTTTGCGCCCACGGCTACCAACAATACGTTTGGGTTGGAGTCACCGACTACACCGCAGATTTCACCGGCTTAGGCCGCATCGACCTGTCAAAACTTGTTGACGTGAACGTGCCAGCTGCGGCACCCGATCTGATGCACGAAAACCAAGGCGACATTCTGGATGTGGTCACGTTCGACTCGAAACGGGTGTTCACCATTTCCGGTGTCGGTGTCATCGTTGAGGACGCAGACAACCTTGCAACAACAGGCTATGTGGATGCTGGCACTTGGCGTTGGGGTATCCCAGACAAAAAGTTTTTGGCGTTCTTCGATCTGGAATATCAACAGTTGAACGGCACGATTGATGTCGAGTATGCGTATGACGGGAACGGTTGGGAACCGTTGGGCACGGCGTACGCTCAAGGTGGCACATTCTCCACGTTCACCGGTCCAGACGATCCGTTCCGGCAAGCAAAGTTCCGTGTCACGTTGAACCGTGACGCTGTGACACCGTCTGAAGGTCCGGTGTTGGGTCGTTGGCAGGCGCGTGCTGTGCCGTCACCTACCCGTTCCGAACTGTTCCAAATCCCAATCTTGCTGCATGAACGTATCCACAGGTATAACCGTGAATACTGGTTTGATGTGGATGGCGAGCTGGAGTTTTTGCGTGATCTGATTTATAACCCTCGTATTGTGACGTTCCAAGAGGGGCCGCGCACCTACAAGGTGATTTGTGAGAGTGTAGAATGGGTTCCGGTTGACACCCCGAATAACTCGTATGTGTTTGATGGGACTGCGACCGTCACGTTGAGATCGCTTGTGGAGTAACTGATGGCAAAGATTCGTAGAGAGTACGCAGGTGGTGCTGTTTCCACCACGACCGCCACATTGTTGGCGGCTACGAACGCGTCGTCGGTGTCGATCACGTTGAACGCTACGACTGGTTGGCCGTTCGGTTCCAACAAGTTCTTCGTTGTGTTTGATCCTGGCACGGCGAACGAGGAGAAGGTGCTGGCGAGTCGGGCATCGTCGGGTGATTCGTCAATCACGATTGCTTCGGATTCGGATCGGGCGCAGGATGGTACGACAGCGGTGTCGCATGCTGCTGGTGCGACGGTGTATCCGGTGTTTACTGCTCAGGATGCTGATGAGGCGAACGAGTTGGCGTCAATGTGGGAAGCGAAAGGTGATTTGGTTTCGCTTGGTTCGGCAGATTTCGCTCGGTTGGCGGTTGGTTCCGATAATTATGTGTTGCAAGCGGATTCTGGTGCTGGTGCCGGTTTGGCTTGGGGTCTTGTTGATACCGATAATTTGGCTGCTGATGCGGTGACTGCGGCGAAGATTGCTGCTGGTGCGGTTGATTCTGCCGAGTTGGCTTCTGGTGCGGTCACGGTTGAGAAGATGGCGTCAGATTCGGCGTCTCGTCTGGTTCCTGCCGGTACGGTCGCTGCGACGGTGAGGTCGTCTGCTGACACGGGCTGGTTGTTGTTGAACGGTGCGACTGTGGCGAACGCTAATTCGTCGTATCCGGCGTTGTGGGATGTTGTCCCTGCGTCTTGGAAGTCGGGCACCAGTTTGGTGTTGCCGAATATGGCGAACCGGATGTTGGAAGGCCAGTCAACGACAGCGTTGGGTGCTGTCGGTGGTTCAAACACGGTATCAATTGGCACAGCGAACCTGCCAGCTCACACGCACTCGCTGAACAGCCACAGCCATACAATTACGCACACGCACAGTATTGAGCACAACCACGGGTCAGAAACCTTTGCCGTGTCCGGCACGGTAGATGACAACGCGTTGGACATGGTTTACGATCCAGGCGCATACAACTCTGGTTACATTTCTGGTCGTGATGCCGATAACAACGGTGTTATTGATGGGACCACCAACACGTTTGGCATGGCTTTGCAGAAAACCACGTCACACGGCCATACATGGTCTGGTTCTGTCGCTGTTGACCTCGCCAATTACACCGGCACGTCCGGTGCTTCAAGCGCGGCAAACACCGGCAACTCTTCTGGTGACACCGGCAACGGCGGTTTCGCCGGCACCGCACTCAACATCACCAACGCACACCTCGCAGTCAACTTCCAAATCAAGGCCCACTAATGGCACGCAACTACATCGGATGGGACGGCAACGCCAAAGGCAAACGAGCCGGCACCGAACAATTCATCAAACTTCTCTGCGCCCACTTCAACAACGGCATCTGGCTAAACGGTTCGTGGGGTGTCCGCAAGATGAACAACCCTCGTGTTGATGCATGGTCCGTTCACGGCACCGGTCGAGCGTTTGACATTTCGTGGCGTAAGACGAAAACGAAAGGTTTCGGCAACTATGAGGAAGCTGTGCAGGTCGCAGAGTTCCTTGCCGATAACGCCGAACTGTTCCAAATCATGGAGATCCACGACTACTACCCGAAGCCGTACGGTCGTGGTTGGCGATGTGACCGTGAAGCGTGGCGTGTTTATGACAAGCCAACTATCGGGTCTGCACCTGGCGGTGATTGGTTCCATGTTGAGGTCAGCCCTGCTGTTGCTGATGACCCTCAGTTCTTCGTTGATGCGTTTGCCAGTCTTGCTGGCGGTAAGCCTCGACCGGTTGCTCCTGAGCCGACCGTCGTTGTTGCTCAACCATCGGTCGCTGATATGCAGGACGGCCACAAGGAACCGTATCCTGGTGTGGCGTTGCGTCGCGGTTCGAAGGGTGATTCGGTGAAACTGGTGCAAGCGGTTGTTGGTGCGAAGCAGGACGGCGATTTCGGTCCTGCCACGGATCGTTCTGTGAAGGCGTGGCAACGGAAGAACGCTGCTTGTTGTGGGCCTGCTGACGGTGTTGTCGGGCCTCGCACTTGGAAATGCATGTTCGGCTGAACAGGTTCCTGCGCGCCTGTTCATTCGTCACTTACCTGTTTGTTGCATGGGTAGCGTTCAACGCTCCACCTGTGTCCGCTGACACACTCACCGTTGTTGAGGAATCCGACTGGTGGTTCGCTGTCGAGGCCGACGAAACAGTTGTCGTGATTTATGCGAACACGAACGCTTCCTGTCAGAACATTACTGCTGACCCGTATCTCTGGTTGTATGACGAAACCGGTGAACTGATCGCCGCTGACGATGACGGTAACCACAACTGGGAATCGAACTGTGTTGCTTCCAAACTGTATGTGACGTTGAACACCGGCCAATACCGTATCCATGCAGGTTACTGTTGTTCGCAGCGTGGTATCGGCTATCAAGGTGGCATGTATGAGATCATGTCGGAGATTGGTATTTCTTCGGATACCACGACTACGGAGGTGCCGACATCAACGAGTTCATCGACTACAACGACGACAACCTTGCCACCTGTACCGGTGACGACCGTTGCCCCATCCTCTACGACGACAACCACCGTCGCTACCACCACGACTTCGTTGGTTCTGGAGCCGTCAACAACGACGACAACGACGACAACGACGACGACATCGATCCCGAGTACATCCACAACTACCGTGTTGGAGACAACGACGACAACGACGACAACATCTACTGTTCCACCTGTGGTGTCTGTCTCCCCTGCCGTGACCACGACCACCGCTGCGGAATCCATTGTGCCGTCTACGGTTGCCGCTACGACCGTCCCAACAACAACGACAACGACGACCACGACCACGACGCTCCCAGCAACGACTACATCGTCGTCCACGACTACATCATCCACCACGACGGTTGCCACCACCCCTTCTACCAGCTCGACGACTGTCCCCACCAGCACAATCCTTGAACCGCCACCGAACAACGCATCTGAAGAAACCAAACAAGCGTTCGAACAGACCGTCAATATTTATTCGACACCTGGTTACGAAACATATGTGCCGGCTGGTTCAACCGTTGATGTCGCAACTCGTAGGACTGTCACCGCTGCATCTGTCATAATAGGGACTGTCCCGACCGTGATGTCCCGCAGGAGACTCAAATGAAATATCTGAGAACCCTGTTTGAGGCACTCATAATGGCTGGCGGTTTGCTGCTGGTGATCATCACGTTGTCGGGGCAGACCCGTGATATCGCCATCGGAATTTCAATTGCTTCGGTGGTATTCTTTATTTTGTCAGAACTTGTACCACCTGGAGAAGACCCATGACTGCTGCTGTTGCCAAGAGACTTATCGCCACGTTCGTTGCTGCTGGTATCCCGAACGTCCTTGCTGGCGCAATGGTTGATGTTGCGGTGTGGCAGGCTGCTGTCATGTCGGGTGCTATCGCTGTTCTTGGTGCTGTGCAGACGCTCGCTCAGGCATACAAGGCTGACGGCAAGCTGACTGATTCTGAGATTGAAGAAGCGTTCAAGGGCTGACATATCATGCCGACATGGCTGGTCGTCATCCTTGCCGTGTTGGCACCTGGTGGTGTGATCACCGCTCTCATTGAACGTACACGGCGTGAGAACAACAGGGATCACGCTAAGAACGCTGATCTTCTTCACCGTATAGATGGCAAGGTGGACAAGATTGATTCTCGCCTCGATTCTCATATCGACTGGCACGCTCACAACGACGACTGATAACCGCAGGCACACGGCCTGTGTGACGGAGGAAAGTGTTGACCGAGGAACATATCCTTGACCTTCGCAATTTTCTGTGTAGAGTAGTCCCTAGAGGAACTGACGAAGAACTCAAATTGTCTTCGATCATGACTGCATTGGAGGGCTATGGGAATCGCAGACGCACTCAGCGAAATACCGGCAGCGAAACAGAACACGCGTTGCGGTATCGCTAAACTTCGTGACGAGCTTGACGGCAAGGATTTAGCGGCGTTCAACCAGGCGTTAGAAATGGTGTACAGCCAGCCACGGTCGGTGCGTCAGGGCCGACAGCACGGTGCTACCGCCACATGGTTAGCGGAAACGCTTACCTCGAACGGTTACCGAATGACCGATGGCATGATTCAACGGCATATTCGAGGGGAATGTTCCTGTGGCCCTCTCTGACGAACTTACACCGCCAGCCCCAAAGAAAGAAGTGTTGGGGAAGATTGCGAACCTGTTGGATCGTAACGGGATTGATGTTGACGAAATTGGTCGCATCACCCGTGTCTCGTTGTATCAAAGCCTGACGAAGAACGATGAGGGTGAAGCCGAGATCCATGATCTTGTCGGTGTGCAATTGTCACCGTCATGGGAAGACGGACCACAATGGGAACCGGTGACCATCTCACCGCCCGTGAAATGCTCTGTGAAGCCTGTGAAAGGCTCTGTGAGGCCCGAAGGGTGGCAGACCGCAGTCATTGTTCCTGACGTACAGATCGGCTATTACAGGGCTGCTGACGGGTCGTTGGAACCGACGCATGATGAGGCAGCGATCACGTTGTGTTTGTCAGTTATGCGGGAGTTGAACCCCGATGTGGTGGTGCTGGTCGGTGACAACCTTGATGCACCCGAGTTCGGGAAGTACCGGCTGTCGCCAGCGTTCGCTTTGACTACTCAGGCATCGGTTGACCGGTGCGCCACGTTTGCCGCTGAACTGCGCGCTTGCGCGCCCGAAGCGGACATCATCTGGATTGAAGGTAACCAAGAGCTTCGAATTTTGTCGGCCACTTTGGACAACCTCAAAGCTGCGTTCGGTCTCAAAAGAGGCAACGACCAAGATGGGCTACCTGTTCTTAGCGTCCCTTTCC